>Ga0209542_10020937_pt1 | contig 10298 bp, 10 predicted proteins | sample RifCSPhighO2_01_FD_184028 | JGI IMG/M metagenome (GOLD analysis project Ga0209542, IMG submission 184028) | Soil microbial communities from Rifle, Colorado - Rifle CSP2_plank highO2_0.1 (SPAdes) (version 2) | ecosystem: Environmental > Terrestrial > Deep subsurface > Rock core/Sediment ...
TAGCCAATACTCTGTCTGACGCCGAGCAGTGCCCCGCCGATCGCGATAATGCCGAGCTCCATCATCCTGAAGCCTTGGCGGATAGCGGAGCGCAGGATCATCTGCTTGATGTTCATTCCCTCACGCTTCTTTGCGGGTTTCTTCCGTTTTCTTGTTGTTTTTTCTTTTTTCATATAGTTCCATACGTAATAACTCCCTTTTATAAGATTTTGTTTGACCGACCCAAACGCTAAAACGATTAAGAGGTGGAATCCAACTCTTGCGGCTGAATACAATCTCCCAAGCGCCTTATGTATTTCTCCCAGCGTCCAAACCTAGTGAGCAGTATAGCACAAAAACGCAACTTTTAAAAGTGAATATTCTACCTGGTCCCTTTTCCGCCCTTCCCCCGATGTAAATTCCAAATCCGCGGGGTGTACCAAATTGCCGGAAAGGGGTTGTGGATAACTTTCGGGTTTCTTTCGGGTATCAGATATAATCTACAATATGCTCACTGTCCGACAAAAACAAATACTCGATTTCATTGAGAGCAGACTTTCTAAAAAGGGCGTGGCACCTTCTTTGTACGAAATCGCACGACACCTAAAAATCCGCTCCGTCGGAACCGTTCACGAACATCTAGCAGCTCTGCAAGAAAAGGGTTATTTGAAGCGGAGACGCGGGCAGGCGCGTGCCATTTCCACGACCCCACAGGACGATTTGATAGCGATTCCCCTTCTGGGTGTGATTGCTGCTGGAGAACCCATAGAGGCAATTGAAAACAAGGAAACGATAGCCGTTCCAAAATCAAAAGTGCCCAAGACTGCCGATGTTTATGCACTACGCGTTATGGGAGAAAGCATGGCTGATGAACAGATCCACGATGGAGACGTCGTATTGATAAAGAGCCAATCGTCTGCAGAGAACGGACAAAAAGTTGTGGCTTTAATAGATCAAGACTCAGTAACGCTCAAAACTTTCTACAAAGAAAAAGGGCGAATTCGATTACAACCCGCTAACCAGGCAGTGCTCCCAATCTATGTTTCTCCTTCTCGCCTAACAATTCAGGGTGTAGTGATTGATGTAATAAAAACTAGAGGGGAAAACGCCGAGCGAATACATGCGGAAAATGTTTTACATACTGTGCCTCGAGAGAGGCGCCCAAAAGGCGGCTGCGAACTGATCTACAGAGGCAAAACGAGGGAAGATCAAATTATTGAAATGACGGCACCTGCTGAACTACGTCTTATGCGAAAGCATGGTAGCAAAACATCTAACACCCTGATCTCCGGAGATAACATAAACACACTCAAAACCTTATATGTAGATCCGACCGTTCGGGGAAAGATTGATCTGATCTATATTGATCCACCTTTTGGGACGGGCCAGAATTTCGTAGGGTTTGATGAAAGTGCGAGGTATAGCGACATATTAGTAAACACCGAGTTCCTCGAATTTCTCAGACAAAGGCTTGTCTTTCTCCGAGAGCTACTTTCCGAAAGAGGAAGTATTTACGTCCACATCGACCAAAAAGTCGGACATTATGTAAAAATATTACTCGATGAGATTTTCGGGGATGAGAATTTCCGAAGCGACATAACAAGGATCAAATGTAATCCTAAGAATTTCGATCGAAAGGCTTACGGTAACATCAAAGACGTCATTTATTTCTATTCGCGATCCAAACCTAGTGGAAGCGATATGATGGTGTGGAATGACCATCGAACCCCACTTACTCCCGAAGACATAGAGATTCAATTCCCTAAGATTGACAAGCACGGCCGGAGATATGCGACTACACCGCTTCACGCTAAGGGCGAGACACTTAATGGCCCAACAGGGAGAGAGTGGAAGGGGTTGATGCCTCCAAAAGGTCGGCATTGGCGATATGCCCCGGCTGAGCTCACTCGTCTAGACAGAGAAGGACTCATTGAATGGTCGGGCACAGGTAATCCGCGCAAGATTATTTACGCGAAGGAAAATAGGGGACGAAAAATACAGGATATATGGGATTTTAAAGATCCAGGATATGAAGGATCGCTATATCCCACACAAAAAAACGATGTGTTACTAGAGTTGATTATTCAGAATTCTACAGAAAGGAACTCGGTGGTGCTCGACTGTTTTGCGGGATCCGGAACTACCCTTATCGCTGCACAGAGGCTAGGCCGACAATGGATCGGAATAGATGCAAATAAAAAAGCTATCGAGCTGATTGAGGAAAGGATGCTGAATCTATCAGAGAAACCGAGTTTCGCGATATATCAGGGCTAGAATTGATCAATATATTCAGGAAGTAATAGTGCACTAAAAATATCGAGATCATTCTTTATTATTTTGCTGTATATTCCACTCTTGCTTTCTAACCAAACATAACCATCAAGAAGCGCGATACGCTTTGTCTTTTTTTCGTGGGCTCCGTGAATAAAGGAAGAGGCATCCTCAAAGCCGCCGTTCTGCTCACCTCCCGGCGTTGTTAGGAATTTTGCTTCGCCGATGAGGTATCGACCATTCTTTTTAAGCAGCAGGTCGATACCCTTCTTCAGCGTCGAACCCAACTTTCCCCTTGCATATTTTGCTAATGCGGCATCACTGCCCATTAACACTGCTATGCCTTTGTGTTTATCGAATTCAGACTCCGGCAGCACAGGATAACCAATCTGTCGCATCCAGCTCTTAAAAGAATGCCCCAATTGCCGATTGGTTTCTTTAGGCCGCGATGCTTCGCGTACGAGAGCGTCGACTCCCATCGTATATAATCGTTCTCCAATTCGTCTTATTGTATTTGGATTCTCATCAATAGCAGCTCTTTTTATGCGCAAAAAGCCGACATATGAATCCTTGACGGGAAACACGCTGTTGTCCAAAAGCAAGTGAATGAGAGCGGGGGTGTCCTTTTTTCGATAAGCAGTGCGTATTTGTTTCTCTAGCTCCGGAGTAAGCGGACGCTCAACATTTACGTTCATCACGTAAATTGCGCTCAAAGTATCTAAATATCCCGGCTTATTTGCGATCCTTATGCTCTTTTTCGTCCATTTGTTCATGAGCGGCATCATCCCACAAATCTTCATTTTGGGGAATCTATTTTGAGTTGAGGGTCGGCACTGGCTTCCTTATTCGGACGAGCACTGTATCGATACCCCATCGATCTGGGCCTGAGCTAGTTGGATCCTTTTCGACGGTGATTTCGATTCCTCTCTTCCTTAAATCTTCTAGGCCGAGAGCTATCATCTCTCCTCGGTTATTCATAAATTCCGGCTTTCCCTCGGGATTATAATCCACATGACCCCAGCGTACCTCTCCGCCAGGTTTAACTACTCTGAGCATCTCTAGTGCAGCTTTGACGACTTGCGCTCTCATGGTTCGGTCGTCAAGCATTATTGGAATCGCATGAATAGAAATCGCGATATCAAATTCATTATCGCGGATAGGTAGGGCGCGTGCGTCTCCCACAATAAAGTTTTCCGCGTGTGAGTGAAAGCCGGGGTGATCGAAATCCAATGACACAGCATTCGGATATCCTTGACGTGCCGCCTCCATTCCGAAAGATCCGGTTCTGCTTCCTACATCCAGTATCCTCTTTTTCAAATCGTCATCAGTTAATTTCAGCGCCTCAACATAATGACGAAATATGCGCTGATTCGGAGATTCGGAATTCTTTTCAGCGCGTAGTCGTTCATTCATACCGGAATAAAACAGCATCCCACAAATCTTAATCTTTGGGAAACCTCGCGCCCGCCCTTCCGATTGCCCCCTGCACCCTCCCCCCATTCTCTACTCCGTACTCTCTATTCTCTATTGCAGTCTTTTGCCCTCCTTCGCATCCTCCTCCGCACAAGGCTTCGGACGGACACGCTAAAGCTACGGACGGGCAGGCAAAACACTAGATAAGGACTTCAGCGGATTTCGAGGGTGAATATGATGGTGTCGCCTTCGGAGAGGCCTTCGGCGCGGCGGACGGAGGCTTTCAAGGGGAGGAGGTAGGTACCGGAGCGGCTGTCGGGGAAGATCGAGGTCTTCCACTTCGTTGTGCCGAGCTTGACGCTGACAGGTATAGAGCCAAATCCACTTCTGACCTTCGCATACTTTTCCTTCAACTCGACCGATAGTTTCTTATCAACATGCGCGAAATGCCACGCACCTCCTTGCCCTGAGCTCGTCGAATGGGTGCCGCCCGGCCATAGCCACACCTTCGCTCGCACTTTGTACGACTTTCTCATTCGCTTTTGAATTTGATGGAACAACCGAGACTCGGGTTGAACCATGGTTCGACAAGCTCACCGCGAAGAAGTTTTTGCATATTGTCGCGCATCGTGAATTCTTTCGGCGAATCTTCCGGCTCCAAAGCGTCGGAGATACGGCCGTGGAAAACGAGCCTCATGTCTTTGTCGAATAGAAACGGATCTGGCGTACAGGTTGCCCCATAGGCTTTCGCGACACTGCCGTCTTCGTCAAGGAGATAGGGGAAGGCAATGCCACGTTCGTATGCGAACGCTTTCATGTTCTCTATCCCCTCTCCGGGATAATCAGGATCGCTTGAATTGATGCCGACGAACGATACGCGAGTGCCGAACTCCTCGTAGAGCGCCACCACCTCCGCCATTCGCGCTTTGACGTACGGACAATGGTTGCACATAAAAAGGACAAGGAGTCCTTCCTTGCCCCGAAGATCTTCGAGATGGTACGAGCGCCCATCAATTCCCGACAGATCAAACTCCGGCGCAGCATCGGCTTTGTGCAGCTGAATGCGTGATTCCGTCTTTGCCATGCAGTCAGTATACAAACTAATTTCGCACAAGTACGCGCGTACCAACGTCGGCCCAATCGTAGAGCTTGCGGGCCTCTTGGAGAGGCAGGTTGACGCAGCCGTGCGACCACGGTTTGCCAAAATTGTTGTGCCAGTAGGCGCCGTGGATTGCTCCACCATGCTCTGTAAAATACAGATCCCACGGCACGCCGGGAAGATCGTACTCGTCGTCGCTAATGCCCGGAAGTGGCCCCTGCATATAACGGCTCGGTGTCTTTTTGTAGATGGTAAAGGTGCCACGCGGCGTCGGCGTGAGATCGTGTCCCGTGGAGATGGAGGTCTGCATAAACATGTTTTCGCCTTCGTAGGCGTAGAGCGTTTGTTCTGAACGGTCGATGAGTATGTGCTTCGACATAGGGCCGCGCTCTCCGCGCAGTATCTGCACACCGTCACCATAAAAGTGCCGGACAAAATCGCCCGCCACGTACTGTGTGCGCGGGAGACGCTCGGGATAGCGGATAGGTTCGTCAAATATAACTCTGTACCAGATGCGCATATCCCGGACGACTGCGCGGTCGACCTTCAAGACGACGCCCGTGCGCAGCCGCGCGACGACCGGATATTCCACGCCTGGGCCAGCGCGAGTCCGCACGCATCCTTCTTCGCCTTCGAAGTTAGGCCCGCACGAATCCACAACTTCAATGTATTGGTGAATTAGGCTGGGCGGCGCTGCTTCCGGCCGCTCCAAGCCCTCAAAGAGACCGAGGTACACTTTTGGAGGCTCCGTTGGAATCTGAAGCGCAAACCAAAGAATGGCTCCTAGGGCAAGGGCGACCATCCATAGCGCGGAGCGCCGCGAGAGCTCGATCGGGCGCACGAATTTCCCCATGCCCGCATTCTAGGTATTTTGGTCAATACTACAAATCGCCCACTTTTTGAGGGGGCGATCGTGGGCAAAGTGCTACCACTTGTAACCTTTCTTCTCAAGCATTATTCGCTTTGCTTCGAGACGCTTTTTCGTTTTGCGCGAACGCGACTTTTTGCGCCTGATATCGTGTGCTGCTCTTTTTGCCATACTAGAAGGTGGACGTGGTCGTCGCAGGGGGCGCACCGACGACCAGCGAGCGGCGAATACCATCGAACGCTGAAAGGAGAGCGGAGTGATCAAATTCTCGCACAACCCCGGGCTCGAAGGCATCGATGTTACTCGAGTGAATGAAATAGCGAACGGCAAGACATGGTTTGCTATCTACGAGCGCGTACACATATTCCTCATATATATTGTCGACCGCCACCTCCGTCGAGCTGGCGAGTGCCCACTCCATTCCGCCGTCCACTATCTCCTCGGCACGCACGTTGGCGAGGAGGAAAATATCTCCTGTGCAGCGATTTGCACGCGGGAGCGTCTCGATCGAGAGGTAACTATCACTCGCAAGGTTGGTACCTGTCGCCATAGAAGCGGGAATGGTGAAGCTCACACCGTGGATGAGTTTGTCGGCACCGAATTGGTCGTACGCATACATCTGGTTGAGCGTAAAGTCGGAAGGGTACGTAAGCGAGATGCCAAGCGTCGAAGAAGCGTAGGTAAACGCCTGGGGTTTCTCAACCATTGGCTCTTCGGGCAAAGGTTCTGCACCCATGCCATCCCACAAATAGTAACCGCCACCCAAGAGAATAATAAGCGCAACCAAGCCGATGAGGTATTTACCCATATACCCTCATACTCCCACAATTCCCCTCGCGAGCGCAACCCCCTCACGAATGGCTTATTCGCTGGATGGTTTGAGCTTCTCGTCTTTGATGGTGTTGAGCATCGTCCGAAGCATGTCCATGCTCTCCTCCCCAAGGATCGACAGGGGCAGCGCTTCGACTCCATGCTTTTTGAGTGCCGCGAGCTTTTCTTTCAACGCTTCGGGAGGTAACGCGTCGATCTTGGTGAGAAGTACGCGTTCTTCCTTTTGTGCGAGCAGCGGATCGTACGAGGCGAGTTCCTTACGGACGATCTCATGGTCGCGCACGGGATCCTCGGCTTCGGCGGAAACAAGGTGGAAGATGATCTTGGTGCGCTCGATGTGTTTGAGAAATTTTACACCCAAGCCCTTGCCGAGAGAGGCTCCTTCGATGAGCCCGGGTATGTCCGCGATGATCAATCCAAAATACGAACCGAGGTGCGGCTCGAGCGTCGTAAACGCGTAGCTTCCCACTTTACTCGTTGCACGCGTAAGCTCGTTGAGGAGGCTCGACTTGCCGGCATTCGGGAGGCCGACGAGTCCCACGTCGGCAATGAGGCGAAGTTCAAGCTTATACGTCGCGCTGTCGCCGGGGAGACCTTCTTCGAATTCTCGTGGAGACGTGTTGGTCGAAGATCGAAATTTGAAATTCCCTCTTCCCCCGCCGCCGCCTCCGGCAACAAGAATCCGCTCCCCTACTTTTTCTATCTCTCGCACGAAACCGGTCCCGAGATTCGTGATGCGCGTCCCCGTCGGCACCTTTAGTACGAGGTCGTCTCCGTCCCGGCCGTCGATGAATTGGCCGCGGCCGTCTTTGCCGTTTTCGGCATGCATCTCCTTCTTGCTCGCATACTGCGCAAGAGCATTGATGTCGGATACTCCCTCGAGGGAAATGTTGCCGCCGCGGCCACCGTCGCCTCCCGTCGGCCCGAGCGCGAGGCGTACTTTGTTGAAGGCGGCGGAGCCGCGCCCGCCCCCTCCCGCGACAAACCGGATCGTTACGTCGTCTATAAGCATTGCTGTATTCTAAACCTCTTAGCGGCGGGCGCGGGAGCGTTCTACCTCGGTGAGCTGCTGTTTGCGAAGGCGAACACTCTTTGGTGTGATCTCCAAATATTCGTCCTCGGCCATCGTTTCGAGACCACGCTCGATCGTCAGCTCGTAGGGCGGGACGAGCGTGATAGCCTCGTCGGTACCAGAGGATCGCACGTTAGTGAGATTTTTGTTCTTCGTTGGATTCACGCTCATCTCTTCACCCTTTGAGGTGTTGCCAATTACCATCCCCTCGTATACCTCGGTCGCAGGAGTAATGTAGAGTAGGCCGCGATCTTGAAGATTCCAAAGCGAATAGCCGAGCGCTTTCCCGGAGGCCATCGATATCATTGAGCCGACTTGCCGTTTCTTGATGTCGCCTACGTGCTCACGAAATCCAACTACCCGCGAGGAGAGGATACCTTCACCTTTGGTGTCGAGTACAAACTGATTGCGATACCCGAGCAACCCACGCGTCGGCCCTTCGAAAATGAGGCGGACTTGATTCTCGTGTACCTTGAGATCTTTCATTACAAACTTGCGCACACCGAGGCGCTCGATGACCGAGCCTTGAAACTCACTTGGCACGTCGACGACAACTTCCTCGAACGGCTCGTGCGTTTTTCCGTCCTTTTCGTGAAAGATTACCTGCGGTTGCGAGACTTGCATTTCGTACCCTTCGCGTCGCATGTTCTCGAGCAACACGGCTATATGCAATTCGCCACGACCCGATACGTGGAAAACATCACCATCAAACTCGATCTTTAATCCGACGTTGATCTCTAGCTCCTTCTCAAGTCGCTCGCGGATCTGACGCGAGGTTACGAACTTGCCTTCGCGACCGCCAAAGGGTGAATTGTTGACGAGAAAGTTCAGCGTAATGGTCGGCTCGTCAATTGCGATCGCTGGCAGGGGTGCTACGTTTTGGTCCGTGGTAATCGTTTCCCCGATGAAAATATCGGGAAGTCCAGCGAGCATCACAATGTCGCCTGCTTCGGTCGTGTCTGTCTCCACACGCAGAAGCCCCTTGAATGTAAACATCTTGATTATCTTTCCAGTTCGCGTCTCTCCGGTGGGCTTTTTGACGAATACTGAATCACCAGTATTGAGTGCGCCCTCATACACACGCGCGATCGCGAGGCGGCCAAGAAAGTTGTCGTACGCGAGATTAAAGGGTTGCAGGCGCGCGGCTACTCCCTCTTTGGCACCGGAAACAGGAGCAACGTGTGCAAGAATGGTTTCGAGAAGCGGCGTGAGATCAGTTGATTCGTCTTCAAGCTTTCGCTTCGCGATGCCGAGTTTTCCTATGGTGTACACCACGGGAAAGTCTGATTGCTCGTTGCTTGCGCCAAGCTCGAGAAAAAGTTCCAACACCTGCTCTTCGGTACGCGCTGGGTCGGCCGCTGGCTTGTCTATCTTATTGATGACGACAATGGGCTTGATGCCAAGCTCAAGGGATTTTTTAAGCACAAAGCGCGTCTGCGGCATGGGGCCCTCCTGCGCGTCTACCACGAGAAGTACGGAATCTATAGAACGCAACACGCGCTCCACCTCGGAGCCGAAATCGGCGTGGCCGGGCGTATCAACAATATTGATTTTGGTGTCACGGTACGGAATGGAGGCATTCTTAGAATAGATAGTAATGCCTCGCTCACGCTCAAGCGCGTTGGAGTCCATAGAAACGCCTTCTTCGGCAACACCCGTCTGTCGCAAAAGCGCATCGGTCAGGGTCGTCTTCCCATGATCGACGTGCGCGATAATTGCAATATTCCTGATTTCCATACCACTAAAATGAAATATGCCCCGCCAAGCGAGGCAACGTATGCGCATTATGCGCTAAAGCGGACTAAATGGCAACCAAAATGGATATTTCTTCTTCGTGTTGCCGGACTTGGATTCGAACCAAGATACTCGCCTCCAAAGGGCGATGTCCTACCATTAGACGATCCGGCAGTGTGTGGCCATTATAAATGAATAAAATCGTTGCGCCTCACCCCGAGGGGTGAGGCGATTGCTGTGGTTTGATCAGCAGAGACGAGTCCGCAAACATTATATCGTCACCGCGAACGCCGAGCATGGTAAGCGGATCTAGCCGCCAGGCATCGTCGTCAGGCCAACGGACGACATCCGGACCGCTATGGTACTTCATGACGAACTGCCGACCATCGCCGAAGCAGTGCCAACACATATCGGTCCGCCACAACAGCGGCAATCCGAAGAAAGCTACCCTGACCACACGTTCTTTGCCCGACCCTTTACAGGCGGAACAAGGTTTCTCGATGTACGGCATAGGAACTTCTCGCTCTCTGTTGTGCACACGGCTTTCCGACCGCGCTATCGATTCTTGCCCACTCTATTTTTGCCCTGAAATCTCGATGACCGCAAGCTCGAGCGGCAGATGCGGGATAGCCGCGTACGCCATGCGTTCGTAGGCTTCGAGAAGTGTACGAAGTGTGTCGGAATTTATACCGGCTTCCTTCGAGATCTCTTGCGCGAGCACGATGTCGGCTTCGGGCATCTCCTTCGAGATCGCCGCTGCAAGGTCGGGCGCATAGCGCAAAAGGAGAATAGCGCGCATACGGTGAATGAGGAGTTTGGTGAGCGTGCGCGGGTCCATGTTTTCGGATTGCGCTGCGCGGAGTGCTTTTAGCGCGGCACCTGCATCTTTTTTTGCGAGCGCCGAGAGGATTTGGCGGATGAGCTCTCCGCGCGGCGCACCGGATACTGCCTCAACTTCCGCAAGATCTATTTTCTTGTCTTTCGACACCGAAAGCACTTTCTGCAAAATTGAGAGCGCGTCGCGGAAAGAT
>Ga0209542_10020938_pt1 | contig 10297 bp, 14 predicted proteins | sample RifCSPhighO2_01_FD_184028 | JGI IMG/M metagenome (GOLD analysis project Ga0209542, IMG submission 184028) | Soil microbial communities from Rifle, Colorado - Rifle CSP2_plank highO2_0.1 (SPAdes) (version 2) | ecosystem: Environmental > Terrestrial > Deep subsurface > Rock core/Sediment ...
CTTCACCCTCTTTAAGGACAGTCTCAAAAACGCCATCGCCATCAGAGTCAAGCGACAGAGCAAGTGTACTGTTATCAAGATTCAAGGTGGCCACAGTAGCTTGACAAATGTCAATAGAGGTGTATAATAAAGCCGTAAATCTTGATCTGTTTGGGCTATCAGGATCAAGGTGGTCTGTCCCTCCTTTGCCCTCCGCCTAAGGCGGAAAAGCGGAAGGACTCCTATTGTCTGGACTTTCAAACCCAGCCAAAGGAGACGACCATGTTCACGAAAATCTGCGCAGTGTGCAATAACAAATTCGAAACCTACACGGCCGAAGCAGACACCTGCTACTCATGCCACCTAACGAGGCTACGTGACGGGGGTTGTCCTGAAGAGGGCGACTTCAACACCGCCACGATTCTCTCGGGCAGACTTTCACCTCAAGAGGAGCGAGGGTTCTGGCAGGAGCTCGCCAAGATCGACCACAGTGATGTTCCCGATAGGTTCACGAGGAACGACGATGGCGAGTACACGCACTGCCTGCGCTGTGGGGCCCCAAGTGATGTCGATTGCGACTGCTACGACTAGACGACGAGACCGCCGAAACCCAAAACACCATGGTTCGGCGGTCTTCTTATTTTTTCATGCTAAACTAAATCACAATTATTTTTAACTCATGCCAGATCCTGAACCAACACAAGAAACTCCAGCCACTCCTTCCCCGGAGCCCCAACCGGGGGATGGTCCGCCTCTGGAGGAAATTAGTGTTCCTCCTACACCAGTCGAAACATTACTTTCGACCCCTGAACCCCAGAACCAACCTGTCATCTTTAGTCCCACCCCTCCATCACTTTCACCAATTGAGACACTGCACCCTCGCTCATTTCTAGCTAAAGCTCTGGAGTCCATCCAGTTTCGCAAGAGAGCAAAACTCGAAAAGATCATTAGGCTCGTGACCGAAAAACACACTATTACAAACGATCAAGTGGAGAAACTACTGCACGTCTCTGACGCCACAGCCACCCGCTACCTGGCCCAGCTTGTGCGTGAGGGACGCTTGCGTAAAGTGGGCCCTGATGGACGCGCACGATATGAGCTGGTGAGCGGCTCAGTCGGTGGGAATTGAGCCGCTGGGGAGTGCCGCATGAGCGGCATTTACCAGCCCGCGCCCGCCTCGGGCTCTGGCGCGGAACGCTCAATCAGCTTTTGCACGTCACGAATTTTTGATAAAGTAGGTTCGAGCGAAGTTATGAAGACACTTCAGAATCGTGTATTGCTTCACTATTTTTGCGCGATTCTTCGGCGTGGTCCTTCATCCCGCGCATAAAATCAGAGCGGTTGGCTCTATCAAAATTTTGTGAGTTGTGCCTGCCATGCAGAGCGGCTACCATGTCCATAAGACTCTTCTCAACCTTGCGGGTCAAAATTCTGAAAGGGGGGATGATTGCCGTAATAAATTTTAGCATACCATCGCGCATAAATTTTTGGCTGTCCAAAACAACGGTCTCGAAAGCTCTCTCAAGATAATCGAGGGCTTGTTCCGTTACAGAATGCTGTCCTGGTGGGGCAACTCTCGCAACAAGGCTATTGTTTGTAACAGTGAACATGGCTAAAATGTAAAACGCGTAACAAAGTAGTGTAAGTCCGCCAATAATAAGGACAATTGATAAAATCATTCGCTTGTGGAAAATCTGCTAAAACGTAGAATCTCAACCCTTTCTCCAAATTTCTGCACAGCATTCTGAACTAAATCCCTTATGGTAAGGGTGGGCTCTTTTATAAACTGTTCAGATAGAAGGGCCTCTATGTCTATTGGGTTAGTGGCGGAAATGTGCATAGCAATATTGTGTGCAAGATTCATAAATTCATCGTTCTTAGCCACAAAATCAGTCTCGCTCCCGAGTTCTACCATAGCGCCGATATTGTTGGTATTGTGAACATAGGCAGAAATAGTTCCGGCTCCAAGCGTACGAATTGACTTTTTCTCCACAGCAAAAGCTCCTTTGGCTCTCAAAATGTCCATGGCCTTATCTTGATTGCCCTGGGCTTCAATGAGGGCATCTTTACATAAACTTATGGACAGGCCACTCTGGTCTCGCAATGTTTTAATATCCTTAGCGCTTATCATGCTAAACAGGCACACCTTCCTTGTAAGAATTGAGTAAGCTCTGAACGACCAATGATATGCTTGCCGTAGTTTTATCGTTACCGACAATGGGGTAGTCAATTTTTGATACATCGCAATCTGTGTTTGCCAAAGCGATGACCGGAATCCCCAAGGCTTTAGCTTCTGCAAGAGAGGTTTTTTCCTTTTTGGGGTCCACTACAAATAAGGCGCCTGGCAAACGACTCATATTTACTATCCCGGTAAAGTAACGCTCCAAGTCTTTGACCTCTTGGGTTATTTTGGCTCTTTCGCGCTTGGTATATTTCATCAGGTCTCCTCTGGTACCTTGCTTTCGCAATTCAAGCAATCTGTCCACTCTTTTTCGTATGTGGTCAAAGTTTGTAAGAGTACCTCCAATCCACCGTAAGGCAACATAGGGAAGATTATGTGATTCAGCCATTTCTCTTATGATTCCCTTGGCTTCATTTTTGTTTCCGACCAATAAGACCTGTTGTCCAAGACTGGCTAAGCCTTTTATAAAAACCTTGGCCTTATTAATGTCAGCCAAGCTTTTTTCTAAATCCACTATCTCTACCCTTCCCTTTGAACCGAAAATGTACGAGCCCACGGAAGGATGTCTCCTTGACCTTAGGGAGCCGAAGTGCATCCCGGCGCTAGCCATAGCCTCAATAGTTTTTTGTGAATCTTCGGACACAGTCAGGCTATCCTATCAGACAGAGCGCTATAAATCAAGCGATTATATTTCCTTTATGATAACCCCTCCGGCTTCGGTATTTTTGTTAGGCTCGCCTTGACATGAAGGGTCGCGCTTAATTTCCCGTACTTCATCTTTGTCAGAATCCCAACCGAACCAATCAATTAAACCGTCTTCGTCGTTGTCTATGCCATCGTTGCATCTGGGGCAAATCCCGGGACCATCGGTTGGACAATTGCCAATTATTACTGGGTCAATCTCATTGTTATCGGCCCGACTGTAACAGCCGGGGTCAATGGGGTAATCGGCAATCAAATCTTCTGGGTCGGCATTATCAACCCCGTCGTTACATTGTGGACAAACCCCGGGACCGTCGGCGGGACAATTTACGTCTCCACCATCTTCTGATTCCCCTTCTGGGTCGCCTAGACATTCTGGGTCATTTGAATAATCTACTAGTCCATCTTCATCATTGTCTGCGCCATCGTTACATACTGGACAAGCGCCCGGACCGTCGCCGGGACATTCTCGGTTGCTTGTACCTTCCGTTGGGTCAATTCTGCTAGTGCATTGCTGGTCAGCTGGGAAGTCTATTCTCCCATCATCGTCGTTGTCATCGCCGTCGTTGCACTCCGGACAGGCGCCCGGACCGTCACGCGGACAGCTGGGCGCCACAGTGGCCCCAAAATGCGCCACAGCAGTGCGCGAAATAGTCATCACTAACTGGCAAACTGGGTTAGTCCCCAAGCAAGCGCCCGACCATCTCCAAAAATTTGAACTGGTATTGCTCGGCAAAGCCGTTAGTTTGACTTCATCGTCACTTATGTATTCCTTGTTGCAGTTAGGCTTGCAGTTGATACCTGCTGGGTCAGAAACGACTCTGCCAGATGCTCCGCCTGTATTGCTTGTGCTTGCGGTAAGTATGGCATTAATCTCATTATTATCGGTTTGGTCTTTGCAACCCGTATCATTAACCCAGTCAATGCGTCCATCCCCATCATCGTCTATGCAGTTATCGCAGGCCGCTGCTGTAATTGCCTCTGACGGGCCTGTGCGACTCTGGCAATTCGTATCGGCCGGGAAATCTATTTTGGTATCGGCATCGTTGTCAACCCCATCGTTACAAGCAGGGCAATTACCGGGGCCGTCGGATGGACAAACACTTGTCCTGAAAGAAGCTTTGATTTCCTTGTCGGAAGAAAGTAAAATTCCGTCGCAGGTTGTTGCGGACAATTGCGGACACTCGCTAGCATTTAGACCTGTCCAGTTTGAAAAAGTGTAGCCGGGGGCGGGACTAGCGACGAGGGCCACGATATCAGAAGTCTGATGAGAATATAAGCATGAGGCACTAGTGCAAACATCTGTACCAATTCTAACATTGCTGTTTGGCCCTCCACCTGAAACTCCTGTACTAAGCACAGATGATGGGACACGATGGACACCGGGACCAATGCTAGGGTTCCAATTCATCCAACCAACCACATCATCACTCCAAGAAAAACCCTTGAGTTCTGTGGCGCTTTGGGTAACACCGTAACCCGGTCCGGCAAGGTGTATCCAAGCCTCCCATCCGCTCTCTGGGTCAACGGGAACAACGCGGGCCCATCCACTCCCGATACCCCCGACAAGCTTAGGCGCGCACGGAACAGACGGACAACCAGCGACATCTTCTGCGTTAAAGCTTATCCAACCAATGTTGGAGTTCCAAGCCTGACCAGATAGAACACCACTGCTTTGGTCAATGACCACTCCGTAATTAGAGCTACCACATGAATTGGCATTGGAACAGCTGAAGCTAATCCAGCCAACGTTGGAACTCCAGGCGTATCCCTCCAGTCTGTCCGTACTCGCAAACGCGTAGTTTGCAAAACCAAAAAACAACCCCATGAAAAACGTTAACAGAAAGGCTACTGTCTTGTTACGAAGCATTGCTTAGATTGTAACATTAAATAACTTAGACATTGGGTATTATCCACAGAAACCATTTAAGTAGACAATCTTGCTCTAATAGCATCAATCATGGGACCGATTTTACCACCAAAAATCTCCTCTATGTTATGCCAGCTTTCTTTGATGCGGTGGTCTGTTACCCTGTCTTGGAGAATGTTATACGTGCGGATTTTCTCTGAACGGTCGCCGGTGCCTATTTGGTTCTTTCGCTCACTGGCGCTTTGCTTGGCCAATTTTTCCTCCTCTATCATGTCTAATTTAGCCAACAAGATGCTCATGGCTTTTTCTCTATTTTTAAGCTGAGAGCGTTCAGCAGATGATTTGACCACGATACCCGAAGGTTTGTGGACAAGCCGAACTGCCGTTTCAACCTTGTTCACATTTTGCCCACCGGCTCCACCGGAACGGGTGAAGCTTACTTCAACGTCCGCAGGGTTAATTTCTACGTTTGATTTGGCTCTAACGGGCATAACGGCCACGGTGGCGGTACTTGTGTGCACCCTACCGGACTTCTCTGTGCTTGGCACACGCTGAATGCGATGGACCCCAGATTCATATCGTAGATTATTATAAACACCATCGCCTTTCAACCCCAGCACAAGGTCATCAATAACCACACAAGACCAACCCGATAACACGGCGTATCGTTCATACATAAACGCAAGGTCATGAGCAAAAATGTTTGCTTCATTGCCACCAGCCCCAGCTCTTATCTCTATAATAACCTCGTTTGGTTCTTCACCACTCTTACTCTTTGGACCTGAACCCGCTAAAATATCTTCCATCTGTTTCCAGATATATTTGGCCACTTCCGGCTCACGCAAAACAAGCGGCTCGTATTGAAGAGCTAAATATTTTGTCTTGGGGTTATTCTTAAAGTCTTCAAGCTCCAACTTTGGCTTTCTTAGTTATTGTTTTAGGTTTCTTTGTATTGGCCTTGGCTGAACGTTGGCGGAAACGCTCCACCCGACCGGCTGTATCAATAATTTTTTTCTCTCCCGTAAAGAATGGGTGGCAAGCGCTACAGATTTCAACATTCAATTTTTCCACCGTACTGCCTACCTTTATCTTGTTGCCACAAGAGCAAGTAACGAGAGCGTTGGTATAATATGTCGGATGCGTATCGGTTTTCATAGCCATACTTTAACTGAATAGAGCCTACTGGTCAAGCAGGGCGATGTCTTTCTCAAAAGCCGAAGCGCGGGAAGCTACCTTGTAGCCGTAACTGTAGCTTGGATTCATGTGGCGCGAGAGTCTAGAACCAGAAAGAGACAGGCCACCATAATACTTAGCCGCAGTGCATGCCCGAAGCTCAAAAGTTGAGGAGAATGCAGTTCTGCAGCGGGCTATTGCATCAGATAAGTATAGGGCTGTCCCAGTGAAGGCGTCTAAACTGCGAAATGGACTTGGGAGGTCAATGCCCATAACCTTGGCCACACGGAACTTGTAGCCACTGCTTGCTTCCACATTCCACCACGTGTTTGGCATAAATTGAGCCGGGCCCATGGCACCCCCATAAGACCCGTCTCTAACAATCGGACATGAAACAGGCACAGAGTTTGCATCAAGCCCAAGCTCGTTTGTAATCGCCAAAAATGATGGCTTCTGCTCCTTTGCCATAACTGTCCCGCTAGAATTGCCGGCACTTTGACTGTATGTGCACTTGCCAATGTTTTTTCCGATAAGACCTGACTCGGAAGATTCTTGAGTGAGCACAGCCAAAACCAAAGCGGCATTCACTCCAATTTTATCTTCGTATATGCGCACAAGTTTCAGAGCCTCGCCGAAAGAGAGCTCCTGGCCACCTACGGTACGGAAAATTCTATTCCTTATCTCGTTTTTCACGCGTTCTTTATTGGCAATCTCTTTCCTGTAATTTTCAGCTTCGGCCTTGGTAAGTTTAAGAACTCTCTCCTGTTCCTTGCGATAATTCTCGGACTTCTTTTTCTCTTCCACTTGCAAGTATCTAAGCTCAGCCTCTTTTGAACGGGAACTAACAAGTTTAGTTTTCTCCTCCTCCGTCTGGCTCCTAAGGTTTTTAATGTCAAGAATCGTTGCGTGTAATTTGTCTCTCACCACTCCATAGTAATCAAGGTCTATGAAGAAGTTGGAAATAGCTTGTTGAGAGAGGACAGCCTCTACTGGCGAATTCATCCCAACTTCATCGCTTTTGCGCAAAAGCTCTGCAAGAGAGCTTTTCATCCTTTCCAGTTTCTCTACTAAAGCTTCAATGTTTTTTTCGCGGACACCTATGTCCCCAGATATTTGCTCTATGCGGATATTGCGAGTCTTAATCTCAAGTTCAGATTTTTTAATCCTTTGCTTAAGTTCGGAAATGATTTCTTGGATTGTGTCTGCTTGTTTCTCGGTCAAATTGAGTCTAATTTTCTGGTCAGCAATTTCTGCCTCGCAAACAATAAGGAAAGCTTCCAGTTCCTTGTCGCTCTTGCCAGCTATGTCACTCGGACACTTTACTTGCGCCAAAGCAAGGTTTGGCAAAAAAAGAATAAGCACCATTAGGTCTCGAAACCTCATGACTGTATTATAGCTTACTTCTTCTCGCCTTTTTCGGGTTTGTCGGTTTTTGTTGCGACTTCTGCCCCTGCTTCTGTTTCTTTATCCACCTTGCCTTTTTTCTCTACTTCAATTGCAGAGAGGTCATCGACTGGAACTTCTTCCTCCTTTTCTTCGTGGGGTTCTGTTACTAGAACTACTATCTCTTCAGGGTCCGTAATCAAAACGGCTGACTCCGGCAACTTCAAGTTCCTAGCGTGAATCTTGTCGTCAAAATTAACAAGGGTTGAAGTATCCACAACAATCTCTGAAACGAGGTTCTTAGGTAAAACTTTAATCTCAACCTTGTGCATAACTTTAACCAACAATGCGCCGAGATTCTTGACCGCGGGAGAAATGCCCGTAAAGTCCAAACCCACTTCAACTTCAACCGGCTTGCTTACATCAATTGCCAAAAAATCAGCATGAAGCGGTGAGCCCGTAATGGGATGGACAGATACATCGTGAATTAAAACATCAAAATCCCTTGCGCCCTCTTTGAGTGACACGAGGGTTGATTCACCTGCCATTTCCCAAACTTTCCTAAAAGATTTGGCATCAACTAAATAAGGGGCCGACTTGTGTCCAAAACCATAAACAACAATAGGCAACTTGCCACCCCGACGGCTCTTGGCAATCTTTTTGCCCAATATTTCTCTTTTTTCCAGCGTAAGCGTAAGCGACATAAACTATTGTGTAGGCGCCAGTATAACCCAAAGCCCCAATTTTGCAAAGCAATCTTGTAAGGAAGCCTTGCCTCCTGCAAGCTAAATGGTGAGACTTTGTAATTGAAGTACTTCTCTAAATCAACCACTGTTTAGTGACAAACTTAGAAAGTAGCATGAGGGCATATGGAGCCCTCATGCTAGACCTCACCACGACAACCCTTTCGGCAAGGTCCCGTAGTGAGCCATGTAGCGAATTGTCGGGTCGGGGTATCTGTCCTCCCACCACTCATCGAAGAGTGGATACCCCGTCGGGCAGGGGTCACCGGCTGTCATCCATGCCACGATTCTCTCGTAAGTGAATGCTCCTAGCCGAAAGCTCCCCGGGTCTATGTGTTGACCCCCCGCTTCGGCAAACATAACTTTTACTCTCCAGAGGTTCTCCTCCGCCAGTGCATGGAGGTATCTCTCCCACTCTGCCGTCATTGTTCTTTCCTCCTTACCCATTTGTGGCATGGGTGGCCTTGCCAAAGCGGGACGCTCCGGTCAAACAGCTCTCGCCGAAGGAGGTGCTTATTCCATCCAAAAAGGTAGCATAGTTTGTAAGCAATGTCAACTTTTTGTGGTGCAACCCACGCACATATTGTGGAAAATATGGCCTAGAATAGGGCTATATGAAATATTGTCCACAGTGCAAAATGACGAGAAAATATGAGTTACTAAAACTAAACCTCGAGGAAGGAATACCGGCTTGGAGGGTTTCCCCAATCCCGGCGGTTTCACCGCCGGGAACTAACAGACTAATTACAACACACACGCAAGTGGACAAGGACCGTCCTTGGGACCCACGGGATATCGTTTTGATGGGATAGGAACTGATTTAATTTGCGGAAGACCGGTATATATTATTGATTTTGATGGTCATAATTCCATTACCATTGGCTATACATTCAACATTAAGAATCAAAGCTTAAGCGGTATACTTAATCAAATCCTCTCAACCTTCAAGTTTACGAAATAACTATGGAAATCTAGAGGATACCGTGCTATTATAAAACTATGGTTACAGTGATGATCCCGCAAAATTGGTCAGGTGAAAATAATCTCATAGCAGTGCCACAACGGGCGTATGCGGAGTTTTTGGCGTGGCAAAAGAAGATTAAATCCATTCAAACATTTAAGCCGACAGCAAAGGAGATACGGGAACTCGGCAAAGCGCGAAAAGATTTTGCAAACGGTAAATTTATAACGCTGGATAACCTCAAACATGAATTGGCAAGCAATAGTTCGTCAGCTCGCTGATAAACATTTGCGAAAGTTTCCAAGGCATGATCGGGACGCTATCGCATTGGCGTTAGATGAGTTATCGTTCGACCCGTACGCTGGCGATATCGCAAAAATGGAAGGCGAAGAAGAAGTTTGGCGCAGGAGAGTCGGTTCATACCGAATCAAATATGAGATTCACAGAAGGCAAAAAGTAATTTATGTTTTTGAAATAGAACGCCGCACTTCAAGTACATATTAACAACTTATGGAAAACATGAACCCGCCAGTAGTATCGGCACACAACGGAAAAGGAAGTATGATTGCCATGTCAGTCGGCTAAGGAGGCCTTCCCGGCGGTGAAACCGCCGGGAACTATTATACATCCAGTAGTAATTTTTTGAGCTCCTTCTCGTCAGCTTTGCGCTCCTGTAGCAAGGGAAGTAAATTCATCGCATATTTATGATACTCCTTAATACTTTTGAATTGATTCGTGATAATCCCCTTCTTACAGAAACCGCTTCTGCTATTTACATATTCGTCCCAACTTGAACGCACTAGTTTGGCGCTATCCCCGTGAATCTTGTGAACTCTATTGTTCAAATTCACATAAGCACTGAGTTCTAACAGTTTGTCATTGTCTGAAATTAAGCTTGACTTGTACACACCCTGAAGAAGTGCCCCATTTCGAGTATTCTTTTTGTTAAAATACCATGTATATCCTCCATTCAATCTTTTCATAAATTCTGCGATACCTCCGTCAACTAACTGTCTTAGGATGAAGTGGTAATGGTTTGGGTTTAGGCAATAAGCCACAAACTCAACTAGTGCCTTTCTGGCAGGGAGTCTTTTGACCTTCTCTTTTATCTCTAATACGTCCCGTATGCTAAGTACGGGCTCGACAGAATTAAAGACCCTCATGCTTAACATAAATCTTTCCACATCTTTTGTGTCAGAAAATATAAATCGCTTGTCAACCCCACGATTGTAAATGTGGTAATGTTCCCCTGTTACTAATCGTTCCCTATTCATACGTTAAGTATATCACCCCCTCGGCGGTGA
>Ga0209542_10020939_pt1 | contig 10297 bp, 8 predicted proteins | sample RifCSPhighO2_01_FD_184028 | JGI IMG/M metagenome (GOLD analysis project Ga0209542, IMG submission 184028) | Soil microbial communities from Rifle, Colorado - Rifle CSP2_plank highO2_0.1 (SPAdes) (version 2) | ecosystem: Environmental > Terrestrial > Deep subsurface > Rock core/Sediment ...
GCGTTGACCCCGCTTCTCACCCTCGGTGTCTGGGCGTGGTTGGGTCCTTTGTATGCGTTGCTGTTCTGTGCTGCAACACTAGCTCACTTCATCCATGACACTATCGGTCACGGATGGGGTATCCGATGGTTTTGGCCAATAGATTCACGCTACTGGTGTTATCGATCATTCGATAATCGACCAGCAAAAATGTACGCGTGGACTCTTTCGGAGCAAGACCAGCTCTGTGAGCAATACGGAAATCGAAATTGGGCAACCGAAGGGTACAGTTTGGCTAGCGCCAACCTGCGAAAAGAACTATTTGTTCTACTTGTGGGCGTGATAGCAAGCGCCACTTGGTATGTGAATAACTGAATGAGAAGAATGTAACGAGCGCTGGATAACCGGCGCTCTTTTCTTGCCGAAAAACGAATAGTTCGGTAGTATCAGCAGCATTCCCGGGTCGTCTAACGGCCCCACGCCGCCCTCATGGGCTATGCGGGGCAATAATACATCGGGTAAAAACCAATATATAAAAACATACAGCAATAGGAAATACTCCCGGGTCGTCTAACGGCAGGACACAAGGTTTTGGTCCTTGGTATCGGGGTTCGAATCCCTGCCCGGGAACCACATAAAAGAAAAACCCCGAAGCAGCAAACGTGTGCTTCAGGGTGTTGGTTTTTTGGGAGGAAATTTCTTTCCTCAACTTTTGATACTCCAGGAAATCTCCTTTCCTGCAAGGAAAGGTATTACGCCATGGTAGTCATCTGGAACAATCATTGGTTCTTTTACCAGCGTAACTTCTTTTAATGGCGCTTGCAGGTAATTGAGGATCTCGTAGAACGGCAATGCGAATCCACCTGCAAAGTTTGGGAGCCGATCAAGTGCACCACGCTCTTCAAAGAGTTGTGCAAGGCGTGGAAGCGCTACACCCGGGGGTGCATACACCCCAGCGCAACAATCATGTCGCCGTTTCTTTTCTTGCATATGAGGAGCACTGTCGGAACCGAACATGAATTTCGGATTTCCAAAGGTAGCGGCTTCAACAAGTGCTTCTCTGTCTTTTCTCATTTTTGCAACGGGTTTGCACCAATTGTATACGGACAACCGGTCACCACCGGCATCGTCATATGTGATTATGAGATGGTGAGCGGTAATAGTCGCCCGCACATTCGGTGACATGCCCAAAATCGTTTCAACAGCGGCTTCTGTCGTTATATGCTCCATAACGACTTTGAGGCCCGGGAATGTACTTACGATGTACTTGAGTATTCGTAAAAACGCTTTTTCACGATCAAGTCCTTCAATTTCATCTCCAGGTTTTTCACCATGAAGGCAAAGGATTAAACCGAGTTCTTCCATTTTTTCAAACACAGGGAACAGCGCGGGATAATCCACAACTCCAAGTTCTGCGTTTGTGGTAAGACCTTTTGGGTATACCTTGCCCGCGATAGCAATGGGAATATAGTTCGCGGCTTTTCGAAATTCTTGCACCATTGCTGGCGTAGTGTCCGGCATGATATAGAACGTCATAAGCGGTTCAAACCCGCTATTTGGCCCAGCCGCATCAAGTATTTCTTGCTCGTATGCACTTACCTGCGCGGCTATGCGTTTTGGCGGGTCTGTGTTTGGCATGACGAGCGCTCTCGCTACGTGCATCGCCGTTAACGGCACAAATGGTTTGAGCATGTCATCTTGTCTGAAGTGAACATGCGCATCAATTGCGACGAATGAGATTGTGTCCATGAGTTCTGGTCCTTTTCTTGAGTTTTAAGAATTAGTGAAACAGTTCGTATGCGGTTCCGATAATACTTTTCATTCGCCAGGGGTATAACATACCCGCGGTTCCAACTTGAAATTCTTTAACAATTGGAATTGCGCATACTTCTCGTGCTGCTTGAGCAGAATTTATACCTCCGCATGCAGAAACAGGTTTCGGAAATGCAGAATCTGCAGCTTCTTGGAGCCATTTTATTATGACACGTCGAAGCGGCCATCCCGAGAGTCCACCCTTGCCAATGTGCGCCAGGGGCGACTCCGTGGTTCCAAACAATCCTTTCCAGTCGATTTGGTTTGGCAATTTTCCCCAGGGAATGGAATTCGACATTGTGATTGCGTCACAATGTGGATGTTTCGCAATTTCAGCTACAACTTGTACTGATTCCACTGCACTGACTTTGCACAGAGTCGGTATGTTAAGAGCACCCGTGATATCAAGAATTTGCCCTGCTTCATTTCTAAAATGAGAAGGGTCTCCGTCAGTGTTCGGGCATGAGATATTAACTTCAAGTCCAATCTCGGATCGCCACGTGTGAGTCCGTTCCTTTAAAAGAATTTTTGTTAACTCTTGATATTGATCAAGCCGGTCTTGGGTTGTCTCATTTTCCCGAAATGGTGCCATAAAGGAAAGGCGGAATGGGCCGCCGGTTCGTTGTTGCCAAATATTTCGTGCGAGAAGGTCAGGGGCGCCTCGATTTGAAAGTCCCACTGAGTTAAGCACCACTTGTTTCAAGGAGTTTACAACCATACATTTTGGCATCCATTCTTTTGGAGTGACCCCATCCGATTGCATAGGCAGGTTGCCCTTAGTCGGTAATAGGGTCATTGTTTTTGCCGTAATTCCTGCTCTAGCAAATGTTAACCCCGCAATTTTCCAAGGGCTTCCAAGGCGGTGATACCAGTATTCCTTGGGATCGAAAAATCCAGCAGCACCCGATGCGATGAATATTGGTGCAAAATGAACTCCACGAATTTCCATGATATGCCTCTCTTTTCGTATAAATACCTATTCAATTGACAACGAACACTACATCAACACTGATAGTACTGAACAAAAAAAGCAAGTTGGTTACCCTACCTTTACCCCAAACACTTCCTGAACGTTTTTCAGGAGATCTTCTGTAGTTGATTCTTGTTGTTCGCGTGTAATTGGCCCTGCGGGATCCAGTTCGCATCTGATTTTTACCTGCTCACCTATAGTATCCATAATAGCTTTTTGAACAAGTTGCATGTTGTCTGGCTTTTCAAAGAATGTTTTGTGAAGAGGAAATTGCGCGCGCAGCAAGAGCGCGCCGTCTATAACTTCTTTTGGTTGGGTTGCGCGTAAAAACGTGGAAGCGACGGGGTTTGCAACGCGGAGTGATTGAATAATAGCCTCCCAAGATTTCTGGATTTTTGTGAGAAGCTCGGGGTTGTCGGATTCAGCGATTTTCTCTGGACGCCTGCCCTCACCCTCCTGCTGCGGCAGGATGCCCTCTCCCCCCATGGGGAGAGGGGAAACTACTGGTGCTGATTTCGCGTCGGCTCCTCTCCTTACGAAGGAGAGGTTGGGTGAGGTTAGTGGCGCTCTTTGAGCAGGCGTAGGGGAATTTTGCATTTCCCTCTTCACTCCAACGGTCGATGTTAAAATCGCAAGTTCCAGTGCGATCATCGGTTCCGGCACAATAGATATATCTTGAAGCGCAACAAGAAATGCACGCATGATTACCGTAATACGATCAATGGCGTTTGGTGCTGATGCAAATACGGGCGGGTTTGTATTGGTAATATTGCGGACAATACCGTCTCTTGCTGCGCGTATAGATTCTTGAATAAATTGTTCGCAATCAAATCCGTCTGCGTATGCTTTTGTTGCGAGTGTGGTGGCCAGCTTCGCATCTCCCTGCACAAGAGCTTCGAGAAAATCCTCGATCATTTTTGGCGAAGGGACTCCAAGTAAATCTGACGCTTGTGAAACGGTAAGCGTATCATCCGAATGGGAAAGCAACTGGCCTAATAAGGATTCTGCGTCTCGGTAACATCCGTCGCTCCTGGCAGTGATGAATGAAATCACTTCGTCGTCTGCGGTACGTTTTTCTTCAGAAAGTAAATGAGTAAGCCGTGTTTTCATTTCTTCATTTGTTGCACGCTTAAATCGAAATAGCTGGCATCTTGAGGCGATAGTTGCAGGCACTTTATGCAATTCTGTTGTCGCAAGAATGAATATGACGTGCCTAGGTGGCTCTTCTAGTGTTTTTAAGAGCGCAGCAAATGCCGGCCCTGAAAGCATGTGCACTTCATCGATAATATATATTTTGTATTCCCCGCTGATAGGAGCTAGGCTCACTGTTTCGCGAAGAGCGCGAATATCGTCGATGCCTCTGTTAGAAGCGGCATCTATTTCTATCATGTCCAGAGAAGCTTTTTGTTGGAACGCTATGCAGGAATTACACGTATCGCACGGTTCGCTTGTAGATGATTTATTACAGTTGAGTCGTTTAGCAAATACGCGGGCAGTTGTTGTTTTCCCTGTTCCTCTCGGGCCTTGGAATAAATACGCGTGAGCTACTTTTTTCTTGAGTATTTCTTGCGTAAGAATAGACGTAATATGGTCTTGTCCGATAATTTCGGCAAAGGTTGTAGGGCGGTATTGTCGGTAAAGCGCTGGCATAGGTTTAGATTATAGGAAGTTTTTGAATGATGCTAGGAAGAATGCCGAACTAGTGTTCCCCTCTCCCAATTGTGGGAGAGGGTTAGGGTGAGGGCCGTATCGCATCTTGGGTTGCCCTCATCCGCCATTCGACTCGCTTCGCTCGCTCATGGCACCTTCTCCCCAATTGGGGAGAAGGGAACATTAATTATTTTCCCCTGAAAATCAGCAGTTTACTTCCAAAAAAGTTAATAAAGAGGGTGATAATAATTGCGGCAGCCTTCGCAGCAAAATCTCTCTGGGCTCCGAACAGTTGAATAAAAAGTGACCATTTATAGAAGAGGCCAACAAAGAGTTGGTTTAATGCCCAGGTGAATATATTGAGGGCAAAATATCCCGTGCCTTGCCGAGCGGCACTTCCTGCAGTTCCTTGAAATGTCCATGTGCGATTGATAATAAAATTGCTGCAAATCGCCAAAAATACACTTACGTTATTAGCCGCAATAATTTCTGTACCAAAAACAGTATACGTTGCATCCCAGTCTAGTATGCGAGTAAGAAATGCAAATGTACCAAAATCAACAACAGCGCCAATAGCGCCCGTAATTCCAAATTTAATAAACTGCTTTGCGGTTTTCTGGTGTTGTACAGGGACAAGGTCGATAATAGTGTCAACAAAAGCAGAGAGCATATATGTTTTTAGTGATGAATAACGTGCTCAACTGCGCCCCATTGCCCGTCTCCGTGCTCTGGCAAAAGAACGGTAACTTCATCTCCTTCACTCGCTTTATAAAACGTTACGCTGGCAAGGAGAATTTTATATGTTTTGTCTGGAGTTTTTACTCCAAAATTTCCCATTTCATCTACAACCAGCGTTCCTACAACCCGTTTGCGATCTATTGGATTTATCTGCTTATACAACAGTGCGCCATCTGTGCTAATAGTAAGTTTGAGTACATCGCCCTCAACAAGTTTGGACTTTGACGCGTAGTTTGGTGGAACGGGGTATTCTTCTCCATCGTTTCCTTGCATGTTCTGGCCGTCGAATACTCCCTCGACAATCCTTTCTCCCTCCATAATGGGCGTCTCTAACGAAGTGCTTGATAAATCGCCTGTATGGGGAGTATCAACCCCTTCAGTCAAGGCTTGGCGGACATATTGGATATTGCGCTCAGCGTCTTCGAGGCGTTGAGTAATAAGTGCTAGTGTTCTTGGGTCAAGGGTCATACGTATAATGGTATGATATACTAGAAAAAAATGTATGTCACGATCTCGCACTATTTGGATTCTTGTTTGCATTGCCGTTGTCGGTATTGCACTACGCTCTTTTAATCTTAATGGGCGAAGCCTTTGGTTTGATGAAGCGTTCTCTTGGCGACTGCTGCAGTTCCCGTTTGTTGAGATGATTGCGCGTGACGGCGCAGACGTGCATCCGCCCCTCTACTATATTTTTTTGAGAAGTTGGACGTACGTATTTGGAACGTCACTCTTTGCACTTCGTTCGTTCTCTGTTGCATGTGCGGGGGTTGCAACATTCGTTGCCTATCTTTTTACCGCCTACGCATTTCGTTCACGAAGGGCTGGTATATATGCCGCACTGTTTCTTGCGCTCTCCCCGTGGGTTATTTCGTATGGGTGGGAAGCAAGGATGTATCCACTTGGAATACTATTTGCGCTGCTCTCTTCTTATGCGCTGTTGCATGGATTGCGAGATAAATCGTTCTGGTGGTTTGGGCTGTATGGGGTGTTTGCCGCAGCACTTATGTATACGCACTACTATGGGATTTTTACAATCGTAGCCCAAGCGCTTTTTGTATGTGGTGTTCTCGTTCAAAGCACGAAGTGGCGTATAGGCGAAATGGTTCATGCGAGAATATTTTGGGCAGGTCTTTTTTCTGCATGTATTGCCGTTTTACTATTTGCTCCTTGGCTCCCAACCTTTTTACGGCAGCGTGCGCAAGTACAGGATGTATTTTGGATACCACCTGTTACTACTGGGGCGGTATTTGATACATTTTACCAAATAGGTATTCCCACGCTTTCTATCCCTCGTGAGTATGGAGTATCTCGAATCCCCGCCCTTTTTGTTGCCGTTTTATATGTATATGCAATAGTAAGATATCGCAAAATAGATGGTATGAATCTTACGCTTCTTCTTTTTGGTATTCCTATTTTTTTGAGTGTCCTTATTTCCTTAGGTGGAAGAAGTTTGTATAACGATCGATATTTTGCGTTTACGGGAATATTTCTTTTTATAGCACTTGCGTATGTACTTAGTGTAATAAAAAAGCCACTGGTACGCAGGGTGATTTTTAGCATGGTGAGCGTTTTGATTTTTATTTCTTTTGTTTCATATTGGAATCAATTACAGATTTCTCAAAAGCCAGGTGCACATGCAGCTTCAACATATGTGTATGAACAACGCGGTCAGAATGACGCAGTGCTTGTAAGTTCCCCATTTATATATTTTTCTATTTTGCATTATGCAACCGAAGAGTTTCAGGCAAAAGATGCTCCTCACCTATATTCAACAACAGGCGAGCTTGTACACTTTGCCGGCGGCCCCATTCTTACAAAAGAAGATATTGCAGGCCCTGCAGATATTGCTACGTATACAGGCACGGTGTGGGTAGTCGACACTACAGGCTTTGGAGAAAAGCCCTTAGATACTCCAAAGAATTGGCGTGAAGTTTCTCGCGCAATGTTTCCAGAAGTATTCGCACATCAAGGAGATATTGTGGTGCGGAAGTTTGTGGTGAAATAAGCTTGTAACGTTCCCCTCTCCCAATTCTGGGAGAGGGTTAGGGTGAGGGCCGTGTAGCGTCGTAGTCTGCCCTCATCCGCCCGCCTCTTGGCGAGGCACCTTCTCCCCAATTGGGGAGAAGGGATCGCTATTTGTAATACACTCGATTCGGTATTCTCAGGTCAATGTATTCCAGCGTTTGCAGTTCCTCTGGTGTAATAGTATCTTCCAACAGCCGGCTAAGAATACCCATTTGGTCTGCTGCGCTTCGTGTTGTATCCATGAGTATTCTCCAGTTTTTATCTAACAGAAAATGTACTTCTCGTGTTGCCAGGGAAGGGATTCTCATTTCAGCAATTTGCGCCCCCGTTATTTCTGGCAGTTTTTCCTGTGCCTCCGTAATAAATGCAACAAAAGAAGATTCCACTGCATTTGCTCCCAGTTTCACTATTGCATCAGGATCGGAATTTTTTACCGTAGAAAGTACGACCCCAGGGAGTACGTCGAGCGAGGCATTTTCGTATGCAATGCCCTCTGTGTCTACGAAGTAATATGAGCCACCGGAAATTAACAAGAGCGCAGGCTTTTTTTCTTGCACAATAACTTTCAGTGTTCCGGGTAGTTTGCGCACAATATGAACGTCGCGTACTTGCGGTACATCATGCAAAATCTTTTGTTCTAGTTGATCTGTCGGAATAACGAGAATATTTTTTCCGCTGCTGTCTTTCATAATAGTTTGAATGCTTTCCTGTGTGCTTGGTTTTGCGTCAACGGTGGTGATGGCAGAAACTGCAAATGTTTGCGTAAAAAACAGCAGCCAAACAAGGATGCAAAACGGCACAATAATAATCAGGAGTAAAAATACAATAGATGACCACTGCACGATGTTCCGTTGCGCTTGCCCCCACCGCGCACGGTTCATAATGCCGTAAAAGGCAGATATGGGTGAAGGCAGGCAGGGAGTTTTACGGACCCATCTGTGCTTTGGTGATTTTCGATAATAGCGATGAGCAAGCGAGAGAGCGCAACCGCGGTGCCATTTATCATGTGAACTTTTTCCGTAGTGTTATCAGAATTTTTAAATCGAATATTCAATCTTCTGGATTGATACGAAGTTGTATTGCTTGTAGAGTGAGTTTCCCGGTATGCTTTTTCGCTTGGAATCCACGTTTCTATGTCTATGGTTTTCGCAGATGGAGCGCCTATGTCTCCCGCTGCCAGTCGCACAACGCGGTACGGTAACTCTAAAGCGTCCATAATAGATACTTGTTGTGTTAGTAAAAATTGGTGTTCCTCTTCAGATCTTTCTGGCGTTGTAATACTAAACATTTCCACTTTATCGAACTGATGCAAGCGAAGGATCCCTTTTACGTCCTTGCCATGGCTGCCTGCTTCTCTTCTGAAACACGGAGTAAATGCAACATACCGGATCGGCAAATGTTCGCTCGGGATAATTTCATTCATGTGCATAGCCCCGAGAGATTGCTCACTGGTGCCGACGAGGTATAAATCATCTTGTGTTTTATATACTTCATCTCCCGCTTGGTCTAAATACCCCATACCGGCCATTGCTTCTTCGTTTATCAATAGTGGTGGAATAACTTGCGTAAAGCCTTGCTTGGTCAACGTGTCGATGACGTATGTTGCAATTCCGAGCTCTAATCTTGCTAAATCTCCCGATAGATAGGTAAAACGCGCACCAGCAACTTTTGCTCCCCGTTGCATATCTATACGGCTTCCCATAAGGGTCATATAATCTTGCGGAGTTTCTGTTGCATCGCGAGTTGGTGTTTTACTTTCCGCAATAACCACACTGTCTTTTTCTCCACCCGGCTGTACGTCTGGAAGTGGAATGTTAGGAATCTTTCTCCAAAGGGTTTCACGTTCTTTTGAGAGTTGTTCTACCGTATCTTTCAATTTTGATTCTTCATGGCCATATTTTTGCATGCCGGATATTAAACCTTGTTTTTCTTTCGGTGATGCCGATGCAATCTTGTCACTTGCTTGTCGTTTTTGTGCTAGCGCCTCTTCCAATTTTTTTGTCGCTTCGCGCCACGCAGTGTCTGTGCTCAATAGCGCTTCAACGCGTGACAACTCAACACTCCTTTTTTCAAGAGCAGTAATTGTCGCTTGTCTTGTCTTTTCGTTTCGTAGTAATTCAATATCGACCATACCAGTATTATTTTTCTGATTTTAATAATGGAAATAAAATAGTATCTCGTAGGTGCGGTGTATTCGTGAGCAACATAACGAGACGGTCAATCCCCAGGCCAAACCCTGCTGCTGGGGGCATGCCGTATTCCATTGCCTTTATGTACGATTCATCAATAGAGTGCGCCTCGGCATCTCCCGCGTCTCGCGATGCTTGTTGTTCTTCAAAGCGCTTCCGCTGCTCAATGGGGTCATTTAATTCGGTATATGCTTTTACTAATTCCATTCCAGCTATCACCACTTGAAACATCTCTGCTATTCTTGGGTCTGTGAGGTTTTGTTTCGCCAACGGTACCAGTTCAACCGGGTAATCATACAAAATAGTTGGGTTATGCAGGGTTGGACGAACAACTTCTTTATAGAGTTCATCTACTAATTTTGTGTAACTCTGTGTTTCAGGAGGAACGATGTTGTTATCTATAAAAGCCTGTACATATACTCTCGGATCTTTTTCTTCCAGCACGTTAATCCCTGTTCGTTCTTTCAAGATATCTACATACGAAACCCGTGCAAATGGCGTTGCAAAAGAAATTGTTGTATCTCCCCACGGTACGTCGTGTGATCCAGTAACTGCTTCTGCCGCTTTTGCAAGCATGTCTTCTGCCATATCCATCAAGTCTTCGTAATCAGCATACGCCTCATAGAATTCCATCATCGTAAATTCGGGATTGTGAGATTTGTCTACCCCTTCGTTGCGGAAGTTTTTTCCAATTTCAAATACTTTTTCAAATCCTCCCACAAGTAGACGTTTTAAATACAGTTCTGGAGCAATGCGGAGAAACAGGTCGGCGTCTAAAGCATTATGGTGTGTAGAAAATGGTTCTGCGGATGTTCCACCTGCGATTGGTTGTAAAATCGGTGTTTCCACTTCAATAAACCCGTCTGCGTCAAGATAGTTTCGTATAAATTTTATAACGTGACTGCGTTTTTTCACTATTTCTTTTGAATCTGGG
>Ga0209542_10020941_pt1 | contig 10296 bp, 7 predicted proteins | sample RifCSPhighO2_01_FD_184028 | JGI IMG/M metagenome (GOLD analysis project Ga0209542, IMG submission 184028) | Soil microbial communities from Rifle, Colorado - Rifle CSP2_plank highO2_0.1 (SPAdes) (version 2) | ecosystem: Environmental > Terrestrial > Deep subsurface > Rock core/Sediment ...
AGCTGGTATAAAAGCCGGCATAAAAATTTTAAATTTTATGATGCTCACGCCCAGTTTGTTAGCGATAAAATCATAGAGGTTAGAGGAGAAAAAATTACTGCTGTCGGAATCAGCGTATTTTTTCTCCTCTTCTATGTCTTTTACCAGTCAACCAGTATTTACGGAGGCGATGCGGGTGATTTAGTCACTGCGGCTTATGTACGTGGGGTGGCCCATCCTCCAGGTTATCCTTTATATACTTTTATCGCTTGGTTACTTACCAAGCTTCCTTTTTACACCGTAGCCTGGCGGGTATCTTTGCTTTCGAGTATCCCCGCGGCACTCGCGTTGGGTTTGTTTTTTCAAATAGCATATAAGTTATTAAAACAGTATAGTGTTGCTCTGATTGCTACCTGCTTTTTGGGATTTTCATATTTGTATTGGTTATATGCGGTAGTGCCAGAAGTTTTTGGTTTACATGTTTTATTGACGCTGACGATTTCTTTCTTACTACTTCAGTATAAGGAGACTGCGAAACAAAAGTATCTGTTTCTGGCCAGTTTGGTTTTTGGTTTGGCACTAACACATCATCACACAATTCTTTTTATGGTGCCGGCGTTTTTATTTATCGTAAGATCCGTGATACACAAACAACCACACAAAGTTGCACTGTTAGCTCGCTGCGGGGGTGCGGTAGTGGTGGGGTTGCTTCCCTACGTATATGTTTATTTTGCGAGTTTAGCCCATCCCCCTATCAATTGGGAAAACCCACAGACTTTTGAAGGTTTTTTCCGACTCGTTACTAGAGCTATTTATGGTACATTTCGATCAAATAACAACTATTCCCTATATCCACTCGAGAGATATAACCAACTCAAAGTGATGTTGGAAACGATAGTAATAGACTTTACCAAAGTAGGCATTGGATTGGCCCTGGTAGGCTTTTATCATATCTACAAAAAAAATAAGGATTATTTCTGGTTTCTTTTCCTTGGCTTCTTTTGCACCGGGCCATTTTTTATTTTTTATGCTGGTTTTCCATCACTCATCAATTTTCATCTGGGCACATCTGAACGATTTTTGATTTTACCTTACTTATTTATCACTCTTTGGTTAGGTTTGGGAATCCAAAAACTCGTCCAGTGGTTAGGTGGTAAGATGCTTTTTTATAAAATTACTCCAAAAAAAATCCCCATTGTAGCTATTTTTTGGCTGCTGCCACTCGTGATGTTTATAACCAATTCTTATAAAATCTGGCCGCTCAGGCGTGATACCACCGCAGAGAAGTTGGCTTATGATTTACTAAGTTCAACCAGTGACTCAGCAATTCTATTTTTGACTGATGACACGACTATATTTGATACTCAATATATTTACTATACCCAAGGAGGACCATCTGCGTTTGGCGGAAAAATGTTGCTTTCACGAGTCACCTACCCTTTTTACATAGATATCGTAAGACGCGAATATCCCCAACTAAACTTAGTTAATGTAGATAATGCTCCGGATAAAATAAAACAAATTATTGATAACAATTATGACCATTTTCCGATATACAGTGCAGGTATTTTTGATGTCGGTAAAGGATATGTCTGGTTACCATTTGGGCTGTTAAATCGCCTTTACAAAACTGAAGACTTACAGCTCGTTACTACAACTGAATTTATAGCAGAAAATGAGCGCCTTTTTGCAGTCTATCAAAATCCGTTGCACGGAGCCTTAGGGACGTATTTACACGTCATGTTGGCCGATGTGTTGCGAATTTATGGCAACTCTCGGCGCGAAGTCGGCGAAAAGTTAGTCCTATCTCATAGTTATGAACTGGCAGAAAAATATTTCCGTGAAGCGGTCCAGTTGGAACCTGAACTCATTGACAACACACTCCAACTAGGTAATGTACTCATACTTCAAAAAAAATGTGAAGAGGCAAGAGATTTGTTGACTGCTGCCCTGAAAACCTCGACCAACTCGGCTGGAATTTATAAAACTTTGGTTGACTTATACACATCCTGTATTCCAGATGAAGCCGCACGTACCAAATACCACGATTTGTTGGAAAGCAAATTGAAACAATACCAAATAGATCTGAAGAATTTATAGTCTTGCAACTGACTGCTGACTTTGGGTGGCACGTTTTTTGTGATAGATGATGATATGGTATTTTTCCTCTGTTGTTTGTACCGGAGAAAACACATGATAAAACAGTTCTGGTCGAGTCAAATCCAAAGCAAATTCGGTTACCTGCGTCTTTTCGTAATCCCCTAAAGAAACATTTCTGGGTAGTTCTCGCATATCATACTGGTTAAAAGTTCCAAAAAGCACGATCCAATCTGGTGGAATCGGGCTTTTATAAACATACTGTGGAAGCAGTTGGTTAGTCGCCAGAATTCGCGTGTTGTCAGGCAATATGCGATTGATGACTCGTACACGGTTTCCTAAATAGAAAATTATGGGTTCGTTGTAGTAGTCGGGTGAAACAAAAACGGTTTCATCTACTTGAGAATGTTTGGTTAAATACGTAATTACTCTACCGGTTGAGCTTTGATATTCAGAATTAAATATTTCATTGAGATACTCCATGACCCAAATCCGCGGACTGGAATTTAAAGTGAAAAGGTTCGTAACCGTCAGGGTGGCAAAAAGCAAAAAGCCTAGCCAACTCTTTTTTTGCCACACATACTCTATCAAGGTGACATTGGCAAATAAAAGTAGGGGGAAAATATTCATGGCATACCTGATATCAGAAACACTTGATACGATCTGCTGGATGGAGACAAGTGAGAGGAAAAGTATAAAGGTAGAAAATAAACACCAGATATACATCAGATAGCGGTATTTTTTATAAAAATTGGTACGTGCGATCAACCAAATGATTGCGATCACCCAAACAAAAGGAAATCCACCGTTATCGTTAAAATCTTTAAAATAACGCAGCGATAACTCAGTGGCATGTTGTAAGTTAAAGTTTGACAAGAATTCTCCGGTTGGAGTTGAAAAGGGATTGACGATCAGTACCCATGGTAGTGTCAGCAGACCAATAATAAGAGAGGAAACCGCAATTTGTTTCCAAAAACGGAAAGCTTTTCTATCCAAGACAAACAACGACAGCAGGGATGCTCCATAATATGGGATAAAGCTCAAATAATTCGCATGAAAAAAAATAACCCCGGAAGTAATAAATAACAAAGGTGAAAACTTTTTATGCATCAGTATTTCCAGCAGGGTATATGTAAATACGCAGCTGGCCAGTGCGGCCAAAGCGTAGTAACGAGCTTGATATGCAAAAAGTAGGAATGGCACATTAACACTCAACATAACTATGGTCATCACAGCCACTCTTTTGTTGCGGCTGATACGGTAACTGAAAAAAAGCAGATAGATAAGAGTGAAGACGGAAATGACAAGGGAAGGTACGCGGGCCGTAAAAGTGGATATGCCAAAAAGAAAAAAAGACCCAGCAGTTAAGTAATATGGTAACCAAGGCTCAACATTATTTAGAAGTTGTGAGTTTAGACGGATTCCGTTTCGTAGACCCATGATGTTTCTACCATCCCAACCGAAGGGTAGTCCCCGTTGTAAAATCGTCCGCGCAAATATACCTGTTTCCGCCTCATCTGCCCAAAGTGGGTGTCTAAGCGCCCCGGAAACGGAGAGTATCGTGAAAAGGCCTATGGAAATCGCCACAATCCAAACGAAGTACTCCTTTGTAGGTTTTTGATTTAGCCTTTGCGTATCAGGCATTTTTTTTGGCATACTTTATTACCAAAATAGTAATTAATACACTATAACCTATCAGAGAAATCACGGTGCCTACTTTAAAACTGGTTGGTTGAAATTTGAGTCGAACTTCGTGTCTTCCTTCTGGAACAAAAACACCCTGATTTACTAAATTGACGGGAAAAATGTTTGCTGGATTTGTGTCGATCGTTGCTTTCCACCCTGGATAATAGGTTATTGCCGCAACCAATATACCTGATTGTGTGCTTGATGTTTGTAGCACAAGATCATCAGCAGTTTCAGAAAGTAGTTTAACCTCTTCAATTTTATGAGAACTTGTTTTAAATGGCACCTCATTTTCTACAAGTACTTGTGACTGGATATCAAAAATAGTTGACTCGATGAGTTGATAAAAATTTTCTAAAGTGGTCACTTTTTGAAACTGGTGTGCTAGGTAATACTTTGGTGTACTTCCCATATTTTGATAAATGTATAAAGGTTCATCGGTACTTGGTGATATGGTATCAACCAGCAGAAAATCAGAATTGATCAGAGGTATCGGGGAAATGATGTGGGTAGTATTTCTCATCGAGAGTAAGTTGAGGATGTCAGGTGTCGATCTCGGCTGCAAGTCGGTTCCCCTTAAACAGCGCCAGATCATACACTGCGAGTCTTTTGGGAGTGAGAGATGAAGCATAGGCATTGCTGGTGGGAATCTTATAGAGAAGATTTAAATTTGGGTTGAGCTCATTTCGGTACGCAAGTAATCGGTCAATTTTATGCACATCTTGTTTTTGAAAACCTTCCGCAGCTCGGGCGTTTCCTAAAAATGTATACACCGATCCATGTGGGATGCGGCTCAGTTTGGAGAGTGTTTCGGGTGGTAGTATAAAAGAACGGTACGGTATCAGTGTGTGATAATTGCCCCAATGATAAAAAATATCGACCAAACAAAAAATAATTGTTCCTAAAATGATGGTCTTAAAAACCCATTTACGCAGGCGATAAATTTGAAGTAATGTTTGTAAACCATAAGTCGCCAATATCACCAAACAAAAAATAAACAGCTGCAAAAAACGGGTAGGAAATCTAAAAAAGGAAAATGGCGGTAAGGTAAGCACAAAGTATAAAGGACTATCGCCTCCCATCATCAACAAAAACGCTCCCACTCCTAAGGCTACGTAAAACCAATGTAGTTGGGAAAAACGTTTTTTAGTAAACGCAAGGGGTACAAATACTAAAGGCAGTAGACCTATATAACCGGTGTTTTCCCAAAACAGAGAACCATTAAACTGATTGAAGTGGGGAAACGTAGAGAGTTGCGGGTTGCCAAAAATAAAAGGATTAATAAATGAGACTAGGAAGCGCAACGGATATTTGTAAAAGAGTATTTGTTCTGTTGTAACTCCACTACTTCGATCTGAGATAGTAGTCAGTTCCATCGTCGGCAAGATTTGTATTGCAGATATGATTACTCCCAGAATCATGGCCAAACCAAACAACAAAAGTCGCCCATATCCCACCCTTTTGGTCAAAAGTAAAAATGATCCAAAACTCGCCAAACCGATCGCAGAAATAAACGCCATTTGCGGAAATCCTGAAAGCAATTGCTGAGAAAAAACCAGACTGACGAGGATCAGTCGGGTCAGAGTCACTTTTTCCAAAAGTAAATCGGTTAATAAAAACAACCACGGCATAAAACTAGCAGTTTGCAGTAGAGCATAGTGAGTTAGATGCACCACAAAAAAACCAGAGAAAGAATAGATCACGGCTCCAAAAAAAGCTGTCTCTGAAGAAAATTTTAGGCGGCGACAAAAAAAATACATGCCGATGGTATTTGTTAAAAATACCACCACCAAACCTAGATTATAGGCAATGATCGTATCTAGAAAGCGAAAGGCAACCAGATTGTAGAGATTAAACATACCGGTTTGTCCCTCTGCTAAGATTGGAAATCCGTTGCCTCGCAAGTTATCCCAAAGTGGAATTTTATTTTGTTTCAAACTTTCACTCAGGAGATTTTTAAGCGGGAAATTTAAATGCCAAACATCATTTACCCCAATTTCAAATGTGGAAAGAATTTGAGGAACCGGGAAAAAAAACTTTCCAAAAAAGACAAAAGTGATTACCAAAAGACAAAAGAGATATAAAAAATCAGCACGATACTGCTTCATAGTTGTCAAGTAACCAACTAAAAAAGTTGGTCCTCTTGTCGATTATAAATCATTTTAAACATGCTCTTTGTGGCAGATTTTTATTATAGATACTCACGCGTAAGCACGTGGTACTCTTTAACGCTTTGTAATTTAGGTTATTATACAAAGAGTTTGGTGTGTTACAATAAAGCCCAAAATTTCTTATGCGCTTGTCTGACTTTGAGGTGATGTATACGCTTGAAAATTCGTACTGGTGGTATGTGGCGAAACGAGAGTATATTGGTTTGTTTCTCAAACCTAAATTGAAAAAAAACTATAGAATTTTGGATATAGGATGCGGGACTGGAGGAACGTCTCAATTTTTAAAACAATTTGGGAAAGTAATCGGTTTAGAGAAAAATCCTGCCGCACGAAAATTTAGCAAACAGCGAGGATTACTAGTAGTTGCGGGATCGGCCAACAAACTTCCCTTTTCTTCAAATACATTTAATATTGTTACTATTTTGGATGTGATCAGTTATCAGGGCATCGATGAAAAAAAAGCCTTGGGGGAAATCTATCGAGTACTCAAGTCAAAGGGACTCCTTATCTTAAATGACAGTGCCCTACCCTGGATGTGGACATATCATGATGAAGTCATTCAAATCAAACAGCGATACACAAAACAACAGATGGTACAGTTGGTTACCAATGCTCGTTTTAACATCATTCGAGCCTCATATATTTATATGTTGACGCTGCCTTTTTTTATCCTCTCCAGATTAATTATTCAAATTACCAAGCCTCCAAACACCGTCCAAAATATACCCTCATTTTTAAATCGATTTCTCCTATTCGTGATGAAATGCGAACGGAAGCTTTTTCGACTAACTGATTTGCCACTCGGGTCTTCAGTATTTATTGTGGCCCAAAAACCATGAAAAAAGATGTCTCTGTGGTTATACCCACATATAATGAAGCCGGTAATATACTCAACCTCATTACCGCGTTAAAAAAGAAACTGCGGTCCTATGATTATGAAATCATCATTGTTGATGATAATAGCAACGATGGAACCGGCGCACTCGTACGTGAAAAATATCAAAAAGATAAGCATATTGTCTGCATCCTGAGAGAGGATAGACCAGATCTAGGACTTTCAATTTTGACAGGCGTCAAAAAAGCGCATAGTGAAATCATCGTAGGTATGGATGCAGATTTTAACCACGATCCAGGTATCGTTGATCGACTCATACAATCTGCCAAAAAATACGATTTGGTAGTAGCCTCGCGTTTTATTCCCGGTGGAGGTATGGCGCAAACGAGCCGTTTCTGGACAAGCTACGTATTTAATTTACTTTTACGCTGGGTTTTTAGGTATCCGCTGACTGATAACAGCAGCGGCTACTATGCCATAAAAAAAGAAAAACTAAAACTGCTTGATCCAGCGTTCATTTATCAAGGATACGGTGAGTATCACTTGCGCTTAGTGCATAGTGCCCGAAAAAAACAATTTACCTTTCATGAAATCCCTGTCTTTTACCAGAAACGCATTTACGGAGTCAGTAAGTCAAAATTGTTGCAAATGTTTATCACCCAACTTAAAACCGCTATAATGCTCTCATTACACAGCCGTTAATATATGATTCCTGTATTTGATGTGATACTTGGGAAAAATGCCAAAAAATATGTTAATGAATGTCTTGATTCCGGATGGATTTCGGAAAAAGGCCCATTTGTTGACCTGTTTACTCTGGCTTTTGCCCAGTACCTGGGTACCAAATATGCTCTTCCTACCACGAGTGGCACCTCAGCTCTTCATCTAGCTGTAGCAGCTGCTGGAATTGGTCCTGGGGATGAAGTAATCATCACTGCGTTTACGATGATTTCACCGGTATATGCCATTTTGTATATGGGTGCCACACCGGTATTTGTAGACGTTGAGCCCGATACGTGGTGCATGAGAGTTGCTGATATTGAAGCCAAAATAACCAAAAAAACCAAGGCCATTTTGGCTGTACATATTTATGGCAATATGGTCGACATGAAACCATTGCTTACTCTGGCCAAAAAATATAAATTACTGGTGATTGAAGATGCCGCTGAAGCTCTAGGAAGTGAATACTCTGGTAAAAAAATGGGAACATTTGGAGACATCGCTTGTTTTAGTTTTTATGCAAATAAATTAGTCACGACCGGTGAAGGCGGTATGGTAGTTACTAACGACTCTTATTTTTACCAACGATTACAAATGCTTAAAAACATGGCTCATTCACCCAAAAAAAGATTTATGCATACAGAGATTGCCTACACGTATAGGATGACCAATTTACAAGCAGCAATTGGCATGGCTCAACTTGAAGAGGTGGAAGGAAACTTAAAGAGACATTGCTCATGCGTACCAAAAATTACTTTCAACTATTGATAGTATTCAACTCCCCATCCAGAAGCCATATACAAAGAATAGCTATTGGATATTTGGGATCGTATTGAGCAAAAAGTTTGGTGTCAAAAGAGACCAGCTGCAAAAAAAGTTATTTAAAAAGGGTATTGATACGCGGGCTTTTTTTGTAGATATGGCAAATCAGCCTGTTTTGCAAAAAATGGGGATTTTAAAGCGCGAAACGTATCCATATGCAGATTATATTTCACGAAATGGTTGCTATTTGCCTTCGGGATTTGGTATAACAAAACGTGACCTAAAATATATTGGTCAGACTATAAAACAAATACATAATGAATATCTGTAGATTATGCAAAAGCTCAACTGAAATTTTTCTTGATTTAGGAAAAGTATCATTGCCTGAAGAATTTCGCACCGCACAAACTCGAGCAGCTCCGCTTACAAAATACGAACTTTCTTTGGCATATTGTAAAACTTGTTTACATGTACAGCTCGGATACAAAGTCCCCCCAGATGTCATTTATAAAAATGCCAGTAATTATTTTTATGATTATTCTGTCACCGTAACTGGCAAAACTCATTGGCAAGCATTGGTTATAGATACACTTCCCCATCTGACTCACAATGATTTGATTGTTGATATTGGTTGCAATACGGGCATACTCCTTGATCTATTTGGGCAAACGGGTAAAGGAGTACGAGTCCTGGGTGTAGATCCAGCCAGTCACTTAGTGGTTCATGCCAAGGCCAAGGGGATACCTGTGATTGAAAATTATTTTACCCCGTTAGTGGCTGAGCAAATTTTTAAAAAATACGGTTTGGCCCAGTTGGTAACCTGCACCAATGTGTTGGATCACGTGGATGATTTAGGAGAATTTATGCAAGCCCTAGTAAAAATACTTGATACTAGAGGCGTCTTTATAGTGGAGGTCCCCTATTTTTATCGCATGTTAACCCAATTAACTCATATTCCATACCATCAACAAATTGATTATATGATGCTTGTTCCGTTTATGTCCTTTTTACGCCAATTTGATTTGTCTTTGTTTGATGCGGAAGAGATGGATATTCATGGTGGTTCAATTCGGATGTATATTGGGAAAGGGAAAATAGCTGCTACAAAAAGGTTGGCGGGACAAATTCAGAAAGAAAAGAAAATTTACAAAGATTATGCCAAAAAACTGCTTCGTTTTAAGTCTAAAGTTCAGAAACAACGGGATACATTTAGAAATTTTATACAAAAGGCAAAAGTGGCCAAAAAAACCATAGCCGGAATAGGCGCATCTGCCAAAGGAATCACTTTGCTTAATTATTGTGGTTTTGGACACGAAGCGATTGATTTTATTTCCGAAAAGTCGCCGCTTAAAATAGGAAGGTTTACACCATCGCAAATTCCGATCGTTTCAGATGATTTTTTACTTAAAAAAGATCCTGATTACGCGATTTTGCTAGCCTGGAATTTTTCAAAAGAAATAACCAATCATTTTCTGAAACAAAAACAGTTAAAAACTCAGTACATACTTCCTATACCCAAATTTACCCTTTTATCGCTTACGGGTAAAAAAAGAAAGCTGGCGTCCCGTGCGAAACGGTAGCTCACCCAGCTCGCAGCAAAAAACTGGGCAATCACCTAAAATATATATGTCAAAAGAGAGAAAAATCAGGACTCTCTATGAGTTGGGAATAGTTTTTTTTCTGTTTCTGGTACTTACTTTTGTCATCACATTCCCATTAGGTGTTCATCTGAGTTCATATCTGGCCCCGTCGGATGACACCTACGCCAATATCTGGTATTTCTGGTGGTTTAAACATGCATTAGTCGAGCTCGGCCAGTGGCCTTTGTTTACACAGTTTTTGTATTTTCCACTAGGAACTACTTTAAACTTTGAGACATCGTGGATCCACGATCTGATGATTTTTCCTTTCATCATTTGTTGCGGTACCATTACCGCTTTTAACTTACTCATTTTCATCAACTTTGGTTTAACTGGTACGGGGTTTTACCTGTTTTTAAAAGAACTTACCAAAGAGTGGTGGCCGTCGTTTTTAGGAGCTTTTGTG
>Ga0209542_10020942_pt1 | contig 10295 bp, 6 predicted proteins | sample RifCSPhighO2_01_FD_184028 | JGI IMG/M metagenome (GOLD analysis project Ga0209542, IMG submission 184028) | Soil microbial communities from Rifle, Colorado - Rifle CSP2_plank highO2_0.1 (SPAdes) (version 2) | ecosystem: Environmental > Terrestrial > Deep subsurface > Rock core/Sediment ...
AAACCAACAGAACCTCAAAAATGGCTCGAAACAGAAGCAGGAAAAGCACAACTGGAAAAGGCCGGAATTTCGGTAAAAGACGGACACATTAATTACACTTACCAAAAGGGTGCATTCGATAATGTTTTGCAAGGTATAGACAGAGCGCTTTCAAATTCTACTAATGCAGACGATGTTTTGGATGAATACGAATCCCACAGGATTGCATTAGAGCTTGGAAAGCAGCAGCATTTTAATCCGGACAAAATAAAGCCAGGAACGGTAATCGATTTAACTTCAGTGATTGACAGGCTTTACCTTGAGACCGGCAAAGAGGAACCGATAACAGGGGTTGCTTACAAAGGGCTTTACGTCGAAAGGGCAAACACAATCCACCTGGGCGCTTCATCTGCACTAAAGGCAGCGGAGCCAACGCACTATGTAGTTGGGATAGATTCTAACAATAACCACAAGTATGAGTCTTCAGAAGTTAAAAGGTTTGAGTTTGATAGGGGAGTTGACACAAAAATACCCGTAGCTAATCTTAACGACCACGATTACTTCATTGGGGCTGTAAAAGTTGACGGAGGTAAAACTGTATACATTGCATCAGTCTCCGCTCCGCATGTGAAGGTTGTTGCTCCTGAAGCAGATGTTGCTCCTGAAGCTCCGAAAGTAGAAGTACCTATTGCAGCACCTGAACCATCAGTAGATATTAAAGCAGAAGATTCAGGAGAAAGAGTTTTTGAGTGGGCTGCCGATAAAATGGAAGTTGACCTTTCCGAGACCAAATCTATGGATGAATTAAACGAACAGCTAAGAGGGAATCCGGAAGTTTGGACTGACCACGCCTTTTCAGCTTTGATGACGCCCCTGAACATGGTATTTACGCCATTCGCAGGCCTCGACGATGTTGTCAGGCACTCTGTCAATGGCAAACCTTTGGATGCTTTGGCCGTTTTTCCCAAAATAATTGTCCGGGAGGGCCAGAACCTGCTGTACCTTGGCGAGGACCTTTCCCATGTGGTTATACCAGACTCCAGCGATTTTTAGATTTAATTAATTTTATTCAAGAGTCAATAAGCCCATTCATCAATCTCAAGGCTCGTTCTCTCCGTGCCCTTTCCCCAATGAGACGGCTTCAGCTCAAGAAAAGACACCTGCTTCTCATCCTTGTCCATAATCATCTTCACCGCCTTCGTTATTATTAAATTTTTCCATCAAAATAGAGATTATAAGCCTGTTGGGATATTTTCCGCAAGATTTCCGTTCAGATACACATATAATCACTTTAGAGTAACTAAAAAAGAAACATTTATAAACGAAATCGCATTCCCACCTAATTGAAAAGACGGTGTTCTGTATACTCTTATTACAAGCTTGGGGGATAATAAAAAATGAAAAAGATTTGCAACTGGCTGTGTTTCGTAACATTCACCATATTTGTTCTATCGCTGTTCAGCGTTTCTGCTTTCGCAGTAGAGTGCGAAGACCCTGAGACCGCTGACGCAAGTTGCTTTGCAAACGCAGTTGTTTCTGCTTCAAAGACAACCGAATGCAGAGGCGCATTGCGCGGCCACAACGCCAATAACGCAAATGCTGACGTAGGCGCTGATTGTGACGCTATTCCCGACCAGGAAGGAAGAACGGGATGCGCCAGAAGCGTGGAATCGAGGCCAAGCTGCAATGCGGGCGCTGGTGTTCTCGTGCTTGACATGGGCGAGCGAATAGTAAACGCCAACAGCGACTGGGACATCAGGGTAAGAGAATCAGGCTGGGACGAAAAATACAAGCTATACGCGTCAAATGATAATGTAAACTGGATATTCCTAGGCGATGGATGCGGCAATTCAGAATTTAACATACCCGGCATTAACTTAAATGAAGCATACCGTTTTGTTAAAATAACTGCAAACGGAAATGACAGGTGCGATGGCGGCCATCTGGAAAGGGACGACTACGGCGCTGACATTGATTGGGTAATGGGCAGGGTTATAACGGCTCAGCCGCCAAACACCCCGCCTGTTCTTGAGAATATTCCAGACCAAAACTTTGTCGCAGGCTCGGGATTTCAGGATAACATTGTAGACTTGTTCACATACGCTTCAGACGCACAGGACTCAGATGCGCAATTATCATTTGCAATAATCTCGCAATCAAACACAAATGTTGCATCCTGCTCAGTTGATTCTGACAGATATGTGGATTGCAGCATTGGCTCTGCAATTGGCTCTTCGGACATCACGGTAAGGGCAACGGACACTGGCGGCTTGACTGATACAGACGTATTCAGAATCACCACAACGCCTATCGGCACTCTCGTAATTACGGAGCTTGAATGCTTCCCTTACGTTATTGTCAACAATGAGCAGGACTGCTCAGTGTATGTAATTGCAAACAATGCTCCTGCAGGCGGCGCGACTGTTAATTTGTATGAAGGCTCTACCTTGCTTGGCACCTGCACCACAAACTCAATCTCAGGCGGCTGTGACATATTATATGACGTAGCTTCCACAGGCAACCACACAGTTTATGCAACAGCAACTAAGGCAGCTTATCTTCCGGACAATGACAGCCAGCCAACATTCACATACACCGTGCTTTCAGAAAGATACGACATTCAGAACCTAAAGATATTCAACGACCCATTGTTCTCAGTGGAAGACAATGACTTCTTCAGGGCAGAAGATATGTATGCATCATTCCAGGTATTGGATATGTTCACAAACCAGTTTGTTACCGGCGTTGTTACCGAAGTAGACCTAATCAGCAGCCCTGGCGGAAGGATAACCCTTACGCAGGTTACCGGATTGGCACAGCCGGACACATTTTACTATGCACTAACTCCTATTCCGCCCACTCATGACTTTTTGGGCATGTCTCACGTGTTTGCATTCTCATTCAACTTCACAGACGCTTCAGGAGGCCAGGAAAGGGTTGATGTGTGGATTAGAAACAACCCTCCGGTAATCACTCCTCCAGTTCCAAATATTGTAACAAACAGATACACGCCAGTATCCCTGGATTTAACCGCATACGAATTTGATATTGAAGACACCAACCCAGGATTGACCTGGACTATTACCGGTGTTGATGCAACCATTTACACTGCATCAATCAGCTCAGCTGATGTATTGTCCATTTCGCCTATTGCAATTGGAAGCGACACAGCAACATTAACGCTTACAGACCTCGACGGCGATGTTGACGTTCAGGCGCTAAACGTTCAGATTGTTCCAACGCAGTGCGAAGACGGCCTGGACAACGACGGCGACGGATTAATTGACATGAATGACCCGGGATGCAGCACGCCTCAGGACGACGATGAATCAAACGGAACTTCAGAGTGCCAGGATGGAATCAACAACGACGGCGACAGCGCAACTGATTACCCTGCAGATTTCAGCTGCTCGAGCCCGCAGGATGACGATGAGACATTGCCAAGGGCGCAATGCCAGGACAGTTTGGACAATGATGGCGATGGATTAACAGACTTGAATGACCCCGGATGCGCAAGCGACCAGGATAATGATGAATCAAATGGAACATCACAATGCCAGGATGGAATTGATAATGACGGTGATGGCTTAATTGACTTTGGCGCTGACCCCGGATGCTCAAGCCCGCAAGATGATGATGAATCTGATGGAACATCAGAATGCCAAGACACTATCGATAATGACGGCGACGGATTAATAGATTACCCTGCTGATCCGGGTTGTGCTAGCCCTCAGGATGACGACGAATCCGATGGAACCTCACAGTGCCAGGATGGATTGGATAACGACGGAGATGGTTTAATTGATTATGGCGCAGACCCAGGATGTGCATCTCCTCAGGACAATGATGAATCAAACGGTACATCGCAGTGCCAGGATGGTGTGGATAATGACGGTGACGGCCTAATAGATATGAACGACCCAGGATGCAGCTCTCCACAGGATAATGATGAATCCAATGGAACATCGCAGTGCCAGGATGGTGTGGATAATGACGGTGATACTTACATAGATTATCCTGCAGACCCCGGATGTACAAGCCCTCAGGACAATGACGAGTTTAACATATTCCCTCCACAATGCCAGGATGGAATTGACAACGACAATGATGGATTGATAGACCTGAACGACCCAGGCTGCTCGGATCCAAATGACAATGATGAATCAGACTTAACCACGGAATGCCAGGATGGAAGAGATAATGATGGCGATGATTTAACAGATTATCCTCTGGACACTGGTTGCATCTCGCCTCAGGACGATGATGAATTCAATGAGCTTCCGCAGCGTGGCTTGATGGTTCAGAATATCCGCATCAACGGATTTGGAGACGGGATATTCGACGTTGGAGACGACATTGAAGCAAGAGTCACATTAAGAAACGACAGGGATTTGGACCTGAAAAGAATCTCAATCTTAGTCACTGTTCCGGAATTGGGAATGAATAAAAAGATTGGCCCATTCAACCTAAATTCAGGCAACGTTGTTACAAAGCGCGTGCTTTTGGAGGACGTTCCTTACTGGGCTGAGCCGGGAATCTACACGGTAAGGGTATCGATAAGCAACGGCCTCGTGACGAGGACAGAGCACCGCGAGATTATGATAAAATAGCAAGATTTAAATATAAAAGAGGATTACCATTAGTAACTTGAGGATAGTTAAAATAAGTAACTACTCAAATATACTAAAAGACCGAAACATTTATATATAAATCATGGTTACTCATTCACGAATCAGAGATACTCAATCGTTGGGTAACGAAAACTTAAAATCAAAAACAAAGGAATTGGGGGTATTATAAGATGATAAAAAGAACATTAAAGCTGTTTGGGATGGTAGCTTTGGTCCTGATCGGCGCTTTGCTTGTATCAGGAATTGCAAATGCTGCTTTTGTTATTTCTGAGGTTGAATTGGACGAGGACACTCTTGATCCAACATCAACGAATTTTGTAAGGGACATCGAGAAGGGCGATGAGTTTGATGTGAAAGTTCACTTCTACTCAACTGTTGATGCTGACGACGTTCAGGTTTCAGCAGAGCTTCGCGGCTACGACCACGATGACCGTGTTGAGGACATTACCGATGTTTTTGATGCAAAGGCAAATGTTACATATGTCAAAAAGCTCAGCCTTAAGTTCCCCCAGAGAATGGACCAGGACACATACAAGTTAAGAGTTCAGGTTCAGGACAGGGACTCCCCAACCTTTGAAGAGACATACGAGCTTGAGATTGACTCGCCAAGGCATCTTATCCAGATTAAAGATGTAGTATTTTCACCGGAAAACAGGGTAGTTGCCGGAAGAGCTTTGCTCACAACCGTTCGCCTGCAAAACAGGGGCGAGCAGGATGAGGAAGGCCTAAAGGTAAAAGTAAGCATACCTGAGCTGGGCATATCAGCTTCTGACTTTGTAGACGAGCTTGAAGCAGAGGGCGACGATGATGACGAAACATCATCTGAAGAGATATACCTAAGAATCCCAGGCTGTGCAGAGACTGGCGACTACACCGTCAACATCGACGTAACCTTTGATGAGGGCGATGAGACAGTTTCAGCGACCAAGAAGATTACAGTAGAGTCAGACGAGAGCTGCGGCGCAGCAACAGCTTCAACTCCAAAAGAGGAGAAGAAGACCACAATTGTTGTAGGCCCAGAGACGCTTGACGCTGCAAAAGGCAGTGAGGTAATCTACCAAGTTGCTTTGACAAACGGCGGTTCATCTGCAAGGACATACACCATTGCAGTTGACGGCGCATCGTGGGCAACCTTCAGGGTAAGCCCAAGCAACGTGATTGTGTTGCAGCCTGGAGAATCAGGAGCTGCATACATCTTCGCAACAGCTAAGGCAGATGCACCAGCAGGCCAGAACTCATTCGCAGTTACTGTATCGAGCAACGGCGAGGTGCTTAAGCAGGTTGCCTTGAAGGCAAATGTTACAGCATCAGAGTCCGGCTGGGACAAGGTCAAAGATGGTTTGGAGATTGGCTTGATCATCCTTGTAGTCTTGCTTGTAATCTTGGGCTTGATAATCGGCTTCAACAAGCTTAAGGGAAGCGAAGACGAAGAGGAGTCAAAGACCTACTACTAAGCCTTTCTTTTTTTCTCTTTTTTTCTTTTCCTTATAGGGAAGGTATTCAAAAATGAAGCTGCTTAGTATCTCATTTTTCGCAATCCTGCTGTTTTCTCTATCCGTTTCTGCATCATTTGAGGCATTCTCGCAGATTAAGGATGTTGGGGTGTGCCAATGCTCTTCTCAGTCAGATATCATAACAGTAACAAACACAGGAGTCTACAGAGAGTCATTCACGATAAGCAAGGATGGCTCTGCCGCAAGATATGTGACAACAGTCCCTGATAAATTTGAGCTTGAGCCCGGCAAAACAAAAAAGGTTTACCAGTACTTCAACACTCCGTGCGATTTCTCCGGCAGCCTTGGGCTTTCTACCATCATTGCAACAGATTCAGGAGATGCAAAGCAGATTTCCCAGTCGGTCTCTGCAAACATCTGCCGCAACTTAGATGCGCTTACGGCAGACTACTCAAAGACTGTATGCCCCTGCACCCCTGTAACATTCAATCTTTTCGTGTCAAACTCAGGCTTTAATCAGGAAACTTACGTTATAGGGCTGAACAAGCTTGTTGAATATGCCAGCCTGAGCGAAAACCCAATCTCATTAAAGAAAGGCGAATCCAAGACAATAACCGCAACCGTAAATGCACCATGCGAGGTCTATGGAAAATACGCCCTTGATTTCACGATTACCGCAACACAGTCAAAGGTTATAGCGACTGTGCCGGTTAATCTCGAGATTGAGCCATGCTATAATTTTGACGTTTCATTTGGAGAATTGGTTGACATTGATGCTTCCCCAGTTCCATTTAAGCCCAGCACAGCTTCTTATGAAATGTGCAATGGCGACAGAGCCGCGATACCCCTCAAGATAATAAACAATGCGGGGGTATCAAATCTCTTCAGCATCAGGGCAGATGGAGAATTTGCAGGCGCAAACAGCCAGCTTTACCTTGAGCCAGCTCAGGAGGGAATTGCGCTGGTAAACCTAAATCCTGACATCACTTTTGTCGGCAATTCCACATTCACTGTGGATGTTACCTCAGCAAGAGGGCTTATTACAAAAACATACAAAGTAGATGCTGCAACAATCTTCTGCAACAGCGCAGATATAATTGCAGATTCAGAAGCTACAGCATGCAGCTGCATTTCCACAGATATTCCGATAAAGATAGAGAACAAAGGGGCAAAAAGCGCTGATTTCAGGATTTCAATTGACGGCCCGGATTATGTAAAAGCAAAATCAGAAACAATAAAAGTTCCTGCAGGAAATTCCACAAACACCTCAATAAACATATTCCCGCCATGCACCGAAACCGGCGATAAGAGCATTACATTGAATGTTTCAGGAGCAAAAACAGATACGCTGGACTATGCAGAGATTGACCTTTCAATAGCGCCGAAAGAAAAATGCTTTCCGTTGGAGATAGGGAGCGCTAATAAAGTGATTGTTGACTACAGCGAAAACATAATCCCGATAAGCGTCCAAAATGAAGGGGCAAGGGAAGCGACGTACAAGGTTTCGGTTGATAAGGATTTTGCATCCATTATAGATGAAATAACCCTAAAGCCCGGGCAGAAAGAAGTGATTGCACTGGTTGCAGACTTTGATGATGGTGAAGCAGAGGGCAATTATGATGCTACAGTAAATTTCAGCTCCAATGATTTAGAATACTCGAAGACCATAAACATTGAGCTTTCTGCAAATAAAGGTTTTTTTGGCTCCCTGAACAACTTTGTCAGGTACTATTATTATTACATTGTTTCGGCAGTTGGCTTAATACTAATAATCCTTATTGTGTTATTTGCCTACTGGACTCACAGGTGGAGGAGCAGGAGGAAGATGAGGGAACTGAAAAAACAGCTCATTGCAGAGGGCAAGCTAGAAAACAAAGCGGAGAAAAAAGCTCCCAAAAAAGAGAAGGCTGGAATCCTAAAAAGATGGAAAAAGGTTATAATCGGAGCCGCAATTGCCGTCATTCTTGCAGCGCTCGGTGTCTTAGTTTATTTCCTTGATTTCCTGAGCCCGGCAAAAGAATTCTTAATTGTTTACTGGCTGTACATTGCAAGCGGAATAGTTATTCTTGCATTAATTCTTGGGGTTATCCATTACCACAGGAAACTTCTTAGCCTAATTAAGAAAGAATAAATGGGGACACTGGGATTCGAACCCAGATCCAGTGGTCTCTTCATTGAAGCAAGCTTCAACAGACCATAGCTTTTCATCATCGCCACAGCATACTGCAGCTCATCGCTCCACACAACTGGAGCCACTTATTCTAGCCAAGTTATACTATGTCCCCTTAAATGCCTGGAATTTTAATACGCTTTATAAATATTCATGTGCAGTATCTAGCTCTCCAAAGTTTCCTTTGTTTTATCGAGTATGCGTTTTGCTAACTGAAGTAACTCCTGGTATTCCCTATTTTCTAAGGATACTTTTGTGCTGTATTGATAGTCTTCCCTAATGCTTACAGCCGTCTCCGGCGACTCTTGCGCCTCCGATAAGTTTAGGGCACTCACTTTTTCCAAATCTTCTTGGCTGATTGTTATCTTTTTGTCCTCTATGAACCTGGCAATGAGAGCAAAGGTACATTCCTGATTTCGTGTTTCATAGCCAAACTTTGCGAGGATGGCAAGAAAGCAATGATAAATGACGTAAAATAAGCTGCTGGAACACCAATCCGTATATCCTCCTCTTTGAAGAAAGAAGGTAACTTTAAGGTTATGCTCTGCTTTGGCTAAGTGTTCCCTCGCTTTTTCAAGATCGACTTTGGCTTTGACTAGTCCACGATGCTGCTTTCCCTCTTGAAGTTCTTTCTTTGCTTTGTTCAAGCACCATTCTACTTTATTCTTTGCGTGACTCACTGTAAACCCCCGGGAATTTTTCTTCTCCGATAATAACTATGCCTTTTATGGCATTGAGAAGCGGCTTATCCCTCTTTTTAATATTTCTGATGATGTCATCGTATGTTTGGTACATGGGATGGATTTTCTTAATGTTAATTTCGTTGAGTTCTTTTATCTCTTGTTGGAGTTTGGAAAATCGCTTCTTGCCTGTTACCAGAAGAACATCAATGTCGCTAGGATTGGGCTTCTCTAAGACGGAGCCAAAGAGAACTATTACGTCAGCATTTTTTATTCTTTTCAATTCTCGAACCCATCTTTTTACCTGGGTGTTGGCATGAAGAGCCTCTCTGGATAAGATTAATTCTACGTAGCGGTGAGCGTAGAAGTCCTCTGTGTTTACTCTATAGATTACCGCTCTTCCGATTTTCTTTGATTTTAAAATCGATTCGCTTTCGAGTCGTTTAAGTATCTTAAGCGCACCCATGGAAGTGATTCCTACTACTTTTGCGATGGCATTGGCATTATAATCTACTTCCGGGCTTTTGATGAGCTTCAGTACAATGTCCATTTCTGATTTGGTGATTTCTTTCATTTAAACCCTAAGTTTACATATATAAACTAGAAGTATATAAATATTTGGTTCCATTAATGCACAAGAATTCCTTCAGCAATCTTCCTTTCCTCATACAATTCCCTTATGTGCTCGTAGATGGCGGCCTTCTTGCTGTCCGGCAGCCTGTTGTAAACGCTTAATATTGCAATGTAGATGTCCTTTGCCTCTTTCAGCTTGAACGCAGAAACCTTCTCCCTTGCTTCATATACCATATTAATAACTTTCTTAAGGTCTTCTTCCTCCCCAAGATGCTCCATCTTTACGCCCTTAACCGCCTCCCCTATCTCTTTTTTTGAAGCAATTATCCTTTTTCCCTCAAGCTCCCTTTCCATCCATTTTCTTTCCATCGCCTCTTTTTTCCTTTCCTGCGCAAGCTTGGTTTTCTCAGACCTTGCAAGCCTCGCCAGCCTCTCAGCCTCTTCATGCCTTTTATGCTCCACTGCAAGCCTTTTCTTGATTTCTGCAACAGCATGCCTGCCCTCCTTTGCTGCGCTCTCCCTTTTCTCAGCCAGGCTCCTCAGCCTTTTTTCCAGCTCTGCCTTATCCCCCCTCAGCATCTCGGCACGCTCCTGGGCTTTTGCTTTCTCTCCTGCTAAATTTCTGAGTTCTTCCCTAAGATGTTTTATCGTCTCCTCTTCGCCTTTGATTTTCCCTAGGTCTGCATTAAGTATCCTCTGGTTTTCCCTTTCGATATTTCTTGCTTTTTGCTCGGCCTCCCTTTCCCTGTGCAGCGCCTGCTCCAGCCTCCTTCTTATCCTGCTTTCTTCATCAGATTTTGCCGCCTTT
>Ga0209542_10020943_pt1 | contig 10294 bp, 12 predicted proteins | sample RifCSPhighO2_01_FD_184028 | JGI IMG/M metagenome (GOLD analysis project Ga0209542, IMG submission 184028) | Soil microbial communities from Rifle, Colorado - Rifle CSP2_plank highO2_0.1 (SPAdes) (version 2) | ecosystem: Environmental > Terrestrial > Deep subsurface > Rock core/Sediment ...
TGAGCCGGATCGTATATAAAGCTCCCGTCTGAATTAATACATCCTACTGACAAACCCAAAAAATCATAAATTTGCCCCATCCACGCCGTGTCGCGCCTTGCCAGATAATCGTTAACGGTAATAATATGAACGTTGTTTTTTAAAGCGTTTAAATATACCGGCAAAGTAGCGGTTAAAGTTTTGCCTTCGCCGGTTGCCATTTGGGCGATTTTCCCCTGATGAAGCGCCAGGCCGCCGATAAGTTGCACATCAAAATGCCGTTGTTTAAGCGTTCTTTTCGCCGCCTCCCTAACTGTCGCGAAGGCCTCTATTAAAACATCATCAAGCGTTTCTCCGGCCAATAACCGTTTTTTAAAATCTTCCGTTTTATTTTTTAATTCTTCATCAGAAAGCTTAATAAACGCTTCTTCAAAAGCGTTTATTTTATCAATTATCGGCCTAACGCTATTTAGATATTTTTGATTGGCGTCCCCAAAAATTTTAGATATAATGCTCATTTTACGAACTTATAATACGCTAAAATTTATCGCTTGACAATTAAACCCTATTTGATACAATAATTATTGTTTTGATTTTACCAAAAACAGGAGGTTTTGATGGAAATCTTTAAGCCAACACGAGAAAACCTTCATCCAAAAATTGTTGAGTTCTTTAAAAAAGGAAAAAAGTGGCACGAAGAAAACGGTTATAATTATGGCGTTCCAACTATTGATGATGACTTAGAACAATATATCGGGGTAAACATAGGAACTTTTATAATTCTCATACAAGATGCTGGAGAAAAGTATCGTGGAAATTGTATAGCAAACGTCTTTAATAAAGATGGCATCATAATTGACGCGCGAATTTATTTCAATCCAGTTGTGGGACAAAAAGTGCCCAAAAAAGCGTTTATTGGAACTCCTATTATTGACGGCACAAAAGTGATGCAATATAAACCGCAAAGAAAAAAGGATAAACAGTTTCAACCTCCAATTTAACTAAATTTTTAAAAACCGAATGAATTTTCCATCGGTTTTTTTATTTTTCAAATTTCGGAAATCAGCAACGATCGTTGGAATATTACGAAAAATAATTAACAATCATTAATAATCTTGATTATTAATTATCTGTGCGTATTATGATTTCAAATTTATTAAAGCAGTTTAAATCGTTTTTTAAAATCCAATTCGTTATCTAAATTTTCTGCTACTACATATCGAACGTAAGGTCGAATTTCAAAGAATTCTATAATAAAATCAATTTCATTTTTGCATTCATAAGGATAAATAAAAACACTTTTTTGATATTTTAAAAAACCTAAATTATTTAATTTTTCTCTTAAGGCATTTCTGGCTTCTTTAAAATTTTCCGGAATATCAAAAGTGATAATGCGCCATTTTCTATCCCACCTATTGGGTTTTGAAATAACCATTTGCTCAAAATTATATAAAATGATTCTCTTTTTTCCTTTTTCCGTTATAATCATTTTTATAGAACCATCTTTATTTTCTTTCATATCAATTAATTTGCTTCGATAAAGACTTCTGATGCGATCGCTTAATTGTTTTCTATTTACTTCGCGCCAAGCTTTGCCCATATCTTTGATAATTTTAAAGTATCGCCTCGGCGAACGCGTTAAGCCTAAAGAAACACCACCTATTAAAAGTATCAAAATTTTTTGAGATAGCGGACTAAGTTTACGCGGCATTTTTAGAATTTAAATTAATAATTTATTTTCATTATTATAGTATTTTTGTAATGCTTTTGTTTGATAAGATTATTATAATCATAAAAGTCGTAAATCAGCAACGATCGTTAGAATATTACGAAAAGACTTATAATACAATATTTTATAATTTATTTAAAATTTTACTTAAAGATTTATATATTTATAAATGTTATAAATAAAAACCCCTAATGGGGGTTAGGAAATAATTTCTTTTATTAATTTGACGCCGAGGTCAATGGTTGGATCGTAGCGCAGAATGCGCTTTCGCCACCAGTTGAGCGGACTGATTTCTACGATATCCGCGGCTTTTAAATTTGGCAGTGCAATTTTTAGCTGTTTTACTAAATTAATGAGCTCCGTATCGGTAAAACCGCCGGGACTGGGACAGCCGGTCCCCGGCGCGTAAGCGCCGGAAGCGACATCGATATCAATTGACAAATAAATTGCCGCCAATTTCCGAAATTTTTCTAAAACGCGCATAACTGAAAAATCATTCATTATAAAGCCACTAGGATCCTTGATAGCGCTCATGCGGTAATACTTGATATTGAATTTATCCAAAAATTCTTTTTCAGATTTTTCCATCTGGCGTAATCCGATAATTAAAACATTTTCAGGAAAAACATATACATCTTCCACAAGCCAACGAAGCCAGTCGGAATGAATCGGCCAATCGGTTTTAGAACAGCAATCCGGATGCGCGTCTAATACAATAATTCCTGTTTGCTGCCGTCCAAAAATTCTCGCCGTTCTATTATATGTTGAAGCGGTGATGCTGTGAGAACCGCCCAAAAATAGAATGTTTGTATCATATTTTAAACTAATGTCACCAAACCGATTTAAATATTTATACATCCTATACCATCCATCATAATTATTTTGGCGGCCAAATCCTAAAGGAATTTCAAGCCATGGAATATTATCCCAAGACGAAACGCCGTTATCGGTCATAAAAACTCTTTGGCGCGTAAATTCTTTTTGAAGCGCTTTGGGTGCTTTTCTGGCATTCTTAGGTTTTGCTAAATTTAAAGAACAATATCCGCCGCCGTAAGGAACCTTAATAATCGTCCAATTTACCATCAATTACCTCCGCATTTAACAATAATATCGGCTATTAACCGATATTGTTACATAAAATTAGTAACACGTCAATTAGATGATAAATATAATTATTTCATTCTCCTTTTAGCAATTTTTTGAGCATCCGAGCGCCTCGTTTATGAAGCGAAATATTTTTTTCTTTGTTGCTTTTTATCTCTCTTTGCAATTCATCTTTTGCCGCATCTATCGCTATCCTTAAATCCCACTGTTCGGCAACGGCTCTTATTAATCGTCCGGGAATTTTTAAATTAACTTCAGCCATGAAAACATCGCCTTTCTGGTGGTGCTTGGTTGTTTTACTAAGCTCAACGTCGGCAAATATGCTTTCATCGCCTGGTAAAAATTTATCCAATGAATTCAGCTTTTGTTCAAGATAATTTTTAATGCTCGGCGTTAAACTAAAATTTTTTGTTTTTAAATTGATTTTCATGTTGGTTCAAAAAGCTAACTACAGGCGATTCGGCTCTTAAAGGGACCCGGGAGAGACTAACCCCGATTCAAATGTTTTTAAGTGGGTTGTCAGTAAACACCGAGCCCCTCCAAAAGCCGAATCTGCCAACTTGATTATATAACACAATAACAACATTAAAAAGCTCAAAGCCCCGTAAAACGGGGCTTTGCGCCAACATTGAATCGATTAACCCTTTCGGGAATTAACCCACTTATCCACAGTATAGCATATTAAAAATTTTTTGTAAATAGCTAAAAACCGATTTAAAATTTATTATTGGTTTTAAATTCAAAGAGAAATAATCTTCCAAAGGCCTTTCTGATTTTTTATAAGTTCCAGCGCCGCCGCGGTTTGGCCGGTCTCATCAATAATTTCAAAATAATAATGGGTTTCGTTCGAGGACTTGCCCAATTTAATATTTTTTAAATCTTTTATTAAATCCCTTAGCAGATTGGTATTATTAAGCCTTTCCAAATCTTCCGACACGACTTCCCTATTTTCCGGAATAAAATATTTTGCCGCCAAAGTTAAATCATTTTTCTCTAAAGCTGAAATTAATAATTTTAAAGTTTCTTGCGGCGTTTTCCCGCCGAAATCGGAAAACCCGTCGGCAATATCTTTATTTATCGGGGCCTTAGCGGGAAGATTATTTTTATTGTTGATATTAATTTTTGGACCGCTTAAAAACCACAGGCCTAAAAATCCAATAGATAAAATAAACATTAAAACAATAACGCTTCTTAATATGCCTTTGGAGGAAGCCATGGGCTTATTAAAATAAAAATTGTAATTAAAACAATGCCAGCCATAACATCTTTTATTATAACTTTTTTTATTTTTCCGTTAAAGTCGAATGAACTATCGCTTGCCAGCTTCCTGAAGTATTCCCCGTAAATATCAAGCGTTACCCCAAAAATCACCGCCAATATCCCGCCTAAAATAAAAAAAGGAAATGGCATAAAAGAAATACTCCAGACGAGCTCGCTAAAACCTAAAACAAAAATAACGGAAATTATAAAAATTTGTTTTTTGCTTTTTAAGCCTATCAGTTCTCCGGCTCTCCTGAAAGCCAAAAAATTTTGCCAAAACGCTAAAAAAATAAAAAAACTTAAAATTACTAATCCGTTAAAAAAACCGATTGCCTGGTATAAAATTAAATACCAAATAAAACTGGATATTAAAAATATAAAGACCGAAGAAATTATAAAAAGAGTTTGGGGAGAAATTTTCATCTTCATGATTTCAATTTTTTATACAAAATACTTATAATTCCGGCTGATTTTTTTATTTCTTCCGCCGTTGTGTCTTTTCCCAAGGTAATGCGAATACTTTCTTTTGCCTGTTTTTCAGTGAGTCCTAAAGCGGTTAAAACGTAAGATGCTTTAGAGGCGCGAGCCGAACAGGCCGAACCAGCGGAAACTGCCACTCCCTTTTGGTCTAAAGCGACAAGAAGTGTTTCATTGTTTAAACCTGGAAATCTTATATTTAAGTTATTCGGCAGTCGGTTACTTGTCCTGAGCGAAGTCGAAAGATCAAGCGAACCGTTTAAACCAATGCCTTTATTGTATTTAATTATATAATCCAGCAATTGGTTTCGCAAATTAAGGACTTTTTTAAAACGCGCTTCCTTATTTTTAAAAACAAGTTCAACTGCTTTAGCCATGCCTACTATATTCGCGACATTTTCCGTGCCGGAACGCAAACCAAATTCCTGCCCGCCGCCAGAAATAATAGGTTTTATAAGACCTATAGGAATTAATTTTCTTACAAAAAGCGCACCAATTCCCTTTGGCCCATAAATTTTGTGCCCGGAAAAAGTCATAAGATCAACCTTGAGCCAATCCGGCCGGCATTCCAGAAATTGGAACGCCTGAACCGCGTCGGTGTGAAAATATATCCTGCCCAGTCCTGCGGTTTTTCTTTTGGCGTTTATTTTTTCTAAAAGTTTTCCGATTTCTTTAACTGGTTGAATTATTCCGATTTCGTTATTGGCGTAAATTATGCTTACTAAAACAGTATTATTTCTAATCGCCTTTTCTAAATAGGAAACTTTTATAAATCCATCTTTATTAACTGGCAAATAAGTTACCTCATGGTCTAACCTTTCTAATTCTTTCAACGGCTCAAGAACCGACTCATGTTCAATTACAGTTGAAATTATATGCAGTTTGGAATTTAAGCTTTGTGATTTGGGATTTGTTTGGAAATTAGAAATTGCCTGCCCGCCGAAGCCTTGGCGCAGGAGGGGAAATTGGAAATTCCTCGTAATTCCAAAAATTGCGAGGTTATTCGCTTCTGTTGCCGAGCCGGTAAAAATAATTTCATTGAAATCACAATTCAAAAGTTTGGCAATTTTTTCTCTCGCCTGATCTATCGCCGCTATCGCTTCTTGCCCAAAAGAATGCACCGAAGAAGCGTTGCCAAATTTGTCGCTAAAATAAGGCATCATTGCCTTCAAGACCTCCTTATCAACCGGTGTCGTCGCGGCATAATCAAGATAAATTCTTTTCATATGTTTCTAACGCTCCGTTTCTTTCTTTTACTTCAATCTCGGCTTTTTGCCGCCAGTCGCGGCCGGCGCAAAGTTCGTGGTAAGCGCAAAAGTCGCAAACCCAATTTATCCCCCACTTGCCGCGTTCGCCGTCGTAGATAACCGGTTCCGGCATCGGCGGCAATTCGTCTTTTTTCCAAGAAGCATTTAAAATTTCAAGTTGTTCAACAACCTGTTTTATCGCCGTTTCCGAGTAATCAACCGGAATAATCAACCGGTTTAAATCGTCTCGAGAAACATAAATAATCCGGCCCTCAAGATTTGACAAATCAATGTGTGAAATTTCTTGGTGCCCGTGATTGCGCAATCGCCATAAATAAAAAAGCGTTTGCAGTTTATGCTGGGGCTGTGCTTCTTTTGATTTAATTTTATACTTAAAACTATAAGAATTGGTTGATTTTATTTCGTAAAGCACTGGCCGGCCGCCTTCATCAATTATCAAATCAACCTTGCCGGACGCCTCATATTCCGGCGCCTCAACCCGCAATTGCTCGGCAACCAAGTTCCCAGATTGCTTAACTTTGTTCACGATCCATTCCTCAACGATTTTTCCGACTTCCATAATCCCCATCCGATCGGGAGAAATAACCGAGGTTGGCGGCAATCCTTTCCGGCGATAAAAAACTCCGCGCAAACAGGAATTTAAATCTGTTGCCCACCAGCTTTTTTTGACGTACGGTTCCCGGATAAAACTTTCATTTATTATTTTGTCTAAAAAATTATCTGCCATTTATATAATTAACTAAATAAATTTTGAATTTTATAAGACGCGGTTTCCGTCCGAAAATCGGCATATTTTGACCAATCAACTTTTATTGCCTTGATATACGGCAAGTTAGCATCGCGGGCCGTAAATTTTATTTCTCCATTTTTTAAACCATGCTCATATAAGTCGCGTGTTAAATGGACATCATCAAGGCAGTATTTTTTTAATTCGTCAATTCTTCCCTCGCGCCAATATTGAACCGCCATCAGCCCGTTCGCGCTTTTTCTCTTTCCTAAAGTGTTGGAAACCAAATCGTCCAAACTGACTCTATGCCCCATTTTACTTACAACTTCATTCATAATATCAAAAGTCGGAATTTTACCTAAATCCACGGATAAATATTTCTGTAAAACCGGCAAATCAAAATGATCTATATTAAATCCGATTATTAAATTGGTTTTCCTTAATAAATCTTCAAAAAGAGGCATTTCACTTTCGGTAAAAGTTTTAAAAGCGTTATCGGAGTAAGAAAAAACGCCGGCGACCGAAAGAGAAAGCTTGGTTAGGTTTTCTTTCCCACCAACATCGGAAAATAAATTTTTGGTCTCAATGTCTAAAACGATGTGGTTAAGCATTATTTTAGTTCTTTAGTTTCATCAACATCAATTAAATTTCCCACATTACTGACTCTGTCAACAAGCATATCTATTCTTTTTTCAGCGTCATCGTATGAATTTTTAGCATTACTAAGATGCGAGCCTAATTTTCTGAATGATTCTCCCAGTTTTTCGCCGTCTATCGCTATTCGTTGCAATTTTTTTAAAATTTCACTTGTTTTTTTGGTAATATCCGTATCCTTAAACCAATGCTGGATGACCCCAAGCGTCAAAATAAAAGTATTTGGTGAAGTCAAAAAAACTTTTTTATTCCACGCGTATGAAGTTAAATCTTCCTTGGTAACTATCTCATAGTACAAACTTTCAGCCGGAATGTACATCATCGCGAAATCAACCGTATTTTCATTTGGCACAATATATTTTGCGGCAATATCGGTAATGTCCTGCTTTATCCTCGCGACAAGAGCTTTACGCGCTTCTTCTTTTGACACAGATTCAACGGCATTTATAAATTGATTGAAGTTATCCTGAGGGAATTTTGAATCAATGGGTAAAATTCTGCCATTTGGCAATTTTAAAACGGCATCGGCGGCTTCGCCGGATGAAAATTGATGTTGAAGCTCGTAGGCATCATGCCTTGGAAAATACAATGAAAGCATATAGTCAAGCGATGCCTCTCCCCACTGGCCGGTAAGCTTCGGGCTTTTAAAAATTGTCTGAAACGAAGAAACCTCTTTAACTTGGCTCTGGACTTGGCCTAAAACCTCTTTCATTTGAGAAAATCCTCCAATAAATTTTTCCATCTGATCGTGAATATCTTTGCTTGACCTATCTCGTAGTTCTAACTCTTTGTGATGCGACCGGCTTATTTCTTCGCGAATTTGCCTGAACTCTTCGGCAAAAATTTTATTTGAGGTTTCAAGTCGTTCTCCCAATTTGCCTATTTCTTCGTTAGAATCCTTTTTTTTGTTTTTCAAAATATAAAAAATAAAGCCGAAGGAAAAAACAACGCCAATAATTACTGAAAATAAAATTAAAAAAATATTGTCCATCACTAATAATAATGAACGAAATTTATTAAAAAATCAAATTATTTTAAATATTTTTCGGTTCGCGAACGAAAAATAAAAGTAAAAGCGCGATAAAAGTGAGCGCTAACGATAAAACAAAAGGCGCTTTGAGGCCAATGCCGTCCCACAAAATGCCGGCGATAAGCGAGGCCGGCAAGGCGATAAGACCGATCAACATCTGGAAACTGCCGATTATACTTGACCGTAAGGGCGGCGGGGCAAATTCCGCTATAATAGTTTTTAAGTTCCCTTCATAAGCAGCGCTGTGAATCCCGAGGGTAACAAACGCGATAAAAATCATCCAAAAAGATTGATAAAATATAAAAATTAAATTAACAATTATAAATAAAATAAACGAAACAGCAACTACGAAAAGCCGGCCGATTTTATCGGAAAGTTTGCCGAAAGGAATAGCAAATATGGAAGAAAAAAATAAAAAGGCGAGAAAAAATAAAGGCACGAATTTTAAAGAAACGCCAAGCCGGTTTGCCGCCAATATGTAAAATGAATCGGAAAACGCTCCCAAAGTAAAAATCGCGGAAGTTAAAGTAAAAATTTTAAGATCGCGACTGATAAATTTAAAAGAAAACATCGGTTTAAGATGGTCGGCATATGTATGTTCTCTGACAAAAAATAAAACAATCAAACTGCCGACAAGAGACGGGATCGCTGCCAAAAGAAACATTTGCCGATAACTGAAATAGCCGACAAGCAAAATAGACGCGAGAAGCCCGAATACGGCTCCACCTCTGTCAGCCGCCCTAAGTACTCCAAACGCTGAAGCGCGTTTTTCACGCGGCGTTATATCGGCAACAATCGCATCCCGCGGCGCGTCGCGCATTTTCCCCGCTCTATCCAAAATTTTCCCTGGAATTAACTGCCACGATTGATAAGAAACGGCATAAACTATACGAGAAATAAAAGCTAAAAAATAGCCAAGCCAGATAAAGACCTTTCTTTTCCTTAATTTATCGGACAAAAAACCGGAACCGGCTTGCGACAGCGACACGAAAGCGTCGCCAAGGCCGTCAATAAATCCTAAAAAAGTAACCGAGGCGCCGATAACCGAAGTAACAAAAATCGGCCATATTGTTATAACAGCGTAATAGCCGAGATCGTTTAAAAACGCGCCTAAAGAAAAAAGCCAGACGGTTTTTCTCCGACGCTCGTGGTCGGAGCTCCGACCCTTTTGGGCGTCGGGGTTGTTTTCATTCATACATTACAATATTAGCTTTTTTATGAGATAATTAAAAATATATGGTTTTAGTTGACTCAAAAAGGCCTTTCTTTTGGATATTGGCGCTTCTTATCGCGTCCTTTATCGGAATTATTATTTATCAGCAATATCAGAAAATAGCCGGAAAAAATCAAATTGTTATTTATACCGGCGCCGGCAAGGTAAAAATTAACGTTGAATACGCACAGACGCCGGAAAAGCGAATGTCGGGGCTTATGAATCGGCCTGCGCTTTCTAAATTTTCCGGAATGTTTTTTATTTTTCCGGATGAAAAAATCAGGGAATTCTGGATGAAAGATACACTGATTCCGCTTGAAATTATATTTATCGGCACAAAAGGCAATATTAATGAAATAGTAACTATGAAACCTTGTCCGCCCGATACCAAAATCTGTCCAACTTACATATCAAAATCACCAGCGCGGTTTGCTATTGAGGTCAACGCCGGTTTTGCAGTAAAGAATCTTATTATAGAAGGCGATATTTTAGAAATCTCCGGATTTTGAAATTTTAGAAATTCAAAACCTGACAAGACCTAATTTATCTAATAAAAAATTAACGCATTCCATAAACGATCGTCTATTAAGTACGTTAATTTTTAAATTTATATAAGTTTACGCGAATGCAAATAATTCCTATAGGATTTTAATGCGTTCGGACAAACCAAAAATCGGCTTATTAAAGCCGATTTTTGGTTTAAATGTCACTTTTCAAGCGATCGCTGGGAAACTAACACTGCAAAAGATGAGATACATCGGTAACACTTTGGTCTTCAACCAAAATGTTATCAAAAAGACTAAATAATCTTGGCAAAACCAGATATGCTGGAAGATATATGAATCTCACATAT
>Ga0209542_10020945_pt1 | contig 10294 bp, 17 predicted proteins | sample RifCSPhighO2_01_FD_184028 | JGI IMG/M metagenome (GOLD analysis project Ga0209542, IMG submission 184028) | Soil microbial communities from Rifle, Colorado - Rifle CSP2_plank highO2_0.1 (SPAdes) (version 2) | ecosystem: Environmental > Terrestrial > Deep subsurface > Rock core/Sediment ...
AGTAGAGACAGAAATTGGAAAGGTAAAGATAACTTCAAGGCCAGGCCAGGAAGGAAGCTTGAATGGTATATTGATTTCTTAAATATTAACTAATTCATAACCTGCTTTTTTGAATTGCTCAATTATTTCTGGGATAGTTCCGTCCCAAACAAACCTTCCTTTAAGCACATCCGCTTTATCTGCATCGAGAAAAAGGTTAATGTTATTAGGCCTAATTCCAATTATTTTTCTTTCAGCATCAATTAGATATAATACCTCATCATTTTTTGGATTTACAAATCCCCTTTCATAGAATCCAAACCATAACTTTAGTGGAGCTCCTTGGCTTACGCTGTTTAAAGCTATAATATCTGGAATAATCCTGCCATCTTCTTTAGGAGCGTATACAGAAGTTCTTGCTTTATTTGTTGTAAGAATATCTACAATAGTTCTGTCTAAAATTTCTTTCCCTTTTTTACTTAAGTCATATCCATCGAAATATAATTTTCCCATACTATCTCTCTTTTAAATTACTAATTGGTTTAATTAGTTTGTTATTTCTTTCAAAAAATATTCTTTATGAAACCGCTCTTCATTCCAATCAGCTCTTCTGTCAATTTTTGCTTTTATGTTGTTTGCAAATCTTTGTACAGCTTCTTTAGCTACTCCATCACCTTCATGCGCATACCAAACAGCACCTGCTGCATAGGCTTTTTGGGCAATTTCTGTATCTAGAGCTTTAACTAACATTTCGTATAGATCATTAGGAATGCCTTTTTGCACAGCGCTATTAAAAATTGTAAAAGCATCAACTATTCTCTCTAGTTCTTCTTCGGTATAATCTGGATTTTTACATGAATCAGATATTATACTAAATCGCTCTTCTACAGAAGCACCTTCTGGTATTTTAGGCCTGTATTTCTCTTCTCCTTCAACTATTCTTTTTCTTAATCTTTCAGCTACTTCAGAAGGAAGATTTTCAAAGCTATTATATCTGGTTTTCATGGTAAGTTAATTATCCCCATAGTATATAAACCTTTCTATTTTAACAACTAATAAGTAGTAATAAACGAAAGATTTATAAAGGTTAAAATTATCTAATTCCCTATGATAAGATTTATTCCTGAGGATATTGAGGGTATGTATGCTTTGTTGTTAAGTCCTAGGGCTGAAAAATCCAGAGAGGATGAGCTGATTAAAGCTGCATTAAAAAGCCTTGATGATTATAAGGATGATGTAAATATTGAAAAAATCACAGGTAATCGTACTTTTAGGGAAAAGACTTTTTCAATTGGAAGAATACTTTTACCTTTACCATTAAAAAATATTTTGGGTTATTTAATGTCTAACGGCATGGAATATCGTGGCGATTTTTCTATCACGAGCGTATTTTTTGGTGGCCATGATGATAATTCACATAAAAAAATCAATGAACTTTTTAAGAGCATGTCTAATGGATTAAACGGTTCATTGGATAAAATAGTTTTAGAGAATGGAATTTTGTTTATGAAAGATAAAAACCCATATTTTATAGTAGAGCCTAGGGCTCTTGATTATGAATTGAGATTTGGAAGTTCAGGAACAGCAAGAAGAAAACTATCTAGTTTTAAAGATTTTAAAAACGATATATTGGCTTTATCAAATATAATTACCCAAGTAGTTAATGCTTTTTATGAAGGCACAAGTCCTGATATTAATTATAAGATGTATCTGCATCCAGGTTAAAATGAAATATAGGTGTTATTATGGCAACGCAACTAGATTTTAGCAATATAAGCCAGAAAGCAATGGATGAATCTAGACATCTTTTAGCATTAGATGGCTCCTGGCAGTGCATGAGAGAGGAACTAGGCCAGAAAAAATTTGATAGATTTATTGAAGAACAAACATTAGAAATAGCCAAGCAATTAGATAAGTCCATAAAACCAGATTTAGACGAAATTGTGATATCTCATGGAACTAACTTTAGAATAAGCATTGTAGACCTTATTGAACTATCAAAATATAATAATTACTTGAATACTGTTGGTCGTAAAGATGAAGATTTAAAGTATGATAACCTGTTCTTAAGAAATATATTTGGAGGTATTAAAAATTCTGAAAAGACCCCTCCTCAAATATTTGAAGGTTTTAATGCTTTTGAGATTTACTTGTTAGAAACAGGGATTTTTAAAAGAAAATTTGTTTATACAGGAGAGGTTTACAAACAACCTAGAAATATGCATAAAGAGCCAATAAAAATACATATAAATCCAGCTGATTATATTGAAGAAAGCAGGATTAATAAAGATGGCCATTTAAATGGCACTCTTTACGAAATTGTAGAGCACCTATTTGGAGCAACAGGTGTTTCTAGTATATATAAAAGATATAAAAAAGATTGGCAAGAAATTAACAATAAACAAGACCCAAATAAAGAAGAGAGAGATTTTAAAAGATCAAATCCATATGACCCAGAAACACTAAGAGAAAGAGTGGAGCATATAGAAAAGAATCATCCAGAAGCAGTTGAAGCCTTTAAGAAAGCTCTTGCACAACCATTTATACCAGAAAGGATTATTGCTAAGAGTTATTTTGGAAATCCAACTGAGGTCATAAATCGTGATGGATTTGTTACACCAGGCAAAACATATAGGAGAGGTGTTAAAGGAAAAACATTTTACAGATTAGATGAATATGCAAAGCAGGTTTTAGAGTATTTCAGAAAGAAGGATAATGAAATGAGAGCAACCTTAAACAGGTAAAATCAATTTCTTATAGTTATAAAGTGCGAATACCAAAACCAATAAAAAGGCAGGTATATTTCTTGAAGTAATGAACAGAAAAGAATTTTTTAAACATCCTTGTACTGTTAAGGAAATATTTGGAAATAAAAAGGAAATTATCAGGTTTTCTTCTGAAAAAAATTTAAATGAGCAAATTAAAGGACTAAGACAATATCAAGGTGGAGAAATAATCTTTCCAATTCTTCCAGAGGAATTTAGAGATAAATTCCTATTCCAACAGGGAGAAATTACAGATATGCAAAGAGATGATATAGAATATCTTAAGCACGGCACTTTAATAAAGATACCGAGATATAAATCAAAAAAAAAAGCTGAAGAAGAACAAAAACATATGTGGGAATTAAGAAAAGAGACTTATGAAAAAGCCAAGCATAAATCATACGCAGGAATTCTCTGGTGGGGTCTTGGAAGAGAAAAAATTCCACACATTATAAGGCTAGTTGAATCTGCAGAAGCGCAAAAGATTATTACAAGGCACCTAACATCAAAAGACATGATTGATAAGGTAAAAATAAATCTTTATGAGCCGCAGCCACAAGCCAAAATACAAGGCGGAGAATATTTAGTTGATATCTATTCCAGAGAACATGATTTCTGGTATCCAACATTTAATATAAGAAGAATACCAATCATTAATAATGAGCATCAATATTCAATTGTAACTGAATTTAATTCTGACCATAATTGCGGAAAATCTTCTTCAAGAAAGACTGTTTTTAAAGATAGAAAAACAGGAAAGATGGAAGGAGTTGAGCATTGCGCCCATGTGCTTGCAGCATATTATTTAATTGCTCATCACAATGCAAATCAACACAACTGGATTCCTATGGACAATTTAGTTTTTCCACTTTTAACTGGAAGCATGCTGGATTTATATAAAAAAGCCAGAACACAGGTTATGGTATGGGAAACACATGTAAATGAGGAAGGCCTTACAGAATCAAGACACAGACCATTAAAAGAAGGAGAATTAGAAAAAATTTTGCATGACGAAGTTTTTGAGAGAAGTTATATGAACACATTATACGGCAGCAGAAAAGATCCTTGGATAAATTTCAAATGGCATTAATAAAAATTATATAGTTCTTTTATAATTCTCAAATCATGATTAAGAAATTATACAATCAGCTCTATAAAGAATATGGAAAGCAAGGCTGGTGGCCTTTAAGCAAAGATAATCTGTATACAAAACATCATAATGGCGCTCCAGAGACAGAAAAAGATATTTTAGAGATATGCTTGGGAGCGATTCTAACCCAGAATACAAACTGGAATAATGTTGAGAAATGCATTTATAATTTAAATAAGGAAAAATTAATTGATGTTAAAAGACTAAAGAAAATTAAGACAGAGAAATTATCGCAATTAATCAGGAGTTCTGGATATTATAATCAGAAAGCAATTAAGATTAAACATTTTATTGATTATATTTATAATAAAAAAATAAATGTGCTTAGAAATTCTAAAAGAATTTCTGGCACACAAAAATTTTCAAAAAAAATTTTTGATGATTTAAAAAAAAAGAAAATTGAAGAACTGAGAGCAGAATTATTAACAGTCAAGGGCATTGGTCCTGAGACAGCAGATTCTATAATGTTGTACGCTTTTGAAAAACCGATATTTGTTATTGATGCTTATACAAAAAGAATATTTTCTAGATTAGGATTATGCAAGGAGGATGTTAGCTATGATGAACTGCAAAAAATGTTTATGGAGGCTCTTCCCAGAGATGTAAAATTATTTAAAGAGTATCATGCGCTGTTAGTTGCGCACGGGAAAAGATTAAAATGAGATTAATAATTGTAAGGCATGGGGAGACAGAAAAAAATGTAAAAAAGATTATACAAGGTCAAACTCACGGAACATTAACAAAAAAAGGCATTCAGCAGCATAAAAAATTAGCTAAAAGATTTAAAGATGAAAAGATTGATGTAATCTATTCTAGTGATTTAAGAAGAACAAAGCATTTAGCAAAAGAGATTTTGAAATGTCAGAAAATTCCTATTAATTATGCTAAAGAGTTAAGAGAAAGGAAATTTGGAATTTTTGAAGGAAAATCAAAAAAATATATAATAAAACATGAAAAAGAAATAGGAACAAATTGGTATGAGTTTAAACCAAAAAAAGGAGAAAGTCCAGATGATATGCAAATAAGAACAGAAAAATTTTATAAAAAAATAATTAGTAAATATAAAAATACAAACAAAACAATATTATTTGTAACACACGCTGGATTTATTACTCATTTATTATTATATATTCTCGGTTTAGATAGAACAAAAGAAAATGCTAGCAATATTATAGTATCAAACACAGCTGTAACTATACTGGAAATAGATAAAAAAGGAGCTCATAAAGCAAAGTTAATTAATTGTATTAAGCATTTGTAAAAACTTTTAAATAGTATTAATCAGAATTAAAAATAAATGGACATTACCTTTATCATAAGCCTGGCAGTATTTGTATTTTTAGCAGCTTTAATCATAATCTTAGTCAAAAAAATATTAAAGATAATCTTTTTTATTTCAATTTTGTTATTAGTTTTTGTCTTAGCTTTTGGTTTTTTTTTATATCAAGATGCAATGAATATCAAAGAAAATTTAGCTTCAAACAAATTATTTCTGTTAGTTGATAATGATGAGATTCTAACTGGAATAGTCATAGCTGGTAATGAGCCTGTTTTTATTGATGAAAATCAAATCAACGAATATACAAATTATCTAAAGGAAAAAGATTATGAAGCCATATTAGGAGATAACTATAAATTATTCCTGGTTTCATTAGATATATTAAATGATTTAAAAGGCGAATATGAAATCTTAAATAAAAACGTTACAAAAGACGAATTATTTAATATTTTCAGATCAGAAGAGCCGTATAAAGAATTAACCGGAAAAGAAGAAAAAAAAAAAATAAAGGCAGATGATAATGAAATTGATTCTAATGACAAAATCAAATTTAAAGGATTTTTGTTTATGACCGTATTATCAAACGACCTGATAAGAACAAAAAACCCTTTTAAGATGCTGCTCTATTATAAAAAAAATTATATCGAGGTTTACCCTGAAACGATTTTATTTAAATTTATTAAAATAATTCCAACCTCATTCATTAATAAGATGGTAACTAAGGTAACTGCAAATATAGAGAAAGTAAAAGAAAAACTTTAAATAATCCTTAGTTAGGTGATTCTTAAAAAGAGGCTATGATGGGAGTATTTGACAAACTTAAATTCTGGGGAAAAAAAGGAGGAGAGCCTGAATTTGGAAAAGCTGACTTGGGAAAGGATTTTGATGATATAAAATTCCCTGAAATGGGCAAGGATTTTGGCAAGTCAGCAATGGATGTTCCTCCAGAAGAATTTGGAAAGCCAATAACAACAACCCAATACGGAAGAGCTCCGTTTCCAGAGCAGGAAATGACAACATTAAGGGAAACTTCTCCTAATATGCCAAGAAGCTTTCAACAACAGCCGCAACAGCCGCAATGGCAGGGCTATAGAGAGAATAGTGAGATGCAGGTTATTTCTGCGAAATTAGATGCATTAAAGGCTTCTTTAGATGCGATTAACCAAAGACTAGCTAATATTGAAAGGATTGCGCAAGGCGAGCAACCAGAAAGAAGATGGCAATACAGATAAAATGGCTTAGTATCTCTTTAATTGTTGTTATTTTAGACCAAATAACCAAATTTATTTTCAAAAATTATTTTTCTTATATAACCAATACCGGCTCGTTATTTGGATTGTTTAAAGGATACAACATTATTTTTATAATTATTACAATTATTATTATAATTTTTATTATTTATTATATAAATAAACATAAATTAGATAGAATCGAAACAATCTTTCTATCTTTAATTTTAGGAGGGGCAATTGGAAACTTAATTGACAGAATTATATATGGAAATGTAATTGACTTTATTAATTTGAAGATATGGCCTGCTTTTAATATTGCAGACGCAGCTATTACGATTGGGGTTATCGGATTAATTGTTTATTATCTGAAGAAATAAAATATAACCTTATTCCAGACAGCTGTGCTTCTTATATCCTTTTTCTTCTGCTTCTGATTCAGAATTAAACCAAACTTGGCCTTGTTTTTTTATTTTTTTTGCCCAGTCGCATTTAGGGGCGTGATATACGCTTCCTGTTTTACTTGCTAAATATTTTCCAGGCTCAAAGCTTTCAACAATCTCTGTTTTTGGAACTTTTTTAATTTTTCTTTTGATGAATGCTGCAGCTATCAATAATCCTAGCGCGCTAAAGAATAAGGCTGCTATAAATATTATGTTATGCATATTCACTAAATTATTATATAGATATATAAAATTTAATAACTGCAATGAAAAGAATACAGCAAACCATGGAGCGCTCCATTTAGCATTAGCTCCAATCCCAAATAATAAAACTACAGATGCGATAAAGAAAATCCAGAACAAAATAAATTCTCTTATAAATATATGGGAATTAAATGTAAAAAATATCTCAATGATAAAATTAACCAATAATATGATTGAAAAAGTTATTAGTTTACCACCGCTCATAATTTTTAATTTTATTTTATCCTATTTAAAGATTTCTATTCTAGAGTAGTAATATGAAAAAGTTTAAAAACAATGTTTTATTAGAGTACTAATAATATGAAAAAGAAGAAAGATATTATGCAATTTGTTGGTGTATGGAGAGATATCGATACTGATAGAATGAAAAAGGACATTCAATCATTAAGGAAGAATTCTACAGAAGAATTAGAAAATTAGATTAGAACTCCTCAAACTCTTTTAACTTATCTAAATGGCCTTGTTTCCTTAGAATTTCTACTTGAGTTGGCCTATATTTAAAGATAATATCCCCTTTTTCATCACCAGATAATTCCCAAGGCTCTATTAATAAAATATCCCCTTCCCTGACCCATAATTTTCTTTTTAATCTTCCTGGAATTCTGCAATTGCGGGTTTTGCCGTCCATGCACCTGACAATATTCCTGCTTCCTCCAACTCTTCTCTCTAAAACGCCTATAACCTGTCTTCCTCTAGGCAGCTTGGTTCTTCTGATTTCTTCTTCTATCTGCTCTTTTCTTTCCAGCGCCTGTTTTTTCTTTGACATATTCAGAATTAGATTAAGGATTCTTTATAAAACTTTTTAAAACTTAGCCTTCCTTATCTTCCTTATCTCTTTCTTATTTAATTTTCTTGCCTCTGTTTTGCAGTTTTCACAGAAATAATTTTCCTCATCTGTAAAAAGATGCTTTTCGCAAACATACTTATAGCAAACGCTGCAGTAGATATCTGTTATCCTACCGCATCTGCACCTTCCTGCTGGCACTGCAAAATCCTTATTCCTGTCAATATTGTAATATTTAAATAGAACTTTCCTTGCATTAACAGCAGTTGTTTTTCTGTATTCTTTTCTTAGCTTCATCCATAAGGTTTAAATATTATAAGATTATTAAAATTTTCTATGGAAGCAAAATGGATTTTTGTGATTATTGTAATAGTATTCCTTGGTATCTTAAGCTTTATCATAGCTGGAATTGTTTCCTTATTCTTTAGTTCAGAAATCAGCTTAGGATCTAACACTGCTTTGATTCCAATCAAAGGAGCCATAACAAGCGATGGCCAGATAGGCTGGTTTACCCAAGAGCTATCTTCAACAGATGTGATTGAGCTAATTGAAAAAGCAGATAAAGATGTTAATATCAAAGCTATTTTATTTGAAATTAATTCGCCAGGAGGAACAGCTGTTGCATCTGAAGAAATTGTTAATGCAGTTAAAAAAACAAAGAAATTCAAGGTTGCCTGGATTAGGGATCAAGGAACTTCTGGAGCGTACTGGGTAGCATCAGCCGCAGACAAGATTGTTGCTTCTCCATTATCAATTACTGGAAGTATAGGCGTGTTGGCTTCTTATTTGGAATTTTCAGGATTACTGGAAAGGTATAATATTACATACCAAAGAATTGTCGGAGGAAAATATAAAGATATAGGAACTCCTTACAAGGATTTAACTTCAGAAGAAAAAGAATTATTCCAGAAAAGCGTTGATGAATTACATGAATATTTTAAGGAGGATGTTATGAAAAATAGAAACATTCCTTTTAATAAAATAAATACAATTTCAACAGGAATGTTTTATACTGGCCAGCAGGCAAAAGAAATAGGATTAATTGATGTTTTAGGTGGAAAAGAAGAAGCCCTGGATTTAATTGAAAAAGAGATTAAAGCAAAGCCAAGCATTGTTGAATACAAACAAAAAAGAGGTTTTTTAGAATCTTTATATGGGGTGTTCTCTGATACTTTCTTTAGACTAGGCCAGGGAATTGGAAGTGTTTTTAAGGAAGAGTTAGTTATCAGGACCTAAGGCTTTTTTAAATTTAAGGTTCTACTCTTTTTATTTCCAAATTGTCAAAATGCTTGTCATATGAAACAAATTCAGAGCAATTATTAATCAAAGCAGCAACATAATTAATTAAATCAAATATATTAATATCATATTTTTCTATTCTTTTAAAACTTTCAAAAAGCAAATTTTTATCTAATTCTACTATAACGCCGTTGCTCTTAAATAATGATTTAATACAATCAGAGGCGTATTTTTTATTATTCTTAATTATTGATATTGCATGCTGAGATTCAACTAAACATAATGTATTTGTAACAAACTCTTCTAATAAAACCTTTCTGCATTTTTCCTTATCTTTATTGTCAGTGAAAGCTTTTATTATAACATTAGCGTCTAGGAATCTGGTCATTTTTGTTCCCTTAATTCATGGCTCAAATCTATTATTTCTTTGGTTGTATATCTTTTCTTTTCTTTTAGATTATCCCCCTGCCTGAACATAGATTCCATTGTGGGAATATTCTCTGATTCTAAAATCCTTTTAATGACAGAATCATAGCTTTCCCTGGGATGCAGTTTTTTGCTTTCTAACTTTTTCTTTGTCATTTCGTATAATTGGATGCTTGATATCTTCAATTTAATCACCTTTCTATACTCAAAATCTTTGATTTTCTATAGGTTATCCTATAGGTAGTTATAGATATCTATATAAACCTTTCGTTTTATTATTAATATTTTATGTAAAATAATTATAGTTGAGCACCTATCCACCAGTCAATAGACTGGATGGCATTACGGTGCTCAATGATTTATTAATAAGCTGTTAACATTTTCTGTCCTGTTCCTGAATATTTCTGCTTGTCAAGATATCTAAGATAAAAATCCATATCATTTACATTCCTTATATCATAGGCTGGATTCCAAAAGCCGCTGTCCCAGAAATATCCCCCATCCCATTTATCATTCTTAAGCCAGGGCATAAGCCTAAAGATATTCTTAGCTACATAACCCTTTAGCTTCTTTGCTATCTCTGGCTTGCTGTACAAGCCCATATCAATTATCATATGGGAATGGTCTGGGTCAAAAGCAAGCTTTCTACATCTTATTTTGTAGATCTGGAATGCTTCATTTAGCAAGGCATCAACTAATTCCCTTACTGCCCTGTTATCGAATAGGTTATGGCAGT
>Ga0209542_10020946_pt1 | contig 10294 bp, 10 predicted proteins | sample RifCSPhighO2_01_FD_184028 | JGI IMG/M metagenome (GOLD analysis project Ga0209542, IMG submission 184028) | Soil microbial communities from Rifle, Colorado - Rifle CSP2_plank highO2_0.1 (SPAdes) (version 2) | ecosystem: Environmental > Terrestrial > Deep subsurface > Rock core/Sediment ...
AAAAGGTAGTTGCTGCGTTCGATTCGGGGGTTACTCGTCTAAGTATGGGTGTCCAAACGTTCGATGATCGAATTCTTGAAAAGTGCAGGCGCCGGCACACAGGCGCTATCGCTGAAGCAGCCTGTAGAATGTTGCTTCAGAGGACTTTTCAGGATTTAAATGTCGATCTCATGCGAGGATTGCCCGGACAAAGAGCCGAGATTTTCACCGATGACATCCAGCGGTTTATCACAACAGGAATTCCTTCTCTTCACCTGTATCGTCTCAGGCTCCCTCCCAAACACCCTTTACTTAAGTCTGAACCTTACACAAGGGAATATGTCAGGGAAGTGCTGGCGATGCAGTTGATTGCTGATCGATATCTTGTTGGTGCTGGTTATCAACGTCATCACTCGGCTCACTGGACAAATAATCCGCACGCAAGTTCGGTTACCAGTAAGCCATGGGACTTCGACAAGGCGGAAATTGGTTTCGGGATGGGGGCGTATTCGTACGTTCCAATGGGAGAGGCTAGAAACATCACGTCGGTTCATAAGTGGAGAAAGCTCGTGGACAGTGAAGTGGTCGCATTCTCTGAAGGCAGTTTTTACTCTGCACAGGAGCAGGAGGTGCGATGGATAAAGTTTGCTTTAAAATCTCTCGTTCTCGATCTTGACTCTTATAAACGATATCTAGGAAAGCCTCTGGACCAAAGCTTTGTTTGGCCAAAGATTGAACGGCTGATCGACTTGGGCGTTTTAGTTTCGAATGGTAAGGAACTATTCTTTACGCCAGCTGGGTATGCAATCGCCGAGGAAGCTATCAGGTTTTTGATTTAGTTTCTGTCTACTTAACGCCGCACCTAATCGTGCGGTTTTTTCTTTTCAAAATTCAGTTGTCGGAAAAAATTAAAGCGATATACTGGTTTTCTCCAATGACTTTAAAACGTAATCTGATAATAGCAGCGCTCGCGATTATTGTATTTCTCGGCCTAGTATATTTTGCGGTTTTTGGCCGGGCACTTCGCCAGAATGAAAATCATTTGGGTATTGCTTTTACCATTCCCAAAGCCCTTCTAAGTTCGGTCGCCGTTTCGGTGGATGATGAGACGTATCTCGCCAGGAATTCGGAGGCTTTTATCAAGAAAATGGAAAGGGAAGGATTTGAAAAAGTGGAACAGCTCGGCTCGGCCTATATTTTCGGCAAAGACGGCAAAAGATATATTTCATCCGGCCGGATGTATTCCAAGTATTTTATGGTTTTCACTCGTCCTGAAGAGCGTTAAGGCAAGCCCTGCCAAACGCCTCAACCCTAGGTTGAGGCGTTTGGCTTGCCTTCAGAAATGGGAGGGGTATACTGCCTTATTATGGGAATAGACGCTACGTCTCTCGGTGTTCAAATTTTCTTCAATATTTTACTACCCGGTTTTATGTTTTTTGTGAGTTTTCGTTGGGTTTCAGGATTTCATGAAAAACAAGGAGAATTTGCCTCCTTTTGCGCCGCCGCTTTCTTTGGGCTAATGCTCTTACTATTTTTACAATCAAGTAATTCCAACATTCAAATCACAAAATTACTTTCTAACCCCTTGCCTGCAGGCGCAATACTTTCTTTTGTAGGGCTAATCATGGGTTCCATTATTGGAATACCAGTAAAAATTTATAAATTTTTTAGATAGGCGATTATTTTTAGTGTGAAGTTTAAATTCAAATCCCACCCTCTCCGCCAGATGTCCAAGTTCGAACCCAAGTAAAATAAGGGTCATCTGGATAAGGTGATAATGAGAGAGAAGATAAATATGTCAAAACAATTTCAACTCAATCGAAATCAGAGCAATCCGATTCTCACACCTCGCAAGGATGTGGAATGGGAAGCAAAAGCGGTCTTTAACCCGAGTGTAATTTTTGATGATAGTCGAGGACTTTTTGTCATGTTGTATCGTACATATCCGAAAATGACAGAAGAAACAACTCCGAAAGAAAAACGTCCAGGATTTAGACTAAAAAATCCAATCTCATACATTGGTTATGCCGAGAGCATGGATGGAATCAATTTTACACGAAGAGACAAGCCATTCATTTCCCCCGAAACCCCTTATGATAAATTTGGCTGCGAAGACCCTCGAATCACAAAAATTGGTGATACGTATTACATCACATACACTGCTATTGATACACCACTTGATAAGAAGGATCCAAATACAAAAGTTCGTATCGCTCTTGCCTCAACAAAAGATTTGGTGAAGGTAGAAAAGCACGGAATTATCGGTCCACCAAAAACATCCAAAGCTTCTGCTTTCTTCCCCGAGAAAGTGAACAGTGGCCAAATTGGTTTACTCATGACCATCAGTTCCGACTCGACTAACTCGCATGTCGCTGTGCGGTATTATGATTCGATGGAAGAAGTAATGCGTCAGACCGATGAATCGTGGGCTGAATTTTTAGCAATCTCCCAAAATACAGCAGTACTTCAAACACAATGGTGGTTGCATCGTGGGCCCGAACTTGGCGCTCCTCCAATCAAAACAGATCGTGGATGGTTGCTTATATTTTCAAACGAATCAATGTCCGATTCATGGACTATTGGTGCCGCTCTTACAGATTTGGATCAACCGCACAAACTCATTGCGAGAACCTCAGGTTACATCCTTCAGCCCGTTTTAGATTACGAGATGAATGGATTTGTCCCAAATGTTACCTTTCCAGAAGGAGCAGTTGTTGTGGGTGATGAACTCTATGTCTACTACGGCTCGGCCGATACGGTTATTGGCTTAGCTACTTGTAATCTCAATGAGCTGCTCGATTACCTAATGACGTTCAAGGGTAGATAATTCGGCATGTTAAACCATTGAGGATGTTGCTTGAACATAGCCTGCAATTCACGTATGCTTTTATCAAGATCCTTGAATTTAAGCCACGTTTTCGGTTCAAACTTCCGGACATCGTCCCCGCCAGATTGGCAACTTTGAACCAAAGTAAAATAAGGGTTTTTGGACAACAAAAGACCGATTCCGTAAGGAGTCGGTTTTTCGTGTTATTTTTGACTGAGTGATATAATATAATCAATATATTGAAGTAAAGAATATTTTATGTCCAAAATTGGGAAAAACCTTAAGAAATTAAGAGAACAAAAAGATGTATCTCAAGACAGGCTATCAAAACAAGCTGATATTTCTTTGAATACAATCGCGAAACTTGAGCTTGAAGAAAGCCCAAATCCTACAATTGAAACTTTGCAAAAAATTGCCAAAGCGTTAGAAGTTAAGGTTGATGATTTAATAAAATAGAAATATGGCTAAAGATTATTCTGAATTTTCGAAAGAAGAACTTATAAAACTTGTTACAAAACAAGATAAAGAATTGGACTCTAAAAAATACGGTCTTATTTGGGATAGAGAAAAAGAGCCCGAACAAGTAGTTTTGGATTGCGAAAATAATTTGCCAATTCTTGAGAGAATTAAAGATAAAGAAATCAAGACTAACGATTCTGATGATAATATTTTTATAGAGGGCGACAATTATCACTCCCTTACTGTTTTGAACTACACCCACAAGGGGAAAATTGATTTTATATACATTGACCCACCTTATAACACTGGCAAGAAAGACGAATGGAAATATAACGATAGATATATTGATGAAAATGACTCATACAGACATGCAAAATGGTTGAATATGATGGAAAAGAGATTGGAACTTGCAAAAAATCTTTTAAAAGAAGATGGTGTTATTTTCATATCTATTGGAGAGCAAGAAGTTTCAAACCTTAATTTATTATGTGGAAAAATTTTTAGACACGAAAACTTTTTAACAATCATTTCTAGAATATCAAAAACAGCGAGTGATTTAGGAAATCATTTTGCTCCATCCTGTGATTATGTAGTTTGTTATGCAAAGAATAAGGCGAATGTAGACACTAGCAATTTCTATGATGAAGTAGATGAAGACCTTTATACAAAAGAAGATGAAAATGGTAAATATAGAGATGATATTGCTTTATTTCAAAACTCGTTAAAAGATTTAAGACCGAATCAAAAATATTTTATAAAATGCCCCGACGGTTCTAAAGTTATACCCCCATGTTCAAAGCTCGATGAAGTTATGAGAGAGGGTGATGGTCGTTGGAGATGGTCAAAAGAAACTTATTTAAAACAAGCACATCTTTTAGTTTTCAAGGAAACGAAAACTTCGCCTTTACTTGATCAAAGTGGGAAAAAGGCAAAATATAATATTTATACAAAGAGTTATCTTGAAGAAAGAAGAGATACTGGGACAAAACCAAGAAACTTCTTGGTTGATAAAAAATTTCTGAACAGACGAGGAAGTGATTATCTAAAAACACTTGGATTAGATTTTCCTTATTCAAAACCAAAAGAGTTAATTGATCATCTGATAAGAATTGCACATATTCCAAATAATGCAATTATTTTAGATTTCTTTGCTGGATCGGGCACAACAGGCGAAGCAGTTTTGGACTTGAATAATGAAGACGAGGGAAACAGAAAGTTTATTCTATGTACTAATAATGAGGGAGAAATTGCAGAAGAAGTGTGCTACCCACGAATAGAGAAGATTATTGATGGTTATACAAAGAAAGCTAAGAAGACTGAAAAAATAAAAGGGTTGGGAGGAAATTTACAATACTTCAAAACGGCAGTTATTCCAGTTGAAAGAATAGATAATATAAACGATAAACAAAGACACGAACTTACAGAGAAAGCTGGGCAAATGATTGCTATAAAAGAGAATGCGTTTAATGAAGTTGAGATATCTGACTGGTATCAAATTTTCGAAAGCAGAGACAAGAAAAGAAAAACCGCCATCTATTTTAGGGAAGATATGGGTAAGTTTGAGGAGCTAGTGAAAAAAATTAAGAATGAAAAAACTACGCTTTATGTTTTTTCATATGGTCGAATTGATAAAAAACTTTTCAAGTATTTAGATAAAAATATAATGATTGAGGATATTCCTGAGCCGATTCTTGAAATCTATACAGAAATCAATCTTACCCTCAAAGACAAACTTCTATGATTGAACTAAAAGATTTTCAAAAAACAACAATAGACCAATTAAGTTTAAACTTTTTGGAACTATGGAAAACAGGAAAATATAAGATCCCCCTTGTTTTCAAAGCCCCAACCGGTTCGGGCAAAACTGTTATGATGGCTGAATTTTTGCGTTGCCTTGACGATAATTATCAATTTCATGATGATAAGGCTTATATATGGGTTTCTTTTGGCGGAGATGATTCTTATTCGCAATCTAAAAATAAACTTCATAGCTATTTCAATGGAGGAACAGATATGAACTTGAAGGATGTTAATAATGTGAGTGAGGGAAAATTATATAAAAACAATATATTTTTTATAAACTGGTCAAAAATAAAAGGGACAGATAAAGAATCAAAAAAACTAAGAAAAAGCGGTGGCGTAGGATATGGCGGAGATGCAGTTTTTGATGATTTTATTTTGAAAACAAGAAAAGAAAGGGACTTGATATTGATTATAGATGAAGCACACACAGAAACAGACACGACTTTAGCAAACGAAGTCATTGATCTTATTAATCCAAGAATTATTTTAAAAGTTACGGCTACACCGAAAGCAAATTCCTTGCCTAGTATTAGTGATGTAACTCAAAAAAGAGCAGGGCTTGTAGAGGTTTCAGAAGAAGATGTAATTGCAAGTGGCTTGATTAAAGAAAAGTTAATCATTCAGACAGAAGAAGATATTAAAAAGCTTAAAGATAAGAAATTTTCAGAGGATGAGGTAATGCTTGAATTGGCTTATAACAAAAGACTTGAGTTAAAAAAACTATATAACGGACTAGGACTTGATATTAATCCTCTTGTTTTGATTCAACTGCCGAGTGATTTTAGAGAAAAAGAAGAAGTACAGGCAAATCAGAAAGATCTAGTCCTATCTTATCTAAAAAAGAAGGGAGTTAAAGATAAAGAGATTGCTATATGGCTTTCTGGCAACGAAAAGAAAAATTTAGAGTTAATCGAGAAAAACAACAACGGAGTTAATTTCATGCTTTTTAAGGTTGCTCCTGCTACTGGCTGGGATTGTCCACGAGCAGATGTTCTCGTCATGTTTCGAGAAATAAACAGCCCATCTTTCCATACTCAAATTATTGGGAGAATAAAAAGAATGCCAGAGGGACATCATTATAAAAAAGGAGAGTTAAATAAGGCTTATATTTACACCAATTATAACAAAAGCCACATTAAAGATATTAAGGATGTAGAAAATCCAAATAAACTTCCTATATATTTCACGAAGACTAAAAAGAATATCCAAGATATTGAATTAGAAACAACATATCATCACAGAACAGACTTTAACACCCTCACTCCTCCTCCGTTGTGGCAGAAGTTTTTTCTTTCAGTATTTGATAAAGAATTTAACACCAAAAATGAAAAGATTGTCGAAAATTTAAAAAACACTAAAGGTTATTTTGATTTCAAAACGAAAGGGGTTAATAATCAAATTGTTGTAGACGCAGAAATTAACAGTTTTGATAATTTTGTAAGTGAAATAAAAGAAAAAGGTAAAAATATTGATTATCATTTTTCAAATTTAGACGCAGAAAGACTTTATAATTTACTTTGTTTTGAAGAATTAAATAAACAATCTGACGAGAATGCTAAATACAACCCTTCTCGATCTTGGGGACAATTAAAATCTGCTCTTAATGTGTGGTTTAGTACACGATTAGGATTAGACAGAACTATTTATTATTCAATTATTGTCAATGAACTGTTAAGAGAGACAAGTAAATTAAAAACGACGATTAGTAAAACGTTGAAAGAGTTTAGGAAAGAGTATGAGATAGAAGTTAAAGAGAAAGAAGAAAAAGAAATATTTAAAATAACCTTACCTACTAAAGAGGTCAGTTTTACGGATGATTTTGAAAGAATAGATAAAGTATCAAAGAATGTATATGAGGAATTTTATAACAGAAAGCAGTATCTCGGTAAGGAGAACGAAGAGAAGTTTATAAAATTTTTAGAGTCACAGAAAAGTATTGTTTGGTGGCATAAGCAAGACGATAGTGGAAGAAATGTTTTTGCTATTGAGTATTACGATACGCAAGAGAAAAAAGATAGATTATTTTATCCAGATTTTATTATTAGAACAAAAAACAAAGTTTATTTGTTAGATCCAAAAAATAATATTACTGCAAAAAGCCAAGAAACGGCAGATAAAAGCAAAGCACTTCAAAAATGGATAAAAAAGAACAAGTCAAAATACAAATTTGAAATAATTGGTGGAATTGTACTTGAGAAGTATCCTGATTGGAAGATAAATGGAAACGAGAGTTATGTTTATGAAAATGAAAAGGATTGGGTAGGTTTAGGTATAAAGTAGATATGATTCTAATGACACAAACTACTTTAGAACATCAAGCGTACGATACTCACTTAAACTACATAAAATGCCTTTCTGACTTAGTAAAAGGAGTTAGCATTAAATACACTGGATCGCTTAAAAAAGCTGGTATTTCTGATATTGACGAGAAGAAAAATCTGATAAGTCTTACAAAGAAATCGCTAAATGATGAGTATAAAATTGTTCAGATCGATGCCGATTATTCTTATGCCTCTACATCTTGGCTTCCAGTAAAATCCTATTATTTAATTTTTAATATACTTCTAACCATTGAATATATTTTTAAGTTACAAAAAAGTATTTTTAGACTTTCACACGCAAGTTGTGTTGAGGAGTTTTCGCGTAAATTAAGCAGTGGTGAAATTGAGTTTTCAGAACCTATTCTTAATCAAGTGTTTGATCAAGCAATTTTAAATTACACAGTTAGAAGCGGTGCAAATTTAAGTAGCCGAACAAGTCAGTCTGATATGTATAAAATGGCAATCCGTAAAATTGCTAAATATAAGCTGGATGATTGGAAACAAAAAAATCGAATGGATTTAAGGAAACCAGCCCATAAAACTAGATGTCAGCAATATCTGGCTTCTTTCTCTGTTTCAGTTTTTGATTTTCCTTACTACATGAGGATTCGTTCAAACTATCGAGATTTTGCATTTATTGATGGAGTTACTACTACTGAAACTGCGAATTATTTCAATACATTTTTTTATTTTACTGTGGGTTTTGTAAAAGCTCTGGAGGGAATGAAAAAAGATTTGATAACTCTTCGAACCTAGGCTATAGCAATATTCATTTTATCGAGTAATCCACCTCGCTTTTACCTTTAGTTGATTTAGACTTTGGCACCTCAAACCATTCAGGGTGAACTTTGTAGATAACCCTTAATTCGCGTATGCTTTTATCAAGATTCTCGAATTTGAGCCGCACTTTTGGTTCAAAGTTCCGGGCATCATCCCCGCCAGATTGGCAACTTTGAACTAAGAAAATGTAGTTTTAAGTTTTCTTAAATAAATTTTAAATGCCCGACAAAAAAGCGACCCAGAGCGTTTCAGATATTAATGCACGGGGCAGGTTGGAGTTTTGAAAAAGCCCTTCTATTTTTGTTATTCAGTTATTCTGTCATTTTGCTATAATATTTCCATTATATCTAATCCATAACACTATGGACCCTCAATCAAAATCAAAGAGCTCATCGGTAGTGACGTTGCTTATTATTGCCGTCATTGTTGTCGCTCTCGGCGTGGTTTTCTTCGGTAAGAAAAACCCGCCACCTCTCGTTGGCGGCGAACGCGATTTGCACGGCTGTCTTGTCGCGGCCGGGTTTGCTTTTGACGCTAATGTGGACGCCTGTACCCGCGCCTTTGACATGACGCCTGATATCACCGAAGCGGCCAAGCTCGCAGTCGCTCATGTTGGCGGAAGTTATGCGCTCACCGTGGCCTCATTCAATTCCTACGAAGAACCGGGTGCCTTCGACATCAGGCTTGAACGAGGCGCCGAACGCACACCGATAACCGTTGTCATTAAAAATGGGAAAGTGGAGAGCCCTTCGGTGGATAAAAAAACGATAACCGAACTCTTAAGCCAAAAGCTCAATATTGATGCCAACACTATCATAACTACCATTGATACCGACGCGGGCGATTTCGCCAAAGGGCAGATTCACTTTACGGAAGAGTCGGGAGGCGGGTTGTGGTTCGGGGCGAAAACCGCAAAAGGCTGGGAAGTCGCTTATTCCGGAAACGGAATCATGTCGTGCTCTGTCGCCAATCAATATAATTTCCCTAAAGACTTGGTCCCGAAGTGTCTAGATGACGAAGCGCCTCATGATTTGATTGAGAGGTAGGGAGGGAGGTTGAAGTTTTGAAAAAGATGAACAATAAAACACTCCAACATTCTATAGAATGTTGGAGTGTTAAGGTAGGATTTGGGCTGGGATTTTGTGATAAGATGAATTTATGAATCAGGCCTCGGTAAAAACCATTTTGAGCCTAATTGCCGCCGGAGCGATAATTTTGGTTGCTGTAATATCAAGCGGTAATAACGTAAATAATGTTCCAAACACCGCGGCCCCCGCACTCGCCGGCGCGGTCCAAAATTCCGCGGAAAACCTTCCCGTTAGTGATTTCAAGGAGAAAATATCGGACGGGGAGGTCATTGTCATTGATGTAAGAACGCCCGAGGAATATGAATCCGGCCACTTGAAAGGCGCTTTGAACTTGGATTTCTATGATTCCGCATTCCCGACAAATCTGGAAAAGCTGGATAAAACCAAGCGCTATGCTATCTATTGTCGAAGCGGCAATCGGAGCGGTAAAGCTCTTCAAATGATGAAAGAGCGGGGAATTCGGGACGCTGTGGACCTCCAAGGAGGATTGACTGCTTGGCTTTCAGCCGATATGGATATTGAATGTTCGGGAGAAAAAATTTGTCTAAAAAATTAAAAATGACCGATAAGAAAGCGACCCCAGAGCATTTTAGATATTAATGCACGGGGCAGGTTGAAGTTTTGAAATAGAATAATAAAATAGTGGAAGGGTAAATAAAAAGCTCCGCATTTCTGCAGGGCCTCGCGATTTGTAAAACCGGCCGCCACTTCGGCTTAGCGGTCACCCTCCGCGGAAATTTTGCCAACGTCTGTCGTTGTCGGGGTTTGTTGAGAATCATCTATCGTCAGGACTTTCGCAAGTCTCGCCAATGTTGCCGGAATTCGTATCCACAACACGTCCCAAGAACTCTTCTCATAAAACACCCAGTCGAATGGGTTCCCTTCACCCCTTTCCGCTATTATTGAGAAAGTTTCTTTGCCGCCGCCCGGCATTTCTCGTAATTCTTCCCATTCAATACGGCTAATTTTAGTGCTCATTTTGAGGTCACTTTCGTTTTTTACCCGCTTTTTCTGCTAATGAATATAGCACTCTCCAT
>Ga0209542_10020947_pt1 | contig 10293 bp, 10 predicted proteins | sample RifCSPhighO2_01_FD_184028 | JGI IMG/M metagenome (GOLD analysis project Ga0209542, IMG submission 184028) | Soil microbial communities from Rifle, Colorado - Rifle CSP2_plank highO2_0.1 (SPAdes) (version 2) | ecosystem: Environmental > Terrestrial > Deep subsurface > Rock core/Sediment ...
AAATCGGCGCGGGAGCGCGTCAGAAAAAAACAGCGACGGGGGCGCGCACGACGCGCGAAGAAGAGCTCTCCAAGCTCGCGGGTGAGAATCCGATTATCGCCGATGTGCTCGCGTACCGCGAACTCCAGAAACTTCTCGGTACCTATATCGAAAAAATGCCCTCACTTGTCGCAGCCGATGGCCGACTGCATGCGGAATTTATAGAGGCTGGCACCACGACGGGGCGCATGGCGAGCCAAAATCCAAATTTACAGAATATTCCGATAAAGACAGAATCGGGTCAGCGCATTCGTACGGCGTTTGCAGCGCCAAAAGGTCGCCTCATCGCAGCCTTGGACTATTCGCAGATTGAGCTCCGGATCGCTGCGGGACTCTCGGGTGATGAAAAGCTCATCGAGGTGTTTCAAAAAGGCGAGGACGTGCACACAGCCGTTGCAGCGGAAGTATTCGACGTACCGCTCGAGCACGTGGATAAAGAAATGCGTCGCCGCGCCAAGGTGATCAACTTTGGCATTCTCTATGGCATGGGCGCGAATGCGCTGCGTGAGAATTTGGGCGGTGGAGTGTCACGCGATGAGGCCGCGCGCTACCTCGACGAGTATTTCAAAAAGTACGCAGGACTCGCGCGATTCGTGGAGAATACGAAGTTGTCGGCCGAGCGCCAGGGATTTACCGAAACGCTCTACGGCCGTCGTCGCTATTTCTCCGGATTCCAGTCCCCCTTGCCGCAAATGCGCGCTGCGGCCGAGCGCATGGCGGTGAACGCGCCTATTCAAGGAACGCAGTCCGACATCATCAAGCTTGCTATGATTGAGGCGGATCGCGTGATCGAGTCGTCGGGCTGGCGTCAGAAAGCAACACTCGTGATGCAGGTGCACGATGAGCTCGTGTATGAACTCGATGAAAAAATGGCGGAGGAAATAGCTCGTGCGATCTGCACCACAATGGAATCAGTCATCGCCCCCGAAAAATTGCATGGCGTACCGATCACTGCAGAGATTGCGATCGGTCCGAGCTGGGGAGAGACGAGAAAAATCAAACGCTAATGTATGCTCTTCGTATTTCTCGGTACTGATACAAAAAAAGCGCTCGCGGCGCTCAATACTGCTGTTTCAAAACTCAAACAATCTGTCGTCCGCGTTTCAGACGCTTCATCACTCGAGGACGTGCGCGCGGCACTCGGGGGTGGCGGCATGTTTGGAGAGAAGCGTTCGGTTGTTCTTGATCGACTCTCGGATAACGATGAACTCTGGAACCTCGTCATTGATCGGCTCGCGTCAATCGCCGAACAATCTGATGCCTTTTTCCTCTACGAAGAAAAAGCCAACGCGGCGACAAAGAAGCTTTTGCAAAAATATGCAGAAAACGTGGAGATCTTTGACGCACCAAAGTCGGCGAAGGCGCGCCCGACAGTCTTCTCACTCGTCAATTATATGAATGCAGGGGATAAGAAAAAGCTGTGGGTGGGGTACCAGCAGGAACTTTCTCTCGGAAACGCAACCGAAGCAATCCACGGCACGCTTTTTTGGGGGGTGAAGCAAGCGTTATTAAACGCACGAGACGCTCAAAACGTTCAACGTTCAAAACGACTGCTCGCAGAGCTCGCTGAACTTCCACACGAATCGCGCAGACATGGAGAGGAGCTCGAATATGCACTTGAGCGGTTTATTTTGTCTGAAGTGTAAATAAACGCGTGGTACGATAAGGCGCATGTATCAGCCATCAATTTCTCGGTTGATCGTCACTCTTTTCTGCTCTGCATTTCTTCTGATCCTCATACTCTCGCCTTTTTTGGTGCGTGCGCAAGCAGCGAGTTTGTGTCCGGCTGTCCATGCACAATGTACGACAGAGACCGTTGCGGCAAAAAAGCCTTGCTATTGTCCTGTACCAGGGGCAATGGTGTGGGGAGTCTGCGCCAAGCCAAACTGGTGTCAAGGAACGACAGTGTTACCTATTGATCCAAGTACAGGTGCATATACTGGAGAGACGTTTCAATTAAGTAGTTACTCACAAACGGCGCTTGAGACGATGGGTTTACAAACAGCTGACGCTACGGGTGGGTTTTTGGAAAGCTTTATTCCTAGTGCCTCGACGCTTAAAAGCATGGCTCCGATGATTGCAATCGGCGCGGGCATGAGTCTCCTCTCTAATTTAATGTCACCATCGGGAGGCAGCAGTGGCAGCGGCGGCTCTGGCACTTACAACTCCACGTATTGCATGACGGGGCAATACTACTATTCCACCAATCCGCCGGCGGGGGATCCGTGTGCAGTCTATTCTCCGAGCGGTGGCGCGGGCACAACGCTCCCCTCTGAAGGAGCGGAAAGCACCAGCATCTCCGATTTGTTGAAAGATGTTGATGATGACACGACCATTACGGTCGATACGAACGACGACACTGATCTCGCTGATCTCGTTGACGACGGGTGCGCGACCATTTCATCGCTCGTCTCCTGTCCCGAAGGCTACAAAGAAGAGAGCCAGGGACTGGATGCCGATGGATGCGAGCTGGAGCCGGTGTGTGTTGTTGATACATCGGGAGAGGGGACGACAACGGGCCAAGCGTGCGGCTCGGGATATTGTTCGACGGATACGTATTGCTCGACGGTGCAGCCGGGTCAATGCGTGCCCAATGGGCGCGTCGACTGCGGTTCATACTCATGCGACGCGGGAGCCTCATGCGGCGAGAATGACCAATGCATCGATGCAGGCGCTTCGGAAGTCGGGGTGAGTGATTTGATAGCGAATGAAAGCTTGTACAACGACGGCACCAACGCAAATACGCCCGATCCGTCGAAGACGGATCTCAATCAGAAAAATATCCCCGTGCCTAAGGATGGCGTGCACGGCGACCTCCTCTCATTTGGCGGTGGCGTAACGATTTATGCGCGGAGTCGCAGCGGCGGTACCGAGGTTTCGGGATTCTTCGGCGGATCAAGCTCGGGTGGTCTGTGCCAATCGCGCCCATGGGCGAGCAATTTCCTTTCTTACGTCATCCCTCCGTCGTTCTTCGATGGTCTCTGCAGTATAGCGGGATTCGGCTCAGGCACTGTTTCGACGGGTTTCGGCGACGGGCAGGGAACGACTCGGACGATAACGGGCCCCGCTGGACCGGCGTACAAGGCGCCGCCACCGCAGACAGGCGTGTATCCGGAAGCCAAAATCCGCGCGTCGCCGGAATCGATAAATCTCGGCGGACGCACGACCGTCTTTTGGACGTCGCATGATGTGTCGTCGTGCGAAGAATACAGTTCTGACGGCAATTTCAGCGGCAGCTCGACCTCGGGCGGCGCCTCAACAGTCGCGCTTTCTGGTCCGGTTACATTTTACATCCGCTGCCTCGGAGTGGATGGAGTGTATATTCAGGATTCGTTTACCGTGAATATTGGAATTTAAGATAGGTGTCAGGTTCTAGGTTTTAGGGAAGAGGAGATGCGTTCGAGTGCGACGACAAATGCGGCGCGGCGCATGTCTGTTTTGAGTTCGCTCGCGCGCTTTACGACAAGTTGCGCTTGCGTCTCGAGAACTTTTTTCAATTTTTCGAGCACATCCCGCTCGCTCCAGTGTTCGCCCTTCTGATTTTGCTCCCATTCAAAGGTGGAGACGATTACGCCACCGCTGTTGGCGAGAATATCGGGGACGACCATAATACCGCGCGAAAAAAGAATGTCGTCGGCATCGGTGGTCGTGGGGCCATTGGCGAGCTCGACGATCACGCGCGCTCGGATGCGATTTGCATTTTCTTTGGTGATTTGGTTTTCGAGCGCCGCCGGGATGAGACAATCAACCGGCAGCTCCAGGAGTTTTTCGTTGGAAATTTCCCCGGCATCTGGGAAATCTTTGAGCGAACCGCCTTTTTCCTTGTATGCAAGCACAGCGGTCACGTCGAGGCCGTCTTGATCGTACATGCCGCCGCGTGAATCGGACATGGCCACGATACGGTGCCCGTGCTCCGCAAAAATTTTCGCCGCATTGCCGCCCACGTTGCCCATGCCTTGAACGGCCACAGTCGCTGCTGCCGGAATATTCAGGTGCTCGCGCAATGCGTCGAATGTGTAGAAGCCGCCCATGCCGGTCGCGACGCCGCGACCTTCGGAGCCCCCTTTGCCCACCGGTTTGCCGGTGAAGGTCGCGCCCGACGTGTCGCCGGTCAGCTTCGCGTACTCATCCGCCATCCACCAGATAATTTCCGGATTCGTATTTACGTCGGGCGCAGGCACATCAACATTAGGCCCGAGTACCGGGTAGAGGCCTCGCACCCATCCGCGCGAGAGGCGCTCGATCTCCGCCTTGGAGAGCTCTTTTGGATTCACCGTGACGCCGCCTTTGCCGCCACCCATGGCGATTCCTGCGACTGCGCATTTGATCGTCATCCACAGCGCGAGCGCGCGGACTTCATCAATGTTGGTATCGGGATGAAAACGGATGCCGCCTTTGTAGGGGCCACGGACGCTGGAGTGCTGTACTCGGTATCCTTCAAAAATGCGCAGCTCGCCACTGTCCATCGTTATCGGAATAGACACGTGCACTTCGCGCTCCGCGTGGCGCATGCGAAGGAGGATATTTGGATCAATGGTTCCGACCTTTGCTACGCGATCGAGTTGTTTTAGTGCGTTTTGAAATGGGTTCATTGACGCACAGTATACCAATCAGCCGTTTATTTCTTATCTCTATCCGCCCGGTTGGGATCGAACCAACGACCTTTCGCTTAAAAGGCGATTGCTCTACCACTGAGCTACGGGCGGGTAGCGAAAATATACCTCCATTAGAGCGGCAAGTCGAACGCGAGCGCGCCGGGGCCCATGACGACAAGCGCGAGGAAAATGGCGAGAAGCAAAATACTCGTCTGACGCTCGAGTGGGATAATTTTTTTGTACGCGCGGGCATACGCAATGCACTTGAGCGCGACGATGGCAGCGAGGAGCGCCGCGAGCTGCGTCCACGCGCCGACGATGAGAAGGATGCCGAGGGCTGTTTGAAGCACCGCCGCTACCATTGAGAGCCACTCGGGTATGTGGCCGATGATCGGGAAGCGCTCTTGCGCTACCTCTCTGCGCTCGCTCCAAAGCGAGTAGCCGATGTAGATGAGGTACATACCCGCGGTGACGCGCAGAAGCGCGATGCCGGCGGGTTCTAAAAAGAGAATTTGCGGAAACAAGCTGAACATATGAAAGTATGTGGTATCTAGTATATCGTATCTGGTATGGAAATAGCAGCTTTATTTCACAACGTCCGCAGCACACACAATGTCGGCTCTCTCTTCCGCACCGCTGATGGTGCTGGCGTAGAAAAACTATATCTCTCTGGCTACACGCCGACACCCCTCGATCGTTTTGGCAGAGCACGCACAGATATATCGAAAACCGCGCTCGGCGCAGAAAAGACGATTGCCTGGGAATATGCAAAGGAGCCGCGAGCACTTATTGACCGCTTGAAGAAGCAGGGTTGGGAGATCGTAGGCGTGGAGCAGGATGAAACGTCTATAGACTATCGTTCGCACAAACCCACGCGCCCGACTTTATTTATTTTTGGCAACGAAGTGCGCGGACTCTCTCTCCCGCTGCGTGCGCAGTGCGATCGCCTTATCGAAATCCCGATGCGGGGAACGCTGGTTCGACAGGCTCACCATCCTCGCCATACTGGTCGAGGAAAGGAGTCGCTCAATGTATCAGTAACCGCAGGAATCATCCTTTTCCGCTTCAATACTTGAGTACATCAACGACGCGCCCCTCGCCGTCGAGAAGACGAATAATGTCATTTTCTACACGCCAGAGCGGTTTGCCGAGCGCCATGTACACGCGCCATGACCCGGAGGCAAAACCACTTGTGTTTTTGTACTGATTCACGCAGCCATTGTATGAAAGCTTGGTCTGTATTTCACTCCGGCATGACGGGGACAGGGAGGCAGGCGGATTTTGCGGGAAGGTGCATGACGGCAGCGTGGCGAGATATTGGAAACACGAAGCGCCGAGCCGCGCTTCACTTTCTGCCGTGCGCGGAATCGCTGCCGAAGGTGGTGGGCAGCTTGCTACAAGTGGCGGCACAAACGGCTGCACCGTGCCGAGATACCCAGTGCACATATTTTCTTGGAACGAAACGCCGACGGGAGAAGCGCCGGTAACGACGATGGCGGAGCCTCCGGGCGCGAGTGTTATCTCTCCGACCGCATTCACGCGGCCCATACTATAGAGCGAGGTCGCCTCAGGAATGAGGCCACGCGCGCCCGAGACAATGCTCTCAAGCGACCAGCCGGAAATATTGAGCGTATCGTCACCTGCCGACTGGAGTTCAATGTATTGCCCGCTTGCGCTCTGCGTGCGCGCCGCCGCCTGTCGGATGGAAACCGCTCCCACATGCGGCGAAGGGATGCCGCTGCCCGGAGGCAGATCCCCGCCGGAGACTCCGTACGAGCCATCCGTGCCATCGCCGTCCCCTCGGACGCTCTCCACGCTGACGGTCGGCATTTCGATTTGCCACGGCAGGCGGAAATTGGCGAACGCGTTCGATGGGGAGAGCGCTTCGGAGATGGAGCCAAACTTAAATTCCCGCGCTTTTTCGACGACTTTTCCGACGCCCCCGCCGATAAACCAGAGGAGAACGAGCGAAACGACGATAGCGATCGCGGCATACTTAAGAATTTTGCTGACGGTGTATTCGGCCTTGAAATCCATACGCTCATTTTAGCGCATTTTCAGACGCCGCAATTCCTCGCGCGCGACATCGGCGTCGCTCCAGGGGATCTTCCTGCCGTTTTCGACGCAGATGCACGGATCGGTGCCTTTTCCCGAAATCAAGACGACGTCGCTTGCCTTGGCGCGCGTGAGCGCTTCACGGATGGCTTCGCGTCGATCCATAATGATGGTTAAGTTGCGCGGCTTTCCGCCGGAGGCGCCTGCCCGTACCGAAGTACATTCGGGTGGGGATCCGCCTTTGGCGGACATACCGGTTGCCATTTGATCCACGATCGAGCGGGGATCCTCATCGTACGGATCTTCGTTGGTGAGAATCACATCTTCGCAATAGTCGTCTGCAATTTTGCCCATGACGGGCCGCTTCCACGTGTCGCGCCCGCCGCCCGTATTTCCCAGAATGCAGATTTTGCGCGAGTGTGCATAAGCATCGTAAAGCGCCTTGAGCGAGTCGGGGGTGTGCGCATAATCAACAACGACCGTGAACGCTTGACCCTCCTCGATGCGTTCTCCGCGTCCCGGGATCTTCTGAATCTTGCCCAAGCTCCGGGCGATCGTCGTAGTATCAATACCAAGAGCGTTCGCAAGCGAGGCAGCCGCGATCGCATTTTTGAGAGAAAATTCTCCAGGCAAATGAACAGTGATTCTTTCGCCTTCAAATGTAAAATATCCACCTCGCTCTCCCGCCTCCCACGGCGTCTGGCGCGAGAGTGAAAAACTCACACGCTTTTCAACTGGCAGCGTAAGGTAGCGCACGGCCTCTTTGTCGTCTGCATTCACGACGATAGCGCGCGGATTTTTTTTCGAGCGCGCAAGCTGGAGGCCGATTTGGAATTTCGCGTCGGCATAATTTTCGTATGAACCATGCCGCTCGATATGCTCTGGAGCGAGATTGGTGAAGACGAGCGCATCGAGGTCAATCGCGCGATGGCGATGTTGCCGCGCGCCTTCCGAGGTCATCTCAAGGATCGCCGCCGTGCAGCCTGCCGCCGTCGCGTTGCGCAGAAATCGCTGAATGAAAAAACGCCCCGGCATCGACATGCGCGTCAGATTTCGATCCACCTTCTCGGCGATCTTGAAGCGGATCGAATTCATGAGCGCAGTTGTGTGCCCTGACTCTTCGAGAATCGCATTGATCATTTCGGAGACCGACGATTTGCCCTTGGTACCTGTCACGGCGATGACGAGCAGTTTGCGCGATGGGTATCCAAACATGAGAGCGGCTATATGCGCGAGCGCAAAATGGTACGCGCCTAATACAGATTCGGGAATTCTCCGTTCAACGCTGTTTTTTAGAGTTTCGATCATGACATTCTCCCCAGTAGCCGCAGCGCTTCGCGCAAGCGAGCCTGACTTCCTGTAATTGTCGAAGGCACATGCTTGAGCGCATCGCGAGCCTCTTGCGTGGAGTAGCCGAGCGCTTTCATGGCCTCGAGCGCGTCCTCATCGCTTCGCATTGAAGGGTCGATTGCGGTTTTCGCAACTTTGTCCTTGAGTTCAAAAAGAATTTTTTGCGCCGTCTTTTTGCCGATGCCAGAAACATTGGTGAGATATGAATCATTTCCCGCCGCGATCGCGCTCCGAAGCGTGTCGGCTGGCGCGACATTGAGTATGCCGAGCGCGGATTTGGGGCCGATGCCGGAGACGGTGAGGAGGAGTTCAAAAAATTGGAGATCGTTTTCCGTGGGGAAACCAAAGAGATCGAGCGCATCTTCGCGTACGGCAGTATGTATCCACAGAGAAGCCGCCGCACCTTCACGAAGCTCCCGCAGCACGTCTCTCGTTGCGGCCACTTTGTATCCGACGCCGCCCGCGCTCACAACGCAATAATGTGCTCGCACCGCCTTTACCGTGCCTTCCAAGTGGCCAATCATAGCCACCAGTGTATCAGGATTGATTGTCAAACCCTCATAGTCGAGGAATTACTTAAAAATAGGTTAAATTTTACATAAACTAATTCAAGGCATGCACCACATGCCAGAACGAGGCTCGTGATACTATGGGGATATGAAGTTTCCTCGCACCAAAAAACTCGTGTTTGTCAACAATAAAGGTGGCGTGGGGAAGACGACACTTGCTTTCAATAGTGCGGTGGCGCTTGCCAAGTTGGGATACAAAATTGCGCTTGTCGATCTCGATCCGCAGTGTAACTTGAGTCGTCTCGCGCTCGGCGAAGATTATTATGCGAAGCATCTTTTTTCTGAGACGGAAAAAACGATCTATGATGTGTTGCGCGGGGTGATCGAGGGGGGAAGTGATATCGATCTGTCGGTAAAGTTCCTGCCGGTAAAAGCAGATCCGAATCTCTCGCTCTTAAAGGGCGACATTAATTTGTCCATGTACGAAGGATTGCTTGCGACTGCTTATGGGCAGGCGGCGGCGGGGCAGCCTATCGGATACTTCCAAACGAGCGCCATCGATCGTTTTTTGCGAGAAAAAGGCCTTTCAGAGCAAATCGATGTTTTTATCATCGACACGTCACCAAGTCTCGGCATTCTCAACCAGACCATCCTCCTCGGCGCGGATTACTTTACCGTGCCCATGATGCCCGATGCCTTTAGCGTACAGGGCATCGAAAATCTTGGGACTATTTTTGAGCGATGGAAAATACAGTGGAAAAATACCGCGAAGGCTCTCGCCGGCAATACCGAAACGAAGCTCGTGCTGCCGGGAGATCCGCTGTTTATAGGATATGTGATCAATTCATATAACGTGTACGGCAAGCAACCTATAGCTGATCATCGAGCGTGGATAGAAAGAATCCCCGAGCACGTTAAAAAATATCTGTCGGAGAAACATTGCCGCAACGGCCTCGTTGAGGCCAGTTGGAAGAACCCTCTGCAAATAATTCAGGATTATGGGCGTATTCCCGCAAAATGCCAGGAACTGGGCGTGGCGATCTTTGAGCTTGATCCCTCGCTGATAGCCGACCATCAGCAAGGCACAAAGGAGAATCTTGAAAAATCCAAAGAGGAATTTTCGGGGCTCGCGGATGCGCTCGTCAAGGTGCTATCCGCTTATTGAGAAGAAAATGAGAAGAAAATGTTGCGTATGGGGAATAAATAGGGTACATTGCTCCCGAAATGGCAAATACGAGTTCAGCAAAAAAAGCAGAGCGTGCTTCGCTTCGCAAGCGCGTGTTCAATCTGCGCCACAAGAAGGCGGTGCACGATACGGTGAAGGAAATCTCCCGTGCGATCACCGGCAAGTCGAAAGACGCCACCAAAATGCTCCCGGCCCTCTACAAGGCGGTGGACAAGGCAGCAAAACACGGCACCCTCAACAAAAACACAGCATCCCGCATGAAATCGCGCATCACGAAGCGCGTCGCTGCTCTCGCCAAATAAATTTCGCTTTGATGCTCTCGGTAGGAATCGAACCTACATCATTTCCTCCGCAAGGAAACGTCCTATCCATTGAACGACGAGAGCTTTTCTATCCTCGGCAATGTATCACAACCCGAGGAATTCCAAAATTTTGTGGGCGAGCGGCTCTTTCATGTGCTTTTCTTCGGCGTATTCCTGCAAAAATGCGCGCACGAGCGATGGGTCGATCTCTTCGATGGGAATAATGAGATTGGGCGACATGATTTTGGTCGTATCTA
>Ga0209542_10020948_pt1 | contig 10293 bp, 8 predicted proteins | sample RifCSPhighO2_01_FD_184028 | JGI IMG/M metagenome (GOLD analysis project Ga0209542, IMG submission 184028) | Soil microbial communities from Rifle, Colorado - Rifle CSP2_plank highO2_0.1 (SPAdes) (version 2) | ecosystem: Environmental > Terrestrial > Deep subsurface > Rock core/Sediment ...
CTGCCCTGAGCGAAGCGATCCTTGAAGAACTGCGCAGCCAGCACGAACTGAACAGCGATGCGCTGGCGCTCCTGGGCCAACACGCCTGGCCGGGCAACATTCGCGAACTGCGCAACGTGCTGGAGCGGGCGGCATTGCTCAGCGACGACCTGCGCCTGACGGAGGCGGATATCCGCGCGGCGATCGGGACTTTTACGCCAGTTCAGCGCGTGGCGCCGTTGGCCATCGAACCGCAGGAGCATGAGACGTTCAGTGCGGCGCGCGAGCGCTTTGACCGGCAATTGATTGAAGCGGCCCTGGCGCAATGCGGGGGCAAGGTGATCGAGGCGGCGGCGCGGTTAGGGCTGGGAAGGTCGACCTTGTACAAGAAGATGGTGGCGTTGGGGATTGCGGAGTCTCAATAGAGAGACATAAATCTCTATTTGTAGATGTAATTTTCAGATCAAAAGATCGCAGCCTGCGGCAGCTCCTACATGGGTTTCCAGCGTTTCCCTGTAGGAGCTGCCGCAGGCTGCGATCTTTTCAGGCACAAAAAGTCTCCAAATAGAGACAACAAGCACTTAATCGCCACTTCGCACAAAATTATATCCTTATATTTCAACAACTTACCCACATGGCACGAAACTCGCTAAAGCCGTCTCCTACAACGTTTCACCCATACAAAAATAACAATCCAGGAGACACACCATGAGTGTGATCATTGCCTTGGCAGCCCTCACGCTGCTGATGCTGGCTGCTTACCGTGGCTACAGCGTTATCCTATTTGCCCCGATTGCCGCCCTCGGCGCCGTCCTGCTCACCGATCCTTCCGCCGTCGCCCCCGCCTTCACCGGGGTGTTCATGGAAAAAATGGTCGGTTTCATCAAACTGTATTTCCCGGTATTCCTGCTCGGCGCGGTGTTCGGCAAACTCATCGAGTTGTCCGGCTTCTCGCGCTCGATCGTCGCGGCGGCGATTCGCTTGCTCGGCACCCGCCAGGCGATGCTCGTGATCGTGCTGGTCTGCGCCCTGCTGACGTACGGCGGCGTCTCGCTGTTCGTGGTGGTGTTCGCGGTCTATCCGTTTGCCGCGGAAATGTTCCGCCAGAGCAACATTCCCAAACGCCTGATCCCGGCGACCATCGCCCTCGGCGCCTTTTCGTTCACCATGGACGCCCTGCCCGGCACCCCGCAAATCCAGAACATTATTCCCAGCACCTTCTTCAACACCACCGCCTGGGCCGCGCCATGGCTGGGTTTGATCGGGTCGATCTTCGTGGTCTGCGCCGGCATGCTGTTTCTGCAGCGCCAGCGTAACAAGGCTCAGCTTAGCGGCGAAGGCTACGGCACCGACCTGCGCAATGAGCCGGAAACCGCTGCCGACATCAAACTCCCCAATCCGTGGATCGCCCTGTCGCCGCTGCTGGCCGTGGGCATCATGAACCTGCTGTTTACCCAGTGGATTCCACAGTGGTACGGCAAGACCCACAGTCTCGCGCTGCCGGGCATGGCTGCGCCGGTGACCACCGAAATCGCCAAGCTAACGGCGATCTGGGCCGTTCAGGCTGCACTGCTGGTCGGCATCATCGTGGTGCTGGTGTTCGGCTTCCAGGCGATTCGCGGCAAGTTGGCCGAAGGCAGCAGAAGTGCAGTCAGCGGTTCATTACTGGCAGCAATGAACACAGCGTCTGAATACGGTTTTGGTGCGGTAATAGCATCGCTGCCAGGCTTTCTGGTCCTGGCCGACTGGCTCAAAAGCATCCCTAACCCGCTGGTCAACGAAGCGATCACCGTGACCCTGCTGGCGGGCATCACGGGCTCGGCGTCCGGCGGCATGAGCATTGCGCTGGCGGCCATGGCCAATGACTTCATCGCAGCGGCCCATGCCGCCAACATCCCGCTGGAAGTCCTGCACCGGGTGGCGGCGATGGCCAGCGGCGGCATGGACACCCTGCCACACAACGGCGCGGTGATTACCTTGCTGGCGGTGACCGGCCTGACCCACCGCGAAGCCTACAAAGACATTTTCTGTATTACGCTGATCAAGACCCTGGCGGTTTTCGTAGTGATCGGCACTTTCTACGCCACTGGCATTGTGTGAGGCATTGATGACGACTCTTTCAGGCAAGACCGCACTGGTTACCGGTTCCACCAGCGGCATTGGCCTGGGCATTGCCCTGAGCCTGGCCAAGGCTGGCGCCAATCTGATCCTCAACGGATTTGGCGATGCATCCAAAGTGATTGCCGAGGTTGAACAGTTCGGCGGCAAGGTTGGCCATCATCCCGCCGACGTCAGCGACCCGGCGCAGATCGCAGACATGATTGCCTACGCCGAGCGCGAATTCGGCGGCGTCGATATTCTGGTCAACAACGCCGGCATCCAGCATGTCGCGCCGGTAGACGAGTTTCCGGTGGAACGCTGGGACTCGATCATCGCGATCAATTTGTCATCGGTGTTTCACAGCACCCGCCTGAGCCTGCCGGGCATGCGCGCCAAAGGCTGGGGCCGAGTGATCAACATCGCCTCGGTGCATGGCCTGGTGGGTTCGACGGGCAAAGCCGCTTATGTCGCCGCCAAGCATGGCGTGATCGGCCTGACCAAAGTGGTTGCCCTGGAAACGGCAACCAGCAACATCACTTGCAACGCGATTTGCCCGGGCTGGGTGCTGACACCACTGGTGCAAAAGCAGATCGACGATCGCGCCGCCAAGGGCATCGACCCACAGCAGGCGCAGCATGACCTGCTGGCCGAGAAACAGCCGTCGCTGGAGTTCGTAACGCCGCCGCAACTGGGTGAACTGGTGCTGTTCCTGTGCAGCGAGGCTGGCACCCAGGTACGTGGCGCGGCGTGGAATATCGATGGTGGGTGGTTGGCGCAGTAACCACAGATTGATCGCTCCCACGCTCTGCGTGGGAATGCAGCCCGGGACGCTCTGCGTCCCAAGAGCCGAACGCGGAGCGTCCGCTGAGGCACCCCTTCGCGGCGCGTGGGAACGATCTGACGACAATAAGAGGCAAATCATGTCCGAAGTACTATGGCAACCCACCGCCGAACGCATCGGCAAGACTCGCATGGAGGCCTTTCGGCGCTTCGTCAATCAACGGCACCACCTGCACATCGACGACTACCCCGCCCTGCATCAATGGTCGATCGACCAGCGCCCGGATTTCTGGCAGGCCATCGTCGACTTCTTCGACATCCGCTTCCATGAGCAACCCGACGCGGTGCTACTGGAAGGCCGACAAATGCCCAGCGCCCAGTGGTTCCCCGGCGCCACCCTGAATTTCGCTGAACACCTGCTCAGTCGACGCGACGATGCCGTAGCCGTCGTGGCCGTGGCTGAAAACGGCCAGCGCGAACACTTGACCTGGGCCGAATTGGCGGAGCATGTCGCAGGCTTTCAGAAGGGCTTGATTGCGGCCGGTGTCGGCCTTGGCGACCGGGTGGCGGCCTGCATGCCCAACACCTGGCAAACCCTGGTGGCCATGCTCGCCACCACCAGCCTGGGGGCAATCTGGTCCTGTTCGTCGCCCGACTTCGGCACCCAAGGGGTGATCGACCGCTTCGGCCAGATCGAACCGAAAGTGCTGGTCACCTGCGCTGGCTATCGTTATGCCGGCAAGGAGATCGACCAGCGCGCCAAGGTCAACGAAATCCTCGAACGCCTGCCGTCATTGCAGCAACTGGTGATCGTGCCTTACGCACTCCCCGGAACACGCATCGAAGATTTCCGTACCCAGGCCAATGTGACGCTCTGGGATGATTTCTATGACCCGGGTGGCGATCCTGATTTCGTCGCCGTGCCCTTCGACCATCCGCTGTACATCCTCTACTCCAGCGGCACCACCGGCGTGCCCAAGTGCATCATCCACAGCACCGGCGGCGTACTGCTGCAACACGTCAAGGAACACGGCCTGCACTGCGACCTCGGCCCTGGCGATCGCTTGTTCTACTACACCACCTGCGGCTGGATGATGTGGAACTGGCTGGTCTCGGCCCTGGCGGTAGGCAGTGCCGTGGTGCTGTACGATGGGTCGCCATTCCATCCGAATGCCGAACGCTTGATCGACCTGATCGACGACGAGCGCATCACCGTATTCGGCACCAGCCCCAAGTACCTCGCCACCCTGCAAAGCAGCGGCGTGAAGCCTGGGCAAAGCCATGACCTGGGCAGCCTCAAGACCTTGCTCTGCACCGGCTCAGCGCTGTCGCCGCAGAGCTACGACTATGTCTATCGCGATTTCAAGGCCGACCTGTGCCTGGCCTCGATGTCGGGTGGCACCGACATCGTCTCGTGTTTTGTCAACGGCAACCCCTGGCAGCCGGTGCGCCGTGGCGAAATACAGGGCAAGAGCCTGGGCATGGCCGTGGAAGTGTGGAACGACGAGGGCCGGGCGGTCATCGGCGAAAAGGGCGAACTGGTGTGTACGCGGCACTTCCCGGCGATGCCGATCGGCCTGTGGAACGACCCAAATGGCGAAAAGCTCAAGGCCTCCTACTTCAGTCAATTTCCCGGTGTCTGGGCCCAGGGCGACTACGCCGAACAACTGCCCCACGGCGCGATGATGATCCATGGGCGCTCCGACGCGGTGCTCAATCCCGGTGGCGTGCGCATCGGCACGGCGGAAATCTATCGGCAAGTGGAGAAAGTCCCGCAGGTGCTCGACAGCGTCGCCATCGGTCAGCAATGGCAGGACGACGTGCGGGTGGTGCTGTTCGTGCGCTTGCGCGAGGGCGTGGAACTGGATGACGCGCTGCAGCAGCAGATCCGCCAGGTCATTCGCGCCAACACCACGCCACGTCATGTGCCGGCGAAGATTGTCGCGGTGACCGACATTCCCCGCACCATCAGCGGCAAAATCGTCGAATTGGCGGTGCGTAATGTGGTGCATGGGCAGAAGGTGAAAAACACCGATGCGCTGGCCAATCCCGAGGCGCTCGAGCAATTCCGCGATCGCCCCGAACTCCAGGACTGAACACCGCCCCCTGTAGGAGCGAGCATGCTCGCGATGAACCTGAGAGCGCCGCGGGGTATCAGGCTTCCAGCGTTATCGTTAACGACCATCGCGAGCATGCTCGCTCCTACAGGGGTATGGGTCAATCCATCAAGTCCCAGTCGCCTGACGATGGCGCAGAACCTGGCGCTGTGGTGGCATGCAACTTCAGTCGCAAGCGTAAATTGTTCGCCGAATCTGCATGCTTCAACGCTTCATCCTCGTCGACCACACCTTCTGCGACCAACTCGAACAACGCCCCGTCAAACGTCTGCATCCCCATCTCCGCCGACTTCTCCATCACCCCTTTCAGTTCGGAAAACTGGTTACGCCGGATCAGGTCGCCAATGGTTGGCGTGCCCAGCATCACCTCTACCGCAGCACGCCGCTGGCCATCAACGCTACGTACCAGGCGCTGCGACACAAACGCCTTGAGGTTGTTACCCAGGTCGTTGAGCAGTTGCCCCCGACGCTCTTCGGGAAAAAAATTGATAATGCGGTCAAGCGCCTGACTGGCGTTATGGGCATGCAATGTGGAGATCACCAGATGCCCGGAATCGGCAAACGCCAGGGCATGCTCCATGGTTTCGCGGTCACGGATCTCGCCGATCAGCACCACGTCCGGCGCCTGGCGCAGGGTGTTTTTCAACGCGGCATGAAAACTGCGGGTGTCGACACCGACCTCGCGCTGGCTGATGATCGATCGCTGGTGCCGGTGGATGTACTCGATCGGGTCTTCGATGCTGACGATGTGACCGCTGGCGTGGCGATTGCGGTAGTCGATCAACGCTGCCAGCGACGTGGACTTGCCCGAGTCAGTGGCGCCGACGAATAGCATCAGCCCTTGCTTGAGCATCACCGTTTCAAGCAACACCTGCGGCAGCTTGAGGTCTTCAAAGCGTGGAATGTCGAGCTTGACGTTGCGCACGACCATTGACACATCGTTACGCTGTTTGAAAATGTTCACTCGAAAGCGTCCAATCCCCGCCAGGGAGATCGCCAGGTTCATTTCCAGTTCCCGATCGAACTCAAGGCGCTGTTCGGCGTCCATGATGGACGCCGCAATCGTCGCGATTGCTCCCGGCTTGATCGGTTGGTGGGCCAGGGCGGTGAGCACACCGTTGAACCGCGCACTCGCAGGCGCCCCCGTGGACAGGTAAAGATCGGAGCCATCCTGGCTGGCCAAGCGTCTTAACAACGCGTCGATTTCCATGGCAAAAAGCACCTACGAAGCATTCAATGTTAAAAAATGACCTGAAGCAGGTCATCCAGCGTCTACTGCCCTGCAAGGATAGTTGACGCCGCCACACCGACTTTTGTGCAGGACATCTTGATGAACGCATCACCCACCGGCAGCGATGCCCAAGCCTTGATTGCCAGACTCGACTGGGCGAACAGCCCCCTGGGCGCTGCCGGCACCTGGCCACAGAGCCTGCGAACCGCCGTGGACATCGTGATTCATTCGCCAATGCCGATGCTGTTGCTCTGGGGGCCGCAACTGACGCAGATCTACAACGACGGCTTCGCGCTGCTGGCCGGCAGCAAGCATCCGCACGCTTTCGGACAGCCAACCCACCTGATCTGGCCCGAATTAAAGGACTTTACTGACCCAATTTACAGCGCGGTCCTACAAGGCCAGGTGCGAACCTACAGCGAACCTGCAGCGCGACGGTACAGATTCCGACTTCTGGCTTGACCTGACCTACAGCCCCATCCGCGACGAAAATGCCCAGGTTGCCGGAATCCTGGTCACCGCCATCGAAACCAACGAGCGCCGGCGCATCGCCCTCGAACTGGAGCAACGCTCCGCCGCGAGCCTCAAGGCCCAGCAAGACACCGAAGAACGCCTGCAACTGGCCCTCGCCGCCACCGACGCGGTTGGCACTTGGGACTGGGACATCAGTGAGGACCGCTTCATCGCCGACGCCCACTTCGCCCAATTGCACGGCGTCGAACCGGCCCTGTCTGGCCAGTTGCCGATCAGCGAATACCTGCATGGCGTCCACCCCGAAGACCGCACCCTGATCGCCCGCAGCATCAAGCACTGCATCACTCACGGCACCGAGTACGCCGAGGAGTACCGCCTGCTGCAACCCGATGGCCAGTTGCGCTGGGTGTTTGCCCGCGGACGCTGCTACAAGGATCACCATGGACGGCCGATCCGTTTCCTCGGCGCCGCCCTTGACCTGACCGATCGCAAAAACACCGAGCACGCCTTGCGCCAGAGTCAGACCGAGCTGCAGTTGATCATCAATGCCATGCCGATCCTGATCAGCTACGTCGACCGCGAGGAACGCTTTCGCCTGAACAACGCCGCCTACCTGGACTGGTATGGCTTGACGCCCCAGGAACTCTATGGCCGAACCATTCGCGAAGTGCTGGGCGATGAGGCCTACGCGTTGCGCGCCGAGCACATTGCCCAGGCCCTGAGCGGCAAGGCGTGTTGCTTCAGCATCGGCACGGCGCACCGCGACGGTAGCATCCGCCAGGCACTCATGAATTACCTGCCGCGTCACGGCCCGGATGGCGCGGTGAATGGTTTCTATATCTTCGTCATCGACGAAACCGAGCGTAAACAGACCGAAGAAGCCCTGCGCAACCTCAACGAAACCCTCGAGGAACGGGTGAGCGCGCGCACCCGGCAATTGGCCGAGGCCAATGAAAAACTGCTCAGCGAGATGTTCGAACGCGAGCGCGCCGAAGAAGCCCTGCGGCATGCGCAGAAGATGGAAGCGCTCGGCCAGCTCACCGGCGGCATTGCCCATGACTTCAACAACATGCTCACTGGCATCATCGGCAGCCTGGACTTGATGCAGCGCTACATTGCCGACGGCCGCGCCGCCGAAATCAACCGTTTCTCCGAGGCCGCGGTTTCCTCGGCCAACCGCGCCGCCGCCCTCACCCATCGACTGCTGGCGTTCTCCAGGCGTCAGTCGCTGGATCGCAAGACGCTGAACGCCAACGACCTGATCCACTCCCTGGAAGACTTGCTCAGCCGCACCAAAGGCGACCACATCGAACTCAAGCTGCTGCTGACCGAAGGTGCCTGGCCGGTCAGCACCGACGTCAGTCAACTGGAAAACGCCCTGCTCAACCTGGTGATCAACGCCCGCGACGCCATGCCCGAGGGTGGCCAGTTGTGCATCGAAACCGCCAACGTCTATCTCGACGGCAGCGATATCACCACGCTGGAACCGGTCAAGGCCGGGGATTACCTGATGATCGCCGTCACTGACAACGGCACCGGCATGACCCCCAAGGTATTGGCCAAGGCCTTCGACCCGTTCTTCACTACCAAGCCCATCGGCCAGGGCACCGGGCTGGGGTTGTCGATGATCTACGGCTTCGCCCAGCAGTCCGGCGGCCATGTGACCCTGTCCAGCCTGCCGGGCCAGGGCACCAGCGTGCGCCTGTACTTGCCGCGACTACGAGGCAACGAGCCACAGGATGTGCTGTCGCCCGTGATCAGCGAAGCACCGTCGGCGATTGCCGGCGAAACGGTGGTGCTGGTGGAAGACGATCCGGCGGTGCGCATGCTGGTGACCGATCTGCTCAAGGAGTTGGGTTATCACGCCTATGAAGCCGAAGACGCGAAGACCGCCCTGCCCTTGCTCGAATCCGACTTGCGCGTCGACCTGCTGGTCACCGACGTCGGGCTGCCCGGGATGAATGGGCGACAACTGGCGGAAATCGCGCGCCAGCATCGCCCGCAACTGAAAGTGCTGTTCATGACCGGTTACGCGCAAAACGCCGCCGAACGCCAGGGCTTTCTCGAAGAAGGCATGGACATGGTGGCCAAGCCGTTTTCCATCGATCTGCTGGCCAACAAGATTCGCACGATGATCGGTCAACCGCAGTGAGTTGGGGCATAATCGCGCCCCCTGGCTGTCACGACCGCAACAAGGTATCTGCCCCATGAAAGCTCAAGCCCGCCATATCCTGGTGAAAACCTCGGAAGAAGCCGAGCAACTCAAGCAACGTATCGCCAAGGGCGAAGCCTTCGATGTGCTGGCCAAGAAGTACTCCACCTGCCCGTCCGGCAAACGCGGCGGCGACCTGGGTGAAGTGCGTCCGGGCCAGATGGTCGGTGCAATCGATGCGGTGATCTTCAAGAAACCGCTGCGGGTGGTGCATGGGCCGATCAAGAGCAAGTTCGGGTATCACCTGGTGCAGGTGTTTTACCGGGATTGATCTCCACCTGTAGGAGCTGCCGCAGGCTGCGATCTTTTGATCTTGTTTTTAAAAGCAAAATCAAAAGATCGCAGCCTGCGGCAGCTCCTACACAGAGTTCTTGTTCAAACCAAGGGGATGAGTGCCCCTGGCGCCTGAATCACCCGACCCGCCAACCGATGCCCCGCCTCAGCCGCCTCGACCGGGCTCGCGCCCTTGAGGCGCGCAGCCAGGTACGCCGCACTGAACGAATCCCCGGCCGCCGTGGTATCCACCACCCGCTCGACTTTCTGCGCCGGCACTTCGAATGACTCGCCGCCACAACGAATCAGGCAGGCTTCGGCGCCGCGCTTGAGCACCACTTCAGGCGTGCCGATCTGCTCGTATGCTGCAAACACCGCCTGGCAATCGGCGAAATGGAACAGCGCCTGTTCGTCATCGACGGTCAGCAGAGCCAGGTCGACATAGGGCAACACCTTGCGGTACGCCACTCGCGCTTCCTCCACCGAGGCCCACAAACGCGGTCGGTAGTTGTTGTCGAAGACGATCCGCGCATTGCGCTGGCGGGCCTCGATCAAGATTTCCAGCAATTTTTCCCGCCCCTCGCCCAATACCGCGAGGGTGATGCCGCTAAAGTACAACACGTCGTAATCCGGCAGCGCAGCCAGGATCGGCGCGGCGGCCGGGGTGGTGAAGCAATCGCGCACCGCTGCTTCATTGCGCCAATAGAGAAAACGTCGCTCGCCGGCGGCGTCAGTCTGGATGCAATACAGCCCCGGTAAGCGACCGGGCAAGCGCTGGACCTTGCTCAGGCCAATGTTTTCGGCAGCCCAGCTCTGGCACATGGCATCGCTGAAACTGTCATCGCCCAGGGCCGTGACGTAATCCACCGAACCCGCCGTGCCCAGTTCGCGGGACAGGTAGACCGCCGTGTTCAAGGTATCGCCGCCGAAGCTTTGTTGCAGGCTGCCATCGGCGCGGTGTTGCAATTCGATCATGCATTCGCCGATCAGGGCGATGCGCGGGGTGTGGGGGCCCAGGGTGTTGAAGGTGTTCATGGGTGTGGGGTCTCCGGTATTGCGATGCTGTCTGTCAGGGCCCCTTCGCGAGCAGGCTCGCTCCCACATTGGAATGCATTCCCCTTGTGGGA
>Ga0209542_10020949_pt1 | contig 10292 bp, 10 predicted proteins | sample RifCSPhighO2_01_FD_184028 | JGI IMG/M metagenome (GOLD analysis project Ga0209542, IMG submission 184028) | Soil microbial communities from Rifle, Colorado - Rifle CSP2_plank highO2_0.1 (SPAdes) (version 2) | ecosystem: Environmental > Terrestrial > Deep subsurface > Rock core/Sediment ...
ATTTTTTTAAATTAGATTTAATTTCTGCTTCAGGAAGTTTGTCTAATTTGTCAATTTCCCTTAAAATTTGGTTTTGGTTTGATTTAATTCCAAGCTCTTCAAGAATTTCATTTAATAAAGCCCTATTTCCGATATAAATTTTAAATTTAATTCCTAATTTTTCCAAAACTTCTTTTGTTAAAGCTAAAATTTCAGCGTCGTCTTTAATTGTTGAACCAATAGTGTCAATATCACTCTGGACAAATTGCCTAAATCTATTGGAAGAAACAGGTTCGTCTCTGAAAACTTCTCCAAGCTGATATCTTTTGTATGGAAGTTTTTTATTTTGCATTAATCTTTTTAATTGAAATGTGAATTCATATCTTAGGGCAAGTTTTCTTTTTCCTTTATCTTCAAGTTTGTAAATGTCCGATACTGCTTCGTCGTTTGCATTCTCGCCTCTGACAAATTCTTCTGCTTCAATCATAGGAGTTTCTGCGGGCTCAAATCCGTATTTTTCAAAAGTTTCAACTAAGATTTTTTTTATTTCTGCTCTTTTTTTTGCTTCTTCACCCGTATAATCTTTGAAGCCTTTTATTGTTTCCATTTTATTTTAATCTCCTTTCAATAAACAAATTATCTTTACTTGGAAATATTTTAAGCTTTTTATATAATTTGATTGCCTTTGAGTTGGCGTTTGCAACTCCCATAAAATATTCAAATCCTTTTTGCCTATATTTTTTAAATATTTCATCAAATACAAATGTTCCAATTCCTTTTCCTTGAAATTCTTTTTTTATTGCAATATCCTCGCCAAAAGCATATTTTCCAGGAAGAAACCAAGAAGGATTCACAGCAATAAATCCGACAATTTTTTTATTATAAATTATTTTCCAGATATCACAATACTTTGAAAAAATATTTATTTTTTTAATAGCTTTCTTTTTTGTCCACGGCTCATTATAGGGGGGTTTTGAAAACTCCGTTTTATAAATCTCTGCAAGCTCTTTATAATCTTCTTTTCTTGATTTTATAATTTGAATTTTCATTTTCGTTCTTTTTTGTTAAGGGCGGAAGAGGAGAATCGAACTCCCGTTTCGCGAGCCACAGTCGCACGTTCTGCCATTGAACTACAACCGCCATAATTTAATTTAAGATTAAATGATATAAAAAGATTAGTATTAAAAGCGCAGCTAAGAAAATCAAGAATTCTGATAATGCCGATAACCTCTAAAGAGTTTAGTCGTCATAAAGAAACAGAGATAGAAGACTATTTAAACTTACCCTTAAGTTACTATTTAATGACACAAAAAATAAGGAATGGATTGGTTAAAAAATTAGTTCTTCCATTAACAATTTCAGCTTTAACTTTTAACAGTTGCGATGAGAAACAATTACCTCTTGAAGAATATGTTCCAACAACAAAAACTGACACAAGTATTTTTAATAAACTTAATTCAGGCCTTAAAAAATATTTAGATACAATATACATAATCAAGAAAGAAGATTGGGAAAATTGTCGTCCTACGTTTAAAGGTTTCACATTGAATAATAAAATTTATTTATGCGAAAATTATAAAAAAGAAACCTTATATCACGAAGCTGCTCACATTAGAAACAATTTCTTAGATAAAAGTGGTTCAAATTTTTCAGAAAAATGGAAAAAAATAGCAAGATATAATTATAAAAAAAGTAATGTTAAATATGATTATCTTTCTCCAGAAGCATTACGGAAGATTACTTGGAAAGATGGAACAGCCGGTCCCAAAGAGGGTTGTCTAGATCCTTATTCTGGAGAGTCTATAAGGGAAGATGTTGCAACATTTGTGGAGTCAGCAGTTCCATATATTCAAACTCCTGAACAAATCATAGAGCATTTTAAAAAGATTAAAGAATATAAAGAAAAAGAAATTGAAGGTTTAAGCAACTTATATCCATGGTATTTTTGCAATTCCAAAGATAAAAGATATCTAAAAAAATTAAATTTATTAAAAGAATATAATTTTATTACTAATGCAGAATATGACACTCTGAGCAAAAATTTAGGGAAATTAAATTATTTATTAAAAAAATAAATTAAAAAATAATTTTAAACAGATTCTAAAAATTCTCAAAACTAATTTTAACCAAAAAGTTTGTAGTGGTCTGCTTTGGTAATATTTTCAATCTTGCCAAGGATAATATCTTTGCTCTTTAATTTATCCAATAAGATTTTAACCATCGTGCCTTTGATTTTATTAGCAACATTAAAATCAACTAGATATCTAAACTTTAAAATCACTCCTTTTTCATTAATTCCTATTCTCGGAACCACTTCATCCTGTTCCTTAAATTCTTTTATAAATGTTTTCTTTAATTCTTTTTTAATATTCTTGTCATAATAATCTTGAATTATTTTTTGCGCTATTTTTTGCGCCTTTTTCCAATTACTCTGATAGGTTAAGTAGATTACAATTTCGTCCCAAATGTAACTTTCTCCGATTGTAAAATTTGTTATAGGACTTGTTAAAACAAATTCATTTGGAATTGAAATTGATTTGCCTGTTGGATCACCAATACTGTTAAGCTCAGATACATTAGTGTACATCACTTTAACATCATAAACTCTTCCATTCATATTATTTATTGAAACTACATCTCCTATCTTATAAGTTTTATTAAAGACAATTGTAAGCCATCCGACAAAATTTAAGATTGGTTTTTGCAGCGCAAATGTTATTCCAAAACCGATTAATCCTAAAGAGGTGATTAACGAGCCAACTTGTTTAAACAACAATGAAAAAGTAACAAATAAAATAAAAATCCACATGAAATATTTGTAAACAGACAACACTAATTTAACATCTCTTTTTTCGCTATTGTTGATTAAATAACCCTTTAATAATTGAGAGCTGAATTTTATAAATAAATAGCTTAATATAACAACAACAATAAATATTGCTATGTTTTCAAAAGTTTTCGAGCCGCCTGTTGCGTTATTCTCCAAATAAGATAATCCATATTTCTTAAATAAAAAATAAACAATAATCATTCCAATTAAAAGAGCAAAGAATATAATCCATTTGTTCATCCCCTTTTTATTCATATTCGGGATAAATGGAGTTTGTTTAAATATTTTTTGTTTGTGTTAAAATGTTTTTAGTCAAAATCTTGTAAAGATGTTTTAAGTCTAAATAACTTTTATATTTGCAGATATAGAATTAATAAATAAAATTAATCTGAAACAACAAGTTCATCAGTTTGAGTATTTTCACAGAAATATACCTCTCCTGATTTCTTCATAAAGAATGGAACTGCTGTTACTTGAGCTGGAACAAAACTTAAATCACTTGTAGGAACAAGATATGTCTTCTTGTCTAATGGTCTAATTAATTCAATTATGTTTTCACTGCTGATTGTTTTTTCTTTCATAGCATCTTCAATTATTAATTTAACTCCATCAAGATTTTTTCCTGAAGAGCTTCTTGAAACAGTAACATCATAACCAACAAGAGTTGATGGAGCGCTTTGTTCAAAAACCTCTGCGATTTTTACAGCATGCATTTCAACTTCCAAGCAAGCGCTTGATAATTCAATGTTTTCTGCGCCTTGTGAAACAGTTCCTTTTACAACAACTGAAACAATTGCAAAAACTACAATTGCCAAGAGAATTATAATTATAGTTACTACAACTTCAGAGATTCCTTTTTTGTTTTTTGCTAACATCTTGAAAATATTAGATTTTTTGCCTTTATAAATATTACTATTCTAAAGTTAATATATTAATTTTTACTAAAAGTATCTATCACTTCAAAAAAATCTTCCTGACTTATTACTTTATCCACGTCTGTTAATCCTCTTTGTTCTGCAAATTTTGAAAATGCTTCGGGCTTGTATCCTCTTTTTTTTAATGAAACAATCGTCGGAAGTCTGACATCTTCTGCTCCTGAATATTTTCCTTCTTTGATTGCAACATTTAATTTTCTTTTAGATAATACAATATCTGTGAATTTTATTTTTCCCATAAAAAATGTCCATGGAAATTTCTTTTCCAACCCGAGAACTTTGTAAATCATCTCTTGTCTCTTTGCATTGTCCGCGTGGTCTTTTCCCCGAACTATATGGGTTATTTTCAATTCAATATCGTCGGTTGCTACTGAAAGATTCATCAAAGGCCAAACTCTGTATTTATTTTTTTGAAGAGGATGTTCATGAAGATTAATTCTCGCTAAAGGAAAATCTCTCATTGCAGGATTTGGATTTTGCATATTTGATTTAAATCTTAAAACAGCTTCTCCTTCTGAAAAACCATTTTTATTCAGCATTTTTTCCCATTTCTCTAAATTATCTTTAATAGAATTTTTTCTGCAGGAGCATTCTTTTTTTTGTTCTGCAAATTTTTTAAATTCTTCCTGTGAGCAGACACAGACATAAGCTGAATTTTTATTAATTAATTTTTCAGCATATTCATAATAAATTTTCATTCTATCTGAAGCATTAAGATATTCATAGACATTTCCAAAAATCCAATCACAATTTTCTTTTATATTTTTATAAGCTTCAGAAAGAGTTTCTTCGGGATTAGTGTCGTCAATAATAATATAAAATTTGCCGCCATATTTCTTTACATAAAGAGAATTTATCATATTAGAGATAATATGTCCAATATGCAATGGTCCTGAAGGCGCAGGCCTGAACCTCATTACAACTCCTGTTTTTAGAACATTGGGTAATTCTGAAAGTCCTTCGTGAATTTCTCTTTCAGAAACTTTAGATTCAAATTTTTTGAATTCTATTTTTTGCCATTCAATATCTTTAGATTTTACCTCATTTATTATTTTGTTTATTTGAGGCATTAATTCCGGAATTTCTTGTTTTTTCATTCCTTCATTAAATAATGCTGAAATTACTGAACCTGCAGAGGGAATTCCATCATGAGATAAAGAATTCTTAAGAACATATCCCCAAATTTTTTCTTTAAAATCTTCCATTTAAATTATTAGAAACAATCATTAATAAAATTAATCTTTCAAACTTTTCTTATGCTCAAGAATTTTATTTAGATATTTTCTGACATTTGCCTGTTCATCGTCTAACATTTTATTTCCTAAATCTGTTTCCCTTGTATAAATCTTATAATTTAGATATTTTTGACGAGGGAGAATCTTCGGATTAAAGGAATCATCTAAATTAGAAGTTGCCCCATATGTTGTTAATTCTAATTTATTTAATTTAAAATCTTTGCCGAAAAAATCTCCAACAAGAAAATAAGTTTTAGCTTCATTTTTTTGTCCAAAAGTTTTATTTGAAGGAACATTGTTTTCTAATAAATTATATTCAGAGATTTCTTTATCCTTTACAAATAAAAAACCTTCTGAATCAAGATTATCAAGTGTTTTAAATTGAATATCCTTTCTTGATAGCTTATAATAATCTATTAACGTATCTGTATCGAGTTCCCCGTTTTTTTTAAAGATAGTATCTATTGATAAACTGTCTATCATTGAAAAAGTTTCCGTATTATATTTTTTAAAACTTACTCTCATTTTAGCGGATAATGTATAAAAAGCCACGCCTAAAACAAATCCAATGGGTATTGTGCCTAAAATAGTTAAGAGTTGTTTTTTGCTTAAGTTTTCAAAAAACTCTTTTGTTTTATTTATGAGATTCATTTTATTTTAGTTTTTGCATCTATATCCATAATTTTCCCAACAATATTAAATTTATAAATGTTCCTGAAATGTTGTAATTTTAAAATAAGAACACTAAACTAAAAAATCACGGAGTAAGTCGTTCTCTGTCTCTTGGAAACATTGTTGCTTCTTTTACATTGTCCAGTCCACAAATTATTTGAGTTAATCTTTCAAGTCCAATTGACCAGCCAGCGTGAGGCGGAGCGCCGTATCTAAAACTATTTATATAAGATTCAAAATTTTTTGGATTTAATCCTTTATCCTTTAATCTTTCTATTAACAATTTTGGCAAATGAATTCTCTGTCCGCCGGAAGAAATTTCCATTCCGCCATAAAGAGCATCAAAACCTTCTGTGTATTTTGCATTTTTATCTTCATCTTTAGGCATAATGTAAAATGGTTTTAATGAAGAAGGCCATGAATAAGTAAAAACAATGCTGTCGGGATATAAACTGCATAATCTTTTCTCTTGTTCGGGCGTGAAATCTTCTCCGATTTTTCCGCCTGCTTTTTTAATTGCTTCTTCATAATTTAAATAAACTGCTTTTGGAATTTTCAGATTCTTAACATTAAGCAAATTTAATTCTTCTTTGCATTCTTCTAAAATTTTTTTAACAATAAACTTAACAACTTCTTCTAATTCTTTCATAACTTCCATTTGATTCATAAAAGCGCATTCAATATCCATTTGTCTTATTTCATTAATGTGTCTGGTTGTGTTGTGTTTTTCCGCTCTCCAAACAGGAGTTATCATAAAAATTTTTTCCATAGAACAAGCCAACATTTGTTTGTATAATTGGGGAGATTGCGCTAAAAATGCTTTTCTTTCAAAATACTGAACAGAAAAAAGTTCGGTCCCGCCTTCAGACGCAGCGCTTATTATACACGGAGGTTGCATCTCAATAAATTTTTTTTTATAAAAAAATTCTCTGAATGAATTTTCAATTACATTTTGTATTTTAAAAATTGCCTGAATTTTTGGCTTGTGAAAATCTAAAAATCTGTAATCTAATCTATGTTGAAATTCGGTCGTAATTGTCTTTTCATTAACTAAAATCGGCAATTTTTCCGCTTTGCTGATAATTTCTAAAAAGCTGACTTCAACTTCAACATCTTTTCTTGCAAGCTCTGCCTTAATATTCGCAGATTTAACTTTTCCTTTAATTTCAACAACAGATTCTAAAGTTATTTCTGAAATTTTTTTTAAAAGTTTTTCATCTTTAACGACGCATTGAACCATCCCAGAAAAATCTCTCAACAAAATAAAAGCCATTTTAGATAATTCACGAATTTCATAAATCCACCCTTTCAATAAAACTTCTTGTTTGACTTTTATTTCCGAAATATGCGCCCTCTCCATAAAAGCATAAAAAGAAAAAGCATTTATTAATTTATGGTTTAGTTTCAACCGCTATCTTTTCTAATTTACCATTTTTCTCTTCTGCAGCAGATTGTTTTCCGTTTGTAATTAAAACAGCGGCGGCAATTACAGTTGTCCAAAGCCCATTTTTTCCTTCTGCAGATTGAGTGATATTTCTTGTTTTAATAATTTTATCAGACATTTTATACACTTCTGTTCTTTCATCATATCCGAGATTTTCAGGGACTTCGATTCCCAAAGTAGTTCCAAGCATGTATACTGCTAAATCTTCTGCATAATCTCCAGAACTTTTTTCATTTTCTCCGTATGAATGATGCTCTGAAAGATATCCATATTGATTTTCATCTGCCGGAACAGCGATACCAATAGAAGCCGCGCTTAATCGGTTATATTCATTATTTTCAACCCTTGCCATAACACAATAAACAATTTCCCCCGGCTCAAAAAATTTTAATCCTTCTTCTTTAGAAACGATTTTACAATTTGGAGGAAAAATGCTTGATACAGTAACAAGATTATATTTTTCAATTCCTGCATCTCTTAAAGCAAGTTCAAAACTTGCAAGTCTTTCCTTGTCTCGCCCAACCCCTTTAGTCAAAAATAATTTATTTGGAACAACCATTGAATTAATTTAATTTATTAATTTTTAAACATTTGTATATTCTTGCAATTTTTTTATTTTTTAGATTTTGTTGAAAAAAGAATTATTTTACTTCACAAATTTTTTAATAATTTCTTTTGCAGTTTTTCCGTCAATCTTTCCTTTCATTTCAGACATTACTAACCCCATATAAGCATTCTCACTCAAACCGGGTTTATCTTTGATTAATTTCATAATTTTTTCTTCAATTTCTCCTGCATCTGTTTTTTCAATTTTAATTGCATTTTCAAATTTCTCGCCTTTTGCAAAGCTAGTTAAAATTTCTTTGACATCTGATTCAGAAATTTTCTTTTTATTTAAAGCAATTAAAATGTCCCCATAAATTTCTTCAAGAATTTTTTCAATTTTATCAAGAGGTTTTTCTATTTTAGCTGAAATTTCTTTTGGAAAAAGCAAAATCATTTTCGCGATAAAATTCGGATTTTCGTAAATCTTCAACAAATCTTTAAATTCCTCAACTTTATTTTGATTTAATAATAATTTAATCATTTCCTGGCTTAAACCAGTTTTATTTAATTCCCCTTCAATTTCTGATTTTAATTTAGGTAGATCTTTTTTAATTTCGTTTAGAAATTCTCTTGAAATTTTTAGCAAAAATAAATCTGTTTCAGGATACATTCTATCTGCGCCAGGCATTGGACGAATAAATTCAGTTAAACCCGTCGGCAAAGCGTTTCTAACTTCTGAACTTGTTGGTTTTCCGGCATCAGAAAGTTTTTTTTGTCTTAAAACTTCATTCTCAATGATTTTTACAAAAATTTTCATATCCTGAACTCCTTTAAGCTCGACTCTTTTTTCATTTTTTATAGAAACATTAACATCTTGCCTGATTGTCCCAATTCCCCGTTTAACCTTACAGCTTCTCAAAATTTCACCAATATGCAAAGCGCATTCTTTAGCTTGTTCAGGAGATTTAATATCGGGAGCAGTTGCAATTTCTATCAGAGGAATCCCGAGCCGGTCTAATCTATAAATTATTTTTCCATTATCATCACTAATTTTTCTTGCAGAATCTTCTTCTAAACAAAGAGTATCAATTCCAACTTTACCATAACTTGTTTCAATAAAACCATCACGGGCAATTAAAACGGTTCTCTGAAATCCTGAAGTATTTGAACCATCGATAACAGTTTTTCTCATAATTTGCGTTAAAGGAATAATTTTGCAGTTTAATAAAAACGCAACCTGTAAAGCAATTTTCAAAGCTTCTTGATTAATAACATGCGGCGGCTCTTCATCTAACTCAATCAAACAATTATTATCTTTATAAAATTCATAAATAAATTCTTTTTTCAGAGCCGCCTGATACTGCGCAGCAACATCAACTTCTCCTTTTTCTCCGGCAACCGCATGAAGTTTTCTGGTTGCAATTAAATCCGGCTCATCGTTTCTTAAAACAGAAGGGCAGCTGCAAAAAAGTTTTTTTGTATCGAGCTGTTGATGAATTTCCAAACCGGATTTAAATTTTAACTTTTCATAATTTAAGATGTCTTCAGCCATAAAATAAATAAAGAAAAAAGGTTTATTAATTTAATCTAATCTAATTTCATATTTATCCAAAGTATTTACAAAATCATTTGATATTTTATTTTGACCAATCCAATCTTTCAAAGCTTCTTCAAAATAATTCTTATTTAAACCGATGCTTTTACCCAAAGATTTAATATCAAAAATATCATAAAAAAGTCTAAGTTTTGCAACCATTCTTGGACTTACAGAATCTTTTAAATTCAAAACTTCTTCTTTAAGTGACTCTATTTGTTTCTTAAAATCTTCTTGAGGGATATTTTTAGGAAAAGCAACATTATATTCCGAATTAAATTTTAAAACTCTATTTAATTTGTGCAATACTAAATCTTCTGGACTTAAAACCGCATAAGAAAGATCTTTATCGGACATTATTCTACGATTACTTATTTCTCGTTCAAGACTCTTTTTATTTTTCATAAAATTCTTCGGAGATCTTCTTGAATGTTGAATAAGAAAAGAATCTTCATTTCGTTTAATAATATAATCGTGAGTTGTGCCTTTTTTTTTGTATTCTACAGAATAATTTTTTTCAATTAAAATTTTTACTAAAGGTTCGGTAATTTTTTTGTAATCTACTACGCCCCCGTTAAAAAATAAAGTATAATCTAAATCAATTGTTTCTCTATGGTTCTCTACAGGCAGATAACTGCTTACAGCCATTCCACCGGAGATGAATCCGGGTAACTTATTTTCATGCTGCAATTTATTTATAGCTTCAATTCCATCCAAAACAATTTTATCTCCCAATTTATGGGATTTTAATCTATAATCTTTCATTGAAAAAATAACCCTTTTTCATTTATAAATCTTTCTAATTTGTAACTTTTAAATGATAACGAAGTAAAAATTTATAAACCCCTTGCATCTTAAAAAACAATGATGAAACAAAAGAACTTTGGGAGCAAACACAAAAAAATCATAAATTAGACTCATTAAAAATTAATCTCCCAAAAGATTAAGCTTTAACATAAACCCAAGATTCCTTTCCGCTGTTTAAAATAACTTTTTTTCTTTTATATTCATCTCCTTCGTATTTGTCAATTTTTTTTAATTCCTCTTCAGAAACTTC
>Ga0209542_10020950_pt1 | contig 10292 bp, 8 predicted proteins | sample RifCSPhighO2_01_FD_184028 | JGI IMG/M metagenome (GOLD analysis project Ga0209542, IMG submission 184028) | Soil microbial communities from Rifle, Colorado - Rifle CSP2_plank highO2_0.1 (SPAdes) (version 2) | ecosystem: Environmental > Terrestrial > Deep subsurface > Rock core/Sediment ...
ATTCTGGGAGTTCTTTTGCCCAGCTACACCACCCATCGAGCTGAATCTCTTGAAAAAGTAGCGCTCCAATTTCCAATTCCTTTTGGTCGAAGGATCCGCATGCATCTTCTGGTACTCGGTCTCGTATTAGGAAAGCCTGAGTACATCATAATTTTATTTGGCATCATAGGCAATATGAATATTGTGTGGCGCCTCCGCCCTCAAACGCTCACGACGTATGCCCGTCTGTCAAAGCCGGAGAAAGAATCCCTCCCCAAAACAACGATACGTAAATATACAAAATGACCCCTTGCAATTTATCCCTACTATAGTAGAATGCAACTCTTGTCCTATGCCTGCCAATCCTGTCTATCGAAGCCGGGAAGCAAAACTTCCCATCACGCTTTTTCACACCCACCACGTGACAAAAGCGCTCATTATCCAGATCATTCGTGAGCGAAAAAGTATCGAGCTTGATATCTCACATAATCGAAATTCGTGTTATATCGGACACCATACATCCTTTTATACTGATAATCAGAAGCCCAACAATATTTGTCTTCATGAAGCCATCGAATCACTAAAAACAGAACGCGTTTTTGTGAAATTTGACTGTAAAACGCCGGCTGCCATTCCGACGGTAAAATCATTGATCAGGCAGGTCGGTCCCGATCGATCAATGATTCACGGTTTTGTGAAAGAGCTGGAATTTTCTCCTTATCCGAAAGAGGTGCACCACAGCTTCCATTGGCAGACTGAATCGATAAAACTCTATGACTTACTCAGACTAAAAAAAGAAACGGGAAATCCACCACTTCAGGTAAGCTGTCGTGGACTGACGGAAAAACGACTGCATCTTGAAGGTATTGATGTTGCAGAACGGATCGAGTCTGTTTTGCCCACGGATGTCGACGTGGTAAATCTCAATATTCATATCCCGAGAAACACGGTTCCGCCGGAGTGGATCATGCAGCGTCTCTATGATCGGAAAAAATTACTCACCGAGGTGTATGTAGATCACGTCAAAGATACACCGTTGCCCGTCCCCTATTTTGGCACCACAAATGATTTAGGAAGTGCTACTGTACTTTACACGTCAAATTAAGACTTTATTGAGTACCTGCCCAATCGGTTTTTACTGATTAAATCTTCAGTAACTAACTCACTTATAACTGACCGGAGACGCTCATTCTCGGGTAACTTTGATTGAATCGTTTCAAGAGTCGATATTTTGGAGGAATTACTCGAGCTTCCCGATACAAACCATCAAAGAAAAGAGTATCATTGGGAGAACTCCATACTCTTTTAGTGGTTGAAGAGCGAAGAAAAGTAACCAGAGAATCAACCATCTCGCTTTACGGGAAACACTACTATGTACCCGAAGGATACCTAGGATGCCATATCTGGGTGAAGATTAAGGGAAACAAAGTATATTTTGAGGCAAACGGAACAGTGTTTTGGAAAACAAAACTCAGAGTTTAGAATCATAACCCATAGTTTTTATTGCTCCTACACCGGGATGCTGTTGTTTATGAAAAATACTGCGACAATTGAGATGTTCAATTTTGCGACAGTTCAGAGGTTACATTACATCATCGTGATAGGATTTGATTTTTGATTGCATAAGTTATTTGTTTGAACTCTACATCTTTCGGTAAATCAAAAACAGCTTGATCAATGTTTTGAGATGTACAATTGGTCAGCGTAAGCCCGGCACGCGTAAATCCTTCTTTCAATTCTTCATCAGATGCCTCGTAAAGTTTTTTCAAAACAGTACTCGAAGAGTATATTCCCGTCAAACCCGACATCACATATCCAGTTTTATTGACTGAATTCCAAATCCATACCGTAGCGTTTAATGTCAGTATTTCATCTTTTAATGGTTCATTAGCATCTTTAAGAGTTACTTGAGTCATACGAAACATTTCTTTTTTGATATACAACCGTACAGTAGCATCGGTGGTAGTCAATAAACATGATGTGGCACCGCTTCCTGAAAAAGCTCGTTTTACCTGATGTTCGCTTGAGGTAACTGCTGACCCGCTCGCCTCTTCCGGCTCTACGAATCTGATGTAATGTTTTCTGAAATTTCAGTTTGTGTTTCTGTCGGAGAAACGACTTCTGAGCTTCTCTGTTTCATCCACGTATATGCCCCAACTGAAATACTGACTATCGCAATGCCACCGATGATTAGAACTGTGCGACGATCAAAATGAGGAAAGGTCATGATTTGAGTATATCAGGTACAAAAAGAAGTGTTATGTCCTGCCCAAAGAAAAGAGTTTTCTGCGTGATAAAAGTTTTTTCTGCGGTATCTCTGCATGCTCTGCTTCTGGTAATTGTCCTTGGCCGATAGGTTCAAGACGTGATTCTATGTACCTATATAGCAAGTCAGACGTACCTATTGTAGTTAACCAAGCAAATGGATTTTCGAGACTCTCTTTAAAGCTGATTGATTTGAGACCATGAACAAGCTTACCTTCAGGTGTCAATTCACCTTCGTACGATTGGGTAAACATGGTTGGCATATTGCCGTATTTCGTGAGTGGTCCATGCAACATTGCACGAAGCGCAGGTGCGACTCGAACCGCTCGTCTTAAGAGAGTCATATTTGCATATCGTTCTTCCCCGTACGCATTGGTGTAGATTCCGTTCAGAATATTTTCTCCTGTTGCTTTTGCTACGATGTTATCCCCTACGGCAGTGGTACCTGATATCAGTTTTCCCGCTGCTTTGGTTTCGCTGCGGAGTCGCTCATCAAGCGTATCATTTTCTCCACTCGTCAAATCTACAATCTTTGGAAGCGCAAACAATCCAGTTACGACTAGCCCTGGTATCGCCATCATTTGTGCTGTTAGACCGATAAACGCGTCTTTTCCTCCATGAGAAAGTAGTTGTGGATCTCCATGATCATGATGCTCGTGCGTAGCGGTGTGAAGACCTGCTTCAAACGCGGCAACAGACAATGCGGGACGGAGTTGTTTGGGGGAAACTTGCAATAGTCGATGGAACATAGCCTGAGAATTGACCGGTGTTTCTTTTGCAATATCCGCGGGATTAGTTCCATTTTCTGCTTGCGCATCAAATCTGTTCGCTAATTCCTCAACAATTTCTTCCATGTGCCTTCCTCGAATGCCAGCAGTAAGAAGCCCTGCTAATTCCTCAATAGACTGTTTTTTCATACCCAGCCGCAGTTCCCGAGCTAATCTTTCTTGGCGTTCAGTATCTTTTTCATCCCTAATCACTTCAAGATACTCATTTAAATTACCTTCATGTACATGCTCACTACTTTCTAATACGTCGAGCGACGTATGAGTGTCGCGATAAACTCTTTTATGCGGCTTTCCCGTCGCTTTATTAAATATCCATGCGGCATCGTTGATTATTTCGCGAATTCCCGTACCACCCAACAATGGATGACTATCTGTCGCAAGAATCGTTTCCCAAATTTCTTTTTTTCGCTCCCACATGGACCGCAAATCAATTTGAAAACCAACAGCCGGAATAGATTGTAATGCAGTTTCTATCTGGCCAATTTGTGCATCAATTTCATTTCGAAGTTGTTCTGTATCTTCTGTGCTTTCATCTCCATTGAGATGACCTCTCATTTCTTGAAGCGTTTCAATTTTTACAGACAGCGCTTTTGTTACATGTTCAGCACCATTAAATGAAACATCACGTAGTTCTCCGTCCGTAACTGCTTTGAGTATTTTATTCCCCGCTTTAATCTGATTAACAGCATAATCTTTTATAAAACCACCCATCCTATTTACATCTCGATGCGAAACGATGCCGCTTGTCCAGAGCCAGACCATATTAGTCATCAAGCTATTCACCTCAGACATAACCGTACCCATTGCTTCTGCTTCAACAATCATCATAGGATCACGAGCAAACTCGCCATTCAGTAGATTCTGTATATAAAACGCCAACCATGGAGGATCTCCAACAAGTTTTGCGCCATCTCCATTTGCAGCTGTATTGATGAGTACTCGATCGTATCCTAAAATACCTGTCATGGCCTTTTTCAGTCTATTAAACGCTTCACGTCGCATAGTCATCTCTTGATTTTCACTTACCACAGGACTGTCTCCTATCGTAGCACGCTGCTTCTGATAGTAAAACTCCATAAGGTCATCGGCTAACGGAATCTGGTTGTCGGTCGCTATGGGTGCAGATATATAGGTTGACAAGCCTCCGACAACCGCTGAAATTGCAGCATTTTTCGCCACTCTATTGAGCGTTCTACTTAAAGGATCTTCATCCTCAGACACATCTTCCTCTTCTAAATCAGATACGATATCTCGCACGGTTTTATGTTCGCCATTCGTCAATACTTCAGAATTTGCGCGCGCGACACTCAGTGACTCAGCAACACCGATCACAATAGGGATCAGATATAAATTACTTCCTAGTTCCCGTATGTCATGGCTAAGTGCTTCATGATCATTGAGTGCTAGAATTCCCAATCGAGTCGTTTCGCTTAGCATTAGACGTTCGGTAGACTGTCTGGTAAGTCCACCGGTTACCAGCGCAGCTCCGGCGAGTTCTCCAAAAAAATGACTCGTCACAGCACCTGCGGTTGCAAGATTTGAAACGGAATACTCATGCCCGCCATGCTCTTGAGCCTGAGCATAGTCAAGGGGTTTCAACGCACCCGCCAAAAGAAGTGCTCTCCGTGAAACTTTAAGACTGACAATAGAAGGAATATCAATATGTGTATTATTTTCAATCATGAAACGTTCTTATTTTTAATAAATCATTACAACGATGGGAGCAGGAGAAATGACAAAATAACAATAGCAGTTGGAAACAATGCAGCAGTGAGTAACTTTACAGGATTTATCCCATCTTTTCCGAATGAAGGATTTAAAATTGAAAATCCGGCCGGATTCGGTGCATTGGCAATAACCGTCAGTCCTCCACCAGCAAGTGCTCCCGCAACAACCAAATACTGCTTCATTGCGGATATTCCCTCGACTTGAGATGCAAGGAACGTGAGTGCCGCATTATCGGTAAATGATGTCAGGAATACCGCGCCGAAGAAAAGAGGTATGTCAGGAAGCATGGAAATGACCGGCTGGATCCAGAACTTCTGCAGGGATCCGATCGTGACCAGTCCTGCTAAAAATCCGCCAACCAGAAGTCCTTCACGCAATTTTAGTTTTTCCTGATATTCCCGAGTCACTGTGGCAAATCCTAAAAAGAAAACAAATCCTGCCATAAACACGGCCGCATGATGGGCATTGAGCACAGTAAAGGCGAGGAAGAGTATATGAGCTAGTGTAATCCACAACGGTGTATTTTTCATCTCGGCAGCATTTTCCCCGCGCGCATCACTGTCTTTAAGCGGCTGGATGGTTTTGTTGATATGGTTTTTAAAGAATATGGCTACGGTGTAGGCATTGATAACAACCGCAATTGCTGCTTTCCAGCCGAGGCTCGTCAGCATATGCATGAGGTCCCAACCCCATTTCCCCGCAACCATGATAACCGGTGGCGCGGCGAAATTTGTCAAGGCACCTCCTACACTGACATTGACGAACAATGTGGCAATGATCATGTATTTCAGTTTGGTAGAAATATCCCGGATGAAAAATTGACGGTAGAGAATAAGGGCGGTTACGGTCATGGCGGCCGGTTCGGTGATAAATGAACCCAAAAGCGGACCGACTATGAGCACCGATGCCAAAAATCCGGCAGATCCTCGCAGCGGAAGGTGTTTATCTATAAATCTGACTGAGTAATCTGCAATATCAATAATCGGCTTAGTCGCCGCAATGATCATGATGACGAAGACGAACATGGGCTCGGTAAAGTTCAATCCGTTGATATAGTGGACACTGTTTCCCCACATAAAAAATGCCGTCATGGTAGCAATCAAGATACCTGACCACAACATAAATACCGCTTCTACCTCGCCGATCAGATGAAACAGGTTTTCCTGAATAGAACCTTCAGGATATTTTTGAGCCAAATGCGAGAACTTGCTGACCATGAAGGTATGAAGTATTGCGAGGGCAAAGACAGCCGCTGCAATCTTCTGGAATGTTTTGTTGTTGAAGATAAAGGATATATCCACTTCTTCCTCATGTTCTCCCGCAGGTTCATGAATGGCTTCACTGTCCATCATTTCTTCAGCTGCCGTTTTTTCCGCAAGCAGATTTTCATGCTCATTTTCAAACCGAATTGCCGGGATTTCTTCTTGAACTGACGGATTATTTTCGCTCGCGTAAAGATCGGGAACTTGGATAAGTCCGGTAGTGAAGAGCAGGAGTATCTGAAAGAGAGATTTCTTCATTTTCTGAAAAAACGAAAACAAAAAACTACGCCATATTGTTTCCCATGGTTTAGTAAGGATACTCATATTCAATATGAATATGAGATTGATCTTTTTTCTATTATAAAGGCTATATCCCCGGTGTCAAGACCCCACAATCCGGTAATGCGTCTGTATTATTTCTAAAATTCCTTCATTTTTCATATCTTCAACTATCTGTTCTATCCGCGGGTCTTCCCGCAGATGAGATCGAATGTCATTAAGAGAACTCGGTCCGGATTCTATGAGCAGTTTTAAAATCCTACCACGCAGCTGCCTCCTAGATCCTTCGAATTTCGATTGCTTCGTATAGTGTTTACTTTGGATATTTTGAAACTTTTTCGTCTTCTTTAACATTGCCCCATAGTCAGTTAGCGCATAGTACCAATCTCGTGGATTCTTTCTGTCTAAGGTCTTTTCAACAAGGTCCATAATCTCTTTATCAGATACTTTCCCTATATTTTTGCTTGTCCCTCGAATCCCGCCTTTGGCGGGAGAAGTGGGAAAGAAATGGAACAGGTAAACCGCGCGGATATTTGTTTCTACAAAAACCGTGGGCATATCAAACGAATAGGTAACGACCGCACAGGCGGTATTGTGCCCAATGCCAGGAAGCAATTGAAGAAGATCAACATTGTCATGCTGAACTTGTTTCAGCATCTGTTGTTCTGTCATCCCGGACTTGATCCGGGATCTATCTAATTCTATAGATTCCCGCGTTCGCGGGAATGACAATCTATTATGAAACATAAACTCATACCGTTTATCTTTTACAATAATTCCAGCGGCTTCTTTCAAAAATTTTCCCCGCCGGTTATACCCCATCCCCTGCCAGACGGTGAGAACGTCTTTCAGAGACGCTCTCGCAAGAGAACGAAACGTTGGGAACCGTTTGATAAATTCGGGATATTTGACGAGCACACGCGTCACCTGCGTCTGCTGGAGCATGACTTCTGAAACAAAAATCTTGTAAGGATCATCTACCATTTTATCCTTTCGAAGCTTTAGCGAAGGAGGACGCCAGGGAAGGATACGTTTGTGGGATTTATAGTGATAATATATAAGATTTTGAAAAGCATTCTTATGCACGGTGAAATTGTAGCAAATTAGAAATCAGAAGTGAAATTAAACCACTGTAGTATTGAGTCCTAGACTTGTTTGATAAAAACGATACCACTCCCCCGGATGTAATAACAAGCTTGCAGATACCGTTTTTTCCATCCAGGGAAAATCCCTTAGTGGCGCTAATATACCTGGATCAATCATTCCTACACACAATCTCTTGAGCAATCTATTAACATCCCTAACTTCTCCTCTTCTCGATATAGCAGCATGCCACTCACCAAAATCAGCTGCTACGACATCTTGCATATATGCTAAAAGATTACTTTGTTCTGTCCATTGTGTAATCTGGCCAATATCTAGATCCACTGGATCAACTATTTCGATAAATGACCTATTGGCAACTCGTATTCCATGTGATTGTAAATCATTTGCAAGCGCTCCCTGATAATAACTTCTTTGTGCAACCGCCTGAAGCGCGTAGGTTTGGAATGCATATATGGCATCTCCCATTGCACGTGCCATTTGTGCAAACCGGATGCGGCCAACCAATTCCCTTGTTTCACGTGGGATAGACATACCTGCAACTCTACTTTCTACACTTACTTGAGCAGGATTATTCCCGATGTTCATCTGAAGTTGTGCTAAAGGATCCATCAATTCTGACCAGAAGTCAACCCCAATTTTAGCTGCAAGCTCCGGCCATATAAGAAGCGCAGTCAAAGCTCGTCTATGTTCAAATGACTGCGATGTTCGTACCTCATATCTCCCCCATTCTTCGGATGGGCTTTCTTCAATCTGTTTTATTGCAGTATAACTATATAGGTCCCTAAAAGTGCTCGGTACATAACCTATTTGTTTTTCTAGTGAACGCGCTACCCAACCTAAAGCATATGGCTCATCCAGAGCTGCCCATGATGCGAGTATTCCATGGGTAAGTGCATCGAGTCCACGAACGACCACATCATCTCCGAGATTGTTCCAGTTTTCGACCGTATATCCTTTTAACTTTTTTACAAGCGCAGTAGCCCGAGGTAGCTCACTATCAACTGATATTGGATCAGGAATATCTTGACGGACTATCAGTTCTTCGGCTATAACAGGTCTGTCACGCATAGCTAATGAACTTTGGAAAGATTGTTCAATACTCATAGAACTCATCGAAATATTATACTACAGGCCACTAAATATACGAAGTGCTGGCTATTCACTTCCCAACTCACGCCCGCCAAACTTATCTTGAAGTGCTAAAGCAATTGACCAGAACCCAAGATACCTGCGTCTGCTGAAGCATAACTTCGGAAACAAAAATCTTGTACGGATCAGCTTCCCACCTCCAGGGAAGGGTGCGTTTATGTTTTAAGAAATAAGCGTAAATTGTATTTTGAAATTCCTGGATATTCATGAGTTTCATCGTATCATGAAACTGCGGGAAGTAAAAATAACGAGCGTGAAGGTTATTCCTGAGACACTTTTTTCATTGACTTGATATCATCGCAGCCTAACCGTCTACCAAACTGTGGATAAAAGATAAATTGAGAATCATTTACTATAACCAGCGTTCCTTCTAGCTCTTTTTCTAGTGAGGTGAACACCTTAACTGTATTACCACTCTCAATATCAGATGGTAACGGCTGGCTGCACATTCCCTCAGGATTGGAACTTTGAGGAGCCGGTTCTGGTTGGCTTTCTTGCCTACTTTGTTCATCCTCAATATTCTTGCCGAAAGGCATACTTTTTACTATCTCCTCTCCAGCGGCGTATCTATTAACAGGCTTTGATTGAACTGGTGTTTGTTCAATTGGCGAACGTTTCTGAGTAGGTTGCCCAACCGGTCTCGCCTCACCGTATTGACTACTTTTTTTACTCAGTCCACTGATACCGACTAAAGCGAGGCCTATCACCAATAAATAAGCTAAACACCCGGGTGCTTCCCTATTAATAATTCTAGCTATACCGTATCCTGGTATCTCTATGTTTCTATTCATAAGCTCATATTATAACCTATAATATTCTTCAGGTCAATTCTACCTCATGTCCCCCGAATTGCCCACGCAGAGCCGATACGACTTTTCCAGTATACGAAGGATTCTTTTGGGAATCAATACGAAACTGTAATGCATCTTCTATGATTTTAGTTTTTATTTTTAACCTTTTAGCTTCTTCTACGGTCCACTTCCCTTCTCCCGATTGGGAAACCGATCCGGATATATCTTTCAAATCAGTCCCGTACTGCACATACGCATCTTTCAACCATGAAATCAATCGAGATTCAATAACGCTTCCGTGGTTGTATACGTCGACAACGTGCGTCAGATCAAGCTTGAAAGAAGATTTTTTCAAAATTTCAAACCCCTCGCCGATTGCCTGCATCATGCCGTACTCAATACCGTTATGAATCATTTTGATAAAATGTCCAGCGCCGACTCCGTCGAAAAACCGGTATCCACGAGGAACCGATAGATCGGCAAATATCGGTTCAAGATATTCAAATGTTTTGTGGTCGCCGCCTACCATGAGGCACGCGCCAAACCGGGCTCCTTCAGGCCCGCCTGAGATACCGACGTCAACAAGTTTGATTCCCCGTTTTTTTAATAAAGAATGCCGACGGATCGTATCATGATAATTTGAATTCCCCGCGTCAATGATGATGTCTCCTTTTTCCAAAATTTCTACTAAGCCATTGTCATTCCCGCGCAGGCGGGAATCCCCTTGAGATCCCCGATCAGGTCGGGGATGACGATTATATGATTTTCCAAACAATATTCCATCCACTGCATCTCCTGCAGAAACGGACAACAGAACCACCCGCGGCGGTTTTAATTTTTCCTTAAATTCTTTCATATCATAAATCCCTTCAATTCCTTTCCGGACAAATGATTCAGTCACATTTTTTGATCGATTGTACCCATATACTCGCCAGCCTCGATCA
>Ga0209542_10020951_pt1 | contig 10292 bp, 7 predicted proteins | sample RifCSPhighO2_01_FD_184028 | JGI IMG/M metagenome (GOLD analysis project Ga0209542, IMG submission 184028) | Soil microbial communities from Rifle, Colorado - Rifle CSP2_plank highO2_0.1 (SPAdes) (version 2) | ecosystem: Environmental > Terrestrial > Deep subsurface > Rock core/Sediment ...
AAGAGCAACGGCGAAGATTTTGATTATTTGGTTATCCACGGCTTGCTTCACCTGCTGGGATATGACCACGTGAAAAAGCGTGATATGATGAGAATGGAGCGCCTGGAAAGGCGCCTGGTGAGCAAGCTTAAGAAGAGGTTTTAGGTGTTAGCTTTTAGGTTTTAGAACGAACACTCGAAACCTACAACCCGACACCTTCTGTCCACTAACACCTAACACCAAAAACCTAACACCCGAATTATGCAAATCGCCGGACTTGATATTGGCACTCAAAATATAAAACTTCTGGTTGCCGAAACCGACAAGAAGGGCGAACTTAAAATACTGAAGATTTTCAAATCTCCTTCACACGGAGTGAGGAAGGGCGCAATCTACGATCTGGATGACGCGGTTGCCGCCACGGGCGACATGTTCGCCGCTTTAAAAAAAGCCTATCGGCCGGCCAGCAAAAATATTTACGTTAGCGTTAATGGTCCGCAGATAACCTCACATATCTCAAAGGGCATCATTGCTGTTTCGCGCGCCGATAACGAAATTTATAAGGACGACATCGACAGAGTTATCAAAGCGTCGCAAGCGATAAATTTGTCGCCGAACCGCCGCATAATCCATACGCTCACCCGGGAGTTTGTCGTTGACGGCATCCGCGATATTGTGGACCCGGCTGGCCTCGTCGGTAACCGACTTGAGGTTGAAAGCGTGGTTGTGGATGCCTTCGGTCCGTATATGCAGAACCTGACCCGCCTCGTTGAGATAAACGGCTGTCGCGTGGGCGGTTTTATTTTTGGTCCATTGGCTTCCGCCCGCGCGGTTTTAAGCAAGAAGCAGAAAGAGCTTGGCGTGGCGCTTGTTGATATCGGGGCGGCGACTACCGGCATTTGCGTTTATGAAGAGAACCGCCTGCTTCACTCCGCGGTTTTTCCGGTGGGGGCGCTTCATATAACAAACGATGTGGCCGTGGGCTTTAAGATTCCTCCTGGCGACGCGGAAAATCTTAAGCTTAACTTCGGCTACGCGATAGCACGCCAGGTGACGCCCAAAGAGTCGGTTGAATTGCGGCTTGCTAACGCAACTATTAAGAACTCGATCCCGAAGCGCTTCTTGTCGGAGATAATTGAGTCGCGGCTCGCGGAAATTTTTGGTTTCGTGAACAGCGAGCTGAAGAGTATCGGCAAACTTGGCCAGTTGCCGGCCGGGGTTGTTTTCACGGGCGGAGGCGCCAAGCTGCCGGCTATTATTGATTTGGCTCGCGAGGAGCTAAGGCTGTCTTCGCAGATAGGCATGACCGAGGCGGAATTCCAGATAGTTGACCCTAACTACAAAACGGAACTAGAAGACCCCGAATTTGCCTGCAGTTTGGGGCTGGTGCTCTGGGGCAGGGAGTTCAGCGGCAAAGACAGCTTTGTGGATTTGGGCAGCTGGGGCAGTCCGGCAATCTCGTTTCTCAAGTCATTTTTTAAGAGCCTTTTACCCTAGGGTTGAATCCCGTTAGAGATAAATCAACGTATCTATAACTATCCAGCATGACGAAACCATAAAACCTAATCAATTCTATCCTGCTTAATACGCGGGTAAATCTCTAATGGGATGAACTTTTGTATTTGTATAAATTGTGTATACCCCGTAGGAAATAAAACATTTGCCCCGTAGGAAATGAAGTATTTTCCGTTATTTATCAATGATATAATGTCTAGATTATACTCCTGCGGTTTCCCGCCATGGTTGTGCCTCGAAAATACCTTCTCGGCATTTCCTACGGGGTTTGCCGTCAAATAACGGCCTAACCCTGGAGTTTTTAGAAAACATTGTATTATATTAGTGTATAAATTGCTCCACCTATAACGTTTTTGACAGCAATTTCCTCCGGGGTATAATAACATGGTGAATCCCGTTAGAAATAAATCCCGTTAGAAGCCGCGATCGTTCTTTAGTAAACACATCTTTGCCAATAATGAACACTTGTTTAAATAAACTAGATAAACTTGGCAAATCGCCGATTGCGATCTGCTTCTAACGGGATAAACCAGCATGTCTATAACTATACGGTATGACGAGACCCCCAAACTTAATAAACTCTATCCTGCCTAATATGCGGGTAAATTTCTAACGGGATGAAGAAAGTCGTGAAAAAACAAAAAGCCCAAAAAAAGCCGGTCGCAAGAGAGAATTTATTTTCTTTTGCTAAAGTGAAGGTAGTGGGTGTCGGCGGCGGCGGCAGTAATGCGGTTTCGCGCATGGCCAAGGATTTTTTCAAGGGCGTTGAGTTTATAGCCGTTAATACCGATGCCCAGGATTTGGACGCGGCTCCGGTAAGGAACAAGCTTTATATAGGCAGGAACCTGACGCACGGACTTGGAACCGGCATGAACCCGGAGCTCGGTAAGCAGGCGGCGGAGGAGAATCGTTCGGAGATAGCCGAAGCACTCTCGGGAGCCGATCTTATATTCGTTACCGCGGGTCTTGGCGGCGGCACCGGCACCGGCGCTGCGCCTGTCATAGCCGACGTGGCCAAGCAGTCGGGTGCGCTTACCATCGCGGTCGTTACCAAACCTTTCACTTTTGAAGGGTCGCAGAGAAGCCGCATCGCTCAAGAGGGCCTTTTAAAGCTTAAAGAAAAGGTAGATGCGCTTATAGTAATACCTAATGACAGAATTTTTTCGATTATTAATAAAGATACCTCAATAATTAAGGCGTTTGAGGCCATAGACGAAGTTTTGAGGAACGCGGTGCAGGGGATAGTGGAGCTTATTGCAACTCCAGGCGTTGTTAACCTAGATTTTGCCGATGTGAAGGTGGTAATGCAGGATGCCGGTTCGGCGATAGTGGGCATCGGCCACGCTTCAGGGCCCGAGAGGTCAATTAACGCCGTTACCCAAGCCGTTAGCTCGCCGCTCTTAGACGTCACCATAGACGGAGCGAAGGGCGTGCTCCTAGTTATTGCCGGCGGCCGGGACCTCAAGATGAATGAGGTCAATGATATTGCCAAAACGGTTGCCGAAGCCGTAGACCCGAACGCCAAAATCATATTCGGTGCCTACCACGACAGAAAATTGAAGCCTGGAGCGATTAAGGTCACGGTAATAGCTACGGGTTTTAACGGCTCAAAGCCGGCCAATTCGCTCTTCGGTTCCTTTGGCGATAAGGAGGCTCCGCTTTCTGTGTTTGCCGCGGAGGTTGACGATATGGAGACGGTCTCTTTGCCTGAAACTAGGCATGAAAAAGCTCCGGAAGCCACCAAAAAGGATGAAAAAGACGCCTGGGACATACCGGCGTTCATGAGGAAGAAGAAAAGATAGGGGCTTGGCCGGTTATTCTACCAGTACCGGTTGTCGATTTGCTCCAGCGGCAAATCACAACACTATGCTCTCGCATCTCGGCAGAACCGAGCCCTCGGTGCTCCGAGAGTTACTGTACGAACAACCAACCTTGCTTTGGGCAGAAAAATAAACAAGACAGCCCTCTTTCTTTACAAAGCCAAAGCTATTTTAGTTTGATTAGAAAAAAGAAGACGGGGCACCCTGGGTGCCCCGTCGGAATACCCTAGTAGGAGGGTCCCGCGTTGACCCTTCGCGCGACCTCTTCGAGATTCTTGCGGTCGAGCGAGAGGAGGTGGATGAATGCGGGGCGAAGTGCCTCGTCCCAGACTCGCGTCAGGGGATAGCTCTTCAATAACTCGGAGGGGTTGCATCCGTCAACAAGGACTTCTCCTGGCGCGGCGCCGTAGGTGTAGATGGTTGCTACGTGCCTACCCCGCCATCGGAACTCACAAATGATATCAGCGCCAACGTCAAACTTGATGCTTACACCGCCTCCGACGCACCGGTTTATTTGGGTGCCGAGATTTTGGCAGTAATCCCAGAAGGGCATTATTGCTGTGGCGATCCGGCACCCCGCGGCGACTAGTATAGTGAGTTCCTTATCGTGTTCAGCCATTTTCTGCCTCCATTGCCGCTCGGGTAATCCCTGCGGCTCACGGGTCGGGTTAACTGCTTGTCAAATTGTGCCACAGTTAATAATTCATGTCAAATCTGTGGATAAAGCCATTTTTCAAGGCTTTTTTATTTTGTGATTCACGCTAAAATTAAAGCAATAGAAGACTCTTTACCAAATACATGCCGCTCAACTCTTTTACTTTTAAAAACCGTCCCGCGTAAAGACGGAATTGTTGTGTCATATCCGAAATCTGTTCTGTCAGCAAAATTATTTTTAAAAAAGGCCGCAAAAAAGAAATATGAATAAAAAGAAAAAAGTTAAAGCAATAAAAGTCACGAATGTTAAGAAAAACGAGCTCGCAGACAACATGGTGAACGGCGCGTTTTCGGAGAATGCCTTGAGAATGCTCAAAAAGAGGTATCTCTGGAAACACGAAGATGGGACGCAGGAAACTCCTGCGGATATGTTTCGCCGGGTTGCCCGCGCGCTTGCCGGTGTGGAAAAGAAATGCGGACACACGGAGAAATTCATAGAAAAAATCGAAAAAGAATTTTACGGAATTCTGGCAAGCCGGCAATACACACCCGCCGGCCGCACGCTCACTAACGCCGGATCGCCTACGGCGCTTATAGCAAACTGCATCGTGCTTCCGATTTTGGATTCTATGGAATCAATTTTTGGAACGCTTAAAGACGCCGCGCTGCTTCAGCAGGCAGGCTCCGGTCTGGGTTTCGATCTTTCGCACTTGCGTCCGGCTATGACACCGACCAAAAAATCCAACGGCGTATCATCGGGGCCGGTATCGTTTCTTAAGGTTTATAATGAAGCCTTTGGTACTATCAAACAGCAGAGTCGTCATGGTGCCAACATGGCGATGATGCAGATAGACCACCCCGACATTCTGGATTTCATCCGCGCCAAAGAAGTTGAGGGTGAACTGCGTAATTTTAATATTTCAGTGAAGGTTACGGATGAGTTTATGAAAGCGCTCACGGAGTATCCAGACGAACAGTGGCTGTGCGTTTGGAAAGGCGTAAAGACCAAGCCTCATAAAGTTATCCGTGCCAAGAACGGCGCAGTCGTTGGTGCCGAAGAAGTTATCATAACCGCCAAAGAGTTGTTCGATGAGCTAGTGAGCTACGCCTGGCTGAACGGTGAGCCCGGGATAGTATTTATAGATGAGGTAAACCGAACCAACCCGCTACCCGGCCTTGGCCCGATAGATTGCTCGAACCCCTGCGGCGAACAATTTCTGCATCACTATGACAATTGCAATCTGGGCTCCATCAATCTCGCGGTTTTCGTCAAGGATGGCCGCATGGATTGGGCCGGTCTACGCAGGGCTACGAGGGTCGCTGTGCGCCTCATGGACAATGTAATAGATCTTTTTGATTTTCCCGTGCCGCAGGTTACCGAACTGGCACGTAAGAATCGCCGGATAGGCCTTGGCATCATGGGCTTTGCCGACATGCTCTACGAGCTTGGCGTAGGCTATAACTCTGAAGCGGGGCGACGGTTAGGCGAGCGGGCAATGGAAACTATCACTAAAGAGGCGCACAAGATGTCGGGGGAGCTGGCTAAAGAAAAAGGGGTTTTTCCGAACATAAACCTCAGCATTTACGGCAAGCAGGGCAAAAAAATGAGGAATGCCGCTCTTACTACCGTCGCACCGACCGGCTCAATCTCGATGATGTTTGACTGCTCCTCGGGCATCGAACCGAACTTCGCGCTTTCGTATGTAAAGCAGGACAAAGACGGCAATCAGTACCATTATTTCAACCGGTATTTCGAGCAGGAGCTTAAAAAGCACCGCTTCAACAAAGAAACTTTTTCCACGATACGCAATGCGGTTATAAAAACCGGCAGTATTCAGCACCTTAGCAATCTGCCGGAAAAATTGCGCTCGACCTTTGCCGTTGCTATGGATATTTCCGCCGAGGACCATATGCGTATGCAGGCGGCTTTCCAGAAGAACGTGGATAACTCCATTTCAAAGACCATAAATTTTCCGGGAAGTGCGACCAAGGACGAGGTGGCGAGCGGTTTTATTCTGGCCTGGAAGCTGAAATGCAAATCTGCTACCGTGTACCGCGACGGTTCGCGCAATGTTCAGATACTCAATCTTGGCACGGGCGAGAATATAATCTCGCCCACGGAGATAGACGGCAAGAAAGCCGCCGAAACCAAGGCACCGGTTTTGAATCTTGCCATGGATAAGGACAAGCTCGCGCCGCGTGAACGGCCCGAGGTTATGTCCGGCAAGACCTACAAAGTGAAAACCGGATACGGTAATCTTTATATCACCGTGAATGACGACGAGAGCGGCGCGCCTTTTGAGGTATTCGCGACCATCGGCAAGAGCGGGGGATTTTATCAGGAGGTGAGCGAAGGCATTTGCCGGCTGGTTTCCATGTCGCTCCGCACGGGTATCAAAGTTGAGGAGATAATTAAAAACTTGAAAGGCATCCGCGGCCCGATGCCGGTGTTTACGAACAAGGGAACGGTGCTTTCGCTCTCGGACGCCATTGGCCAGGTGCTTGAGGAGCACGTTAAAAGTAAAGAACCTCTGCTTTTAAAGGATACCGCCCAGAATGAACTTATTTCCATGAACCTGCCGGTAGAGGAGAAGGTGCGTGTCCATGAAAATGTTGATAAACATTCAATCGCTGATACCGGCATGATGCCTGGCTGTCCGGACTGCGGATCGGCGCTCATCTTGAGCGAGGGCTGCATCAGTTGCCGTTCCTGCGGGTTCACCCGTTGCCTTTAGGCTAGCGCAGACTGACCGGTGGCGCGTTTCCGCGCCGCCGGTTTTTCGCCTGCCCCGCTCTCACGGGGTGTAGTATAATAATGATTGTGATGAAAGAAGATTTTTCGCTGACCAAAGAAGAAAAACGGGCAATCGTGGAGTATAAAATCAAGAAAGGCCTGCCGGAGTCGGTTGGTATTACTTTCGGCGATGTTTATGTTCCGGAGCGTTATTCCGATATCCGCTCCCGCGCCGAGATATCCGATTTCAGCGTAAAGATAGCTGGCGGTTTGGAGTTTGGCATTCCGTTCGTCTCCGCTAACATGGAACCGGTTACCGGCGTGCAAATGGCGGTAGGCATTGAGCGCGAAGGCGGGTTGGGGCTTTTGCCGCAGACGCTTCCGATCGAAGACCGACTTTACATGCTAGAGAGAATAAAACGCACCGACTGCGCCTTTATTGAAAACCCGCTTGAGATTAGTCCCGAGGCGACGCTCGGCGAAGCCAAGATTTTAATGAAAAAGTTCTCCGTGAGTAGCTTGATTCTTACGAAGGGCGGGAAGCCAGAAGGAATATTGACTCATCGTGACTGGCGGTTTGAAAAGGACGAGTCAAAAAAAGTTAAAAGCCTGGCCGGGGCTCTGGGCAAAAAGCTGATCACCGCTCCGCGCGGCACCGCCTTTAAAGAAGCCGAAGGAATTCTGATAAAGAACAAAATAGAGAAGCTGCCGCTTTTGGACAAATCCGGCTCTCTGGCGGGCCTGATTACGGCTCACGGACTTTTCTATAAAATATCCTATCCGCTCGCGACCCGCGACGCTAAGGGGCGGTTTCTGCTTGCCGGGAGTATCGGCGTCGGTCAGCACTTTACCGACAAACATCTGAAAGAGGTTGAGCTTCAGGCCGAACGCGGGATAAAAATTTTATTAGTTGATACCGCTCGCGCGTTCGGCGTGAACATTAAAGAGGCAATTTACGCGATCCGCAGAGACTTTCCGGGGCTCATCCTTATTGTGGGCAATGTTTCAAGCGCCGAAGGCGCTAAAGCGCTTTTTGAGTGGGGGGCTCATATTGTCAAAGTAAACCAAGGGAGGGGGCACGTATGCCGCACGTCCAAAATGGGCGTCGGCCAACCGCAGCTTTCAGCCATAGCGGAGTGCGCGGTTGTCGCCAAAAAGTATGGCGGCAAGATAATAGCCGACGGTGGTATGAAAAATCCCGGCGATTTGGTAAAGGCAGTCGTGGCCGGAGCCGACCTTTTGATGTCGGGTTTTCTTTTGGCCGGGACTTACGAATCGGCCGCGCCGATTGAGTCCGATGAGAACGGTTCGCTTTATAAGACCTATAAGGGCTCCGCTTCGCTTGAGGCACAGCTTGAGCGCATAAAGAACGGAACACTTGATCGGATAAGAGAACCGGAGGGTATCGCTGAAAAGGTTCCGGTTACCGGCTCTTTGCACGACAAGATACGGAGTCTTATGGATGGGATGCGATCAGCAATGAGCTATAGCGGCGTACGGAGCCTCTCCGAGCTCAAAGATAAGGGCGTGTTTGAACTCCAAACGGAGGCTGGCCTTAAAGAGGGCACAAAGAGGTAGTATTTTTTTATGAAGTTTAAGGCAGATAAATATTTTTTGCCGCGGCGCGGTTTTGATATATTAGACCACATTTCTTCGGTGCCCGTAAGTTTACAAGCCATACGCTTCTCCTCATAATTAAACTAGAAATTTAAAAACAGACCTTATAAGGAGGCCTAATTGAACGCGACCGTTCTTCCGAAGGACAGTGTAAATTTCGTCGTCATTTCGGGAATTAACTTCCCGTTTGGCAGCCGGAAGTATCTCATGAATCTGGTGAAGGACCTGTGTCTTCGCGAGAGGGCGCGGTTCGTTATCATTGCCGGCAATACGCTTGCCGGTAGGGAGTTGGATCAACAGCTCAAGGTCTATCAGAGGCTGCAGGCTGAATACGTCAAGAAAGAGAACGCTCAGCTTGCCCGGGACGCTAAGAAGGGCGAGAGGCCGTCTAAGCAGCCCTTCGGTCCGGCTGAGAAAGAAAGGGTGCAGAAGGATTACATCGATTTTATAGCTGCGAAGCTCAATGAGTTTTTGCCGGTCATTAAGGATGTTAACTACCACATCGTTATTGCCGAAAAGGTCTTCGAAAAGGCCTTGGGCGTGATGGTGCTGGAGCGCCTCAAGGAAATGCGCGAAGACATCCGGCTCATCCGCGACCCGGAGGCCAAGGTGCCGGTGCGCATGAGGGGCGTGGATGACATCCGTGTCCTTGTACCCAGCAAGGAGCCGTGGTTCTATAAGATGATTACCGGCCTGATGCAGCGTCTGGTAAACAGTTTCATCTCGCGCACCAACTCGCCGCGTCCCTCGCTGGTTATCGTGGGCGGTACCGGTACGGGTGCCTACCTGCCGTTTTATGATGGAGTACCCTCCATCTCTGCGCCAGTGCTCCGCAAGCTGGATGTTCAGACCTCGGTTGAGAATATGGTTGGCGCTGTTTTGGTCAACCTTACGACCGATGGCAATGTTCTCAAAATCAAGCCGACGACCTACGACTTCCGCACGCTCATCTTCAACGAGCGGGATTTCCTGATTAAGGATAACCCCTCGCCGACAGAGCGAGCCGTGCTCGAGGTTTTGAAGCGCGGTAGCGCCGGTAGGCAGATTGTCGGCTTCAGGGTAAACGAGAATATTCCTTCCCGGAAGCACTTTTCGGAGAAGAAGATCAACGATGCTCTGGCGGCTCTTACGAGTCGCAGGCTTATCCTCTTCGACAAAGAGGCGAACCGCTACGAGATCAACGAGGATATCCTTGGCTTCGCCAAGGTGACTCTGGACGATTTCCTGAAAGGTGGCCGTTTGGTGCGCCACGTCGTTGAGGCTTGCCGCCATACCGGCGCTCTGAAGTCGCTTTACCACACCGCCGAGCACGACCTGCCCGGATTTCTGGTGGATGCCGACGCCTTTATCGACGCCGGCGACTCCATCCAAGGCATCTCGCATAACTACGAGTACAACGGCGAGCTGGTGCCGATTGCGAACGGCTTTGACAAGCAACAGGTGCTCTCGGCCGGCATGATCGGCACCAATCTGATTGACGCTTTCCGCCTGCGGGCCGAGCGTCTTGGCAAGAAGCCCAAGGTCGGCTTCGAGGAGTTCGTTAGGAAGTGCCTCGTGCCCTTCGTGTTTACTACCGGTAACCATCCCGGCTGGACCTTCTGGACGAAGAACTCACTCGTCCTGCATCTTTTTGAGGAGCTACTCCAGAAGAACCTGATTGCGGGTATCTGGGGTATCTGCCGCGATTACGGCTACAGTGATATCGACTTCGGTCTTATCGTTAAGATCGTAAGGGAGAACGTCATCCGCGTCGGCGAGGACAATATCGTCGAAGTCGGCGGCGTGCGGTTCGGCGTTAAGCATCCTCATAAGGCGCGTTCGGTTACGAAGAGCGCGCGTGTCCAGGACGTGGTTGACTACGTCTACGGCGCCTTCTACGCCTACATGCGCAGAACCGGCGAAACCAGGCCGGATGTGCCCATCGTTTACGTGGGTAACTTCCACGAAGCGGCCGCGGTGCACGTGTCTAAGTT
>Ga0209542_10020952_pt1 | contig 10291 bp, 3 predicted proteins | sample RifCSPhighO2_01_FD_184028 | JGI IMG/M metagenome (GOLD analysis project Ga0209542, IMG submission 184028) | Soil microbial communities from Rifle, Colorado - Rifle CSP2_plank highO2_0.1 (SPAdes) (version 2) | ecosystem: Environmental > Terrestrial > Deep subsurface > Rock core/Sediment ...
TTGTGTTAACCATGGGCTGAAGCCCATGGTTTGCTCAGATTTATCTGAAAGGATTTTGGGAGACAGAGACAAACTATACAATCATCTATGACTTAAAAGTCATAGTTTGTGCTCTGTATCAAAATTCTGAGAAGTCTCTTATTCCTCTATGATATACCCCTATCTCTCTCAAAATCTTCTTCCTAATTCTCCTGCTTCCAATCTGAATATAATTCCATTTTATTTTTCTGAAATTGTTCTCAGCTTTTTCCCTATTCCCAAACTTAAGAGATTCCTCTCCTGATTTAATCAGCTCACGAATATTGCTAACTAATATATAATCTTCCCTTAATATCTTGAAGATAGGAATAATAAGCAACAAGGAAAGAACAATCAAGACACCTGTTATCCAGCTGAGATTATCTGGAAAAGTGCTTTCAGGCAAACATGCCCTGCAGCTGCCCCCGCAGTCAATCTCTTCCTCATTCCCATCTTTTATCCCGTTATAACAATCTGGACAATATATAGACTCTTCTTGCACAAATGCCACATCAAGTTTCTTAGTCTTCCACGATTCAAGGTTTATGCTGGTAATCGGCGCCATTTTCGTCTTCTCAAGAAGAGTCAAAGTGTTTGTGTCGCAGACACTCTCTTTCCTTATAGCTATCTGTAAACTGGAATTACAGCTTGCCTGTTCTATATAGTTAGGTGCACATTTATTTTTGTCAGAACAAGTTCTATCTTTAAGGCCGCTCTTAGTTATCATTCCCTGAATTATCTTGCCTGCATCACTATCATATACACACTGATTCCAATCTCCGCACGAATAATCAGGAATGCACACGTTAGCCCCACCTCCGCCGCCTCCAACAACTCCGCCAGCTGTCGCATTGCTCCCTGTCTCGTTAAGAGCGCACTGTTCAGATTCATCAGGCTTTCCGTTGTTATTGCCGCAATTATTCAAATCAGTGCATACTCTATTTCTAAAACCACTCTCGCAAGAGCCAAATGCAGTACAGCTCCAATCAGGTGTACAGGCACACGCCTCACTCTCAGTTCTTAAATTCCCGCAATTTGATGTGCATGTCCTTGATCTTAGTTGACCAATGCAATTGCTCCACCCTCCGCAAGTCCAGCTTACATCACTACATCCTCCGCCGCCTCCAGAAGGAGGAGGCGAGACAGGAGTCTCCTGGCTAGAATATGCACTAAATGAAGAGACACTAAAGACAAATACTCTAGTTATAGAATTATAACTTATCTCTGTACATCTTAAAGCAGGACAGGATGCATAACTTCCAGAATCGCTAGAATCAAAAGTTGGCTCTGGATCTGTGAGGCTAACTCCAAACAAAGTTATCCATGCACTAGTATTAAGCGCAGTTAAATTAGTTGAATTCAAGAACACCCTATTTAGAGAAATATTAAGTTTTGTTTTTGTTATATCATAAGTCCCATTTATCTGAACATTTGAGATTATATTTATACTTCCATTAAGAGCAGAGAAAGTTGTGTTTGTAAAATTATTTGGAGAGCTTGAACTTGAATTAATCCATTGGCTAGGATTTAATAAAATGGTTCTGTTAAAGATGTTATTGATAGAAGAACTAATGTAAACTCCATAACTATCTGCTCCAGAAGTTAGAATATTATTCCCAACCAATTGATTTTCATTAGCAGAATTTTCAAGATAAATTCCATTGTTGTTGCTTGTTCCGTTTGTTGATATGTTGTTTGAAGAGATTGTATTGTTTAAGCTAAGATTAAGGAAGATACCATAATTTCTGTTGCCAGAGCCCAAACTAGAAATATTTGTAGAATTAATTGTGTTGCCAGAGCCAGACAAAAGATAAATTCCGTAACTATCATTGGTGCCATTGGTGTATATAGAGTTCGAAGAGATAAGGCTAAGATTAACATTTGTAAGATTTATTGCTATTCCATAAGAGCCAGATGAATTAATATCCTGAATTATACAATTCTTTATTGTAAGATTATTAACACCTTTAGCGCCTATTCCGTTTGAGCCGCTGCTTCCATTTAAATTATAGAAAATAGAATATCCTGCACAATCCAAGCTAACATTATCTGCATTGATTGTATAACAAGTGCTGTTAGATGTTACACTCGTTGAAAGAGTTATATTTGAGCTAATTGGTCCGCAGCTCGTTGCGTTGCCAGAAGGAGGATTAAGCACACTTAAATTGGAAGAATTGCCCCAGCCACTGTATGCCTGGCCGTCATATAATCTAACTGAACAGAACCAATAATAACCTCCTGTCAAATTGCCATTTCCAAGCACAGCATTAAATGCTGTCCCATTTGCATAACTGTTATTATAATCAACAGACAAATTAAGCGTGCTGTTTCTATACCAATTAACACTCACATTCATTGTATTATTATCTGCATCAATCAATGTAGTAAAACAATTCAAATCCTGAGAGCTTACGTTGCTTCCATCTGTGCTATTTATTGCCACGTTTGGTGCGTTTGGAGCCACATTGGAAACTTGCCTGCTAGAATATGTTGTAAAAGATGACACATTAAACACGAACACGCCATTGGAATAATTTACCTCATTGCACTGGGGAGAATTACAGGTTGCAAAAGAAGCAGAATCCCCAAAAGCAACAGTTGGCTCCGGGTCTGAATAGTTAATTCCAAGCAAAGTTATCTCTGCGCTCGTATTCAAGAAAGCAAAGAGCGTGCTGTTTATATAACTCTTATTATATGTGATGTTTAAATTAGTTCTCGTAACAGAGAATGTACTGCTTATTGTGAAATTATTAATAAATCTTATACTTCCATTCAGAGCAGAGAAAGTTGTGTTTGTAAAGTTCGCAACACTAGAAGCCCCGCTCTCAATCCATGAAATAGGATAATTAAAGAGAGTATTAAAAAAGCTATTATTCGCGCTGGAAGAAAGCGAAACTCCTGCTCCTGAAGTCCCATGAGTCGTAATATTATTGTTCCTAAAATAATTGCCAATAGATTGTGTGTCTAGATTAATTCCATGATTATTCGTCGTGCCATTCGTAGATATAGTGTTATTGATAGAAGTTACATTTTCTGTAGAAGAAGAAAAATAAATTCCATAATTGCCTGTTGTGCTGCCATTAGCAATAATATTATTATTTTGAATAGTGCTGTTTTTAACACTCGTTGTCTGCACACCATAATTGTCGCTTGTTCCACTCGCCACTATTCTATTTTCTTCAACATTTACATTTACAGGAGCATCAAGATAAATTCCATAATTTCCAGAGCTGTCTGTCCCGCCACTATTAACAGTGTTGTTTCTTATGAGAATGTCTCTGTTAGTACCAGTAGCAACATAAATGCCATGGTTAGCGCCGCTAGTGCCATTTGTTATAATCACATTGTCTGTTACATTCGCAGACACTACATTCTGCAAAATTATTCCACTGTCCGCCCCACCGCCGTTTGTTGAGATTCTATTGCGCACTATCCTTGCATTAGATGTTGCAGCAACGATTCTAATACCCCAATTTGTAGTTGCACTTCCAATAATAGTGAGATTATTGTCACTAATATTAATATCATTTACAGAACTAGCTTCAACACCAGCAGCATTAGACGAAGAGCTGTTTATTGTAATGTTGTTACCAACAACACTATAAAAAGAACCCTCGGATATAACTATCCCTGAATTTTGCCCGCCCAAGCCAGTATAAATAACATTTCCAAAAATACTAATTGACTTAGTAGTAGAACCAGAAATAGATATGGCATAACCTCCTGTTGTGCCACTAGTAGTTATCTTATTATTTAAAATAGAACTATTGGTAATAAAATCAAATTGAATCCCTGGACTATTACCCCCCCCACTAGTTGAATCTATAATTGTGCAATTTTTCACAGTTACATTATTTCTGTTTGTAGAATAAACTCCCCTGTCACCCCCACCAGCTCCAGAATCGTAAAAGATAGTAGTTCCATTGCAGTCAAGAGTTACATTATTTGCACCAATAGTCATGCACGTTCCTGTTGAAGTCACGTTATTAATCAAAACAGTATCTAATGTTATAGTTCCGCAGGCACTTGGAGTTTCCTGGCTGGAATATGTTGTAAACGAAGAAACATTAAAGACAAAAGTTCCGCCAGAATAACTTATATTATTGCATTGCGGCGAACTGCAAGCAGAGAAAGTGCCATTGTCCCAATAACTAACAAGCGGCTGCGGATTTCCATATACTAATCCATTCAAAGTTATCTGAGCGCTCTGATTGAGATAAGTCAAATTTGTGCTGTTCAAGAAAGCAGAATTAAAAGATATATTCAAATCTGATTTAGTTATATTCTGCACTCCAATTAATTGCGCACTCCCAAATATTCTTATGCTTCCGCTCCCTGCAAGAAAAGTTGTATTTGTAATATTCGTGGAGAACCCAGCCGGAGAAGTATAAATCCAATTTGTTGGATTAGAAAGAATTGTGTTTGTAAATACAGAATTATTTGAGCTTGACGTTCTAATTCCATAACTTCCGCTTCCGGATGCCATAATACTATTGGAAGAGAAGTTATTTCTATTTGCAGATAGACCTAAATTTACTCCGTCACCAAGAGATGTACTCCCGGATATAATATTTCCGGCAACAAAATTATCTTCTGAAAATCCACCCATATACAGACCAATGTTTGTATCTGAACTGCCTCCGGCAGAAATATTGTTATTTGTAATGGTGTTATTGTGAACTCTCTTTGACACAGTGCTGACAAGATAAATACCATAGTTTTGGCTCGTACCCCAAGTTGATATATTATTTCCAGTTAAATTATTGTAAGCAGCCTCGAAAAGATATATCCCGTAATTAATATCTGCAGTCCCATTCGCAATTACTCTATTTGCAGATATCAGATTATTTCTGCTATTGCCGTACAAAAGATAAATGCCCATATTGCCGCCAGTCCCGTTTGTTGATATGTTATTTGAACTAACATTATTGTAAGAAACGTTGTTAAGATAAATACCATAATCCAGGGAACTTGCACCAGAACCACCTGTCCCAATTACATTATTTGAGATAATATTGCTGCCAGAGGCATTTTCTAGATAGACACCATAATTTAAAGTTGTGCCGCTAGTCGTTATATTATTAAAAGATATGTTGCTTCCTGTCACAGCTCCAGACAAATACATACCCACATTGAGCTTACCAACGCCCCCAGTGAAGATTTTGTTTCCAGTTAAAATATTATTAACTGCACTATTAAGCAGATATATTCCATAATTGTCATTTGTTCCGTTTGTTGATATATTATTTGAAGAGATGGTATTGCTCAAACTCTTATTAAGAAAGATACCGTAACTGTTATTCCCCGCCCCATTTGTTGATATGTTGTTTGAAGATAATGTGTTATTTGAGCTCACACTAATGAGAATGCCATAATTTCTGCTGCCATTCCCCCCCGAGAGTATAGTATTGTTAATAACTAAATTATTATTCAATTCAATTACAACACCATGATTATTATCTCCAGATTTGCTATTTGTCTTTATTGTATTATTAATCGCGCTGTTATTCTGCCCGCTAAGAGTTATCTGAATCCCATAATTTGTGCCGCCAGAAGTGCCAAAAGAGCTGATAATATTATTTGCCAGATAGCTGAAATTAGCCGACGATACATAAATTCCCCAATTTGAACTAGTACCATTTACATTAATTATATTGTCACTAACATTATTTGATATGCCGCTTATACTAATCCCGGCATTAGCATCTCCAGAAGCGGCACCATATCCACTAAATATTGTATTATTAACTACAATATTGCTCCTACTCACAGCATTCATTACTATCCCATATGAAGCAGCGTACCCTCTCGCATCAATTATATTATTTCGAATAGTTGAATTTGATACATTAATGGATAAATCTATACCTTCGCCTCCGCTACCAGGGGCGGAAGAATTTATGTTATTATTAGAAATTGTAATGTTATTTGCAGATAATATCTCTATCCCAAGAGGATTCTCCGAGTCGCCCGATGGTCTTATAGTATTATTATTAACTAATATATTCGACGAAGACTGATTAACATTTATTCCATAATCTCCAGATGAACTGTTTGTCTGAATAAAATTATTAGCAATTGTGGCATTAGTTATATTTACAAAATTAATGCCGTGCCCGCCAGTTCCGCCAGAGCTTATATCATATATATTGCAGTTCGTTACAGATATATTTACCACATTTAATGCGCTTACACCATATGCATTATTACCACCACTAGAACCGTAAGATAAATTATATCCTGCACAATCAAGAAAAACATCATTTGCAGAGATAGTTATGCAGGTTCCAGTCGCATTAATTGACAGATTAAGAATGTAACTGTCCGCACTGCTTAATGTCACACAACCAGTTACATTTGTAGGGTCAACCACGTAATCAAACTCAACATCCCCTCCAGAAACAAGAAGGTCAAAAACATCATTAGTTCCTTCCAGAGAGCTAAGATAAACCTTATATTTCTCATCATCAGTTATTGTCCCAAAGTTTGCAAGAGATTCATTTCCATCCTTTTCATAAACATCAATTGTCGCAGAAGAATTTCCAGATTTAGCATAAAGAGTAATATCATTTGAACTTGTAAGATTCTTCTCAAATGTAACTCTCAAATAATCTCCGTTTGGAATTATAGTCCAATTGTCATCTCTTGATTTAACGTAGTCATAAACATCTTCAATAAACGTCCTGTTTGAATCAAGATGCTCTGCCTTTGTTATTAATATAATCTGGAAAGTCTGGTTTGACAAGTGTGGAGTTATCCATTCAACATAATCTATCAAACCATTTGAATCTAAATCATAAGCGGCAAAAGGCACATCTTCTCTTCCTTCAACCCAATGTATTCTTATTTGGCCAGAATTTCCAACCGCAACTTTTTCAGAAACGTTTGCAAAAGATAAGACATCTGTATAGTTTAAGTTATTAGGTCCTGAAATAACAACTTTCTTCCCATAGCTCATTGTTTCCTCTTTTGAAGTTGGTGCATCTGTATCATATTCTACCCTGTATGCATCAGCACTCTCATTTACAATAACTTCAACAAAGTCAGAGCTGGATTGTTCTTGTATTTCAGCAATTACATTTCCTGTTATTGAGAAAGCGCTCTTCTCGCTTGTTATTACATTTCCATTGCTGTCTCTTATCTCAACATTTACTTCTTCTTCAATTCCATTATTTATTTTAGTTACGCTTATATTTTCTGCCTGGCTCGGTAGAGTAATTGTTAAATTGTCAGGGCTCTCAAGAGATATATTTGAAGTCCATCTTACTCTCTCCCCAATTTTTATCTCCTGCCTTGATGTTTTTATGCTGAATTTTCCCGTTGATAAATTAGTTACAACAGAGACATTTGTTAAGTTTTCAGCGTCAGCACTTTCACTCTCACTAACACTCTCGCTCAAATTAGCACTCGCACTTATCTCTTTTTCCACAGAAGCCAAAGTCAAATTTCCATAAACAAGCTGAACAGATAATCTTCCTGTTTCAGCATTTAATCCAAGTTCAGATAAATTCACATTTAAGCTAGGACCATAATCTCCAAGATATTCTTGTCCAAATCCATTCTCGCTCAAAGAATATTCAGTTGATACAACTGCATTCCCATCAGCCAAAGCAAGATTCACGCTATTGTCCTCAATTAAACTATTATTTTCAAGTCTAACGCTCCCAGAAACAATCTCAACACTCTTTCCATTTTCAAGACTATAAACAAAATCATTTCCTTTTGATGCAATTCCAGAGATAACTTCCTCACCTTCCAAAATAACCTCTCCTGTCAGCATATTTCCTCTCCTATCTTCTCTTTCTTCCCTTCTTTCTTCTCTCTGCTCTCTATTTCTCCTATCCCCACTACTATCTCCAGTGTTATCTTCACTTGCTCCTGTTTCTGCGCCCGCATTTTCATTGTTCGGTGTTTCAGTATTTGCGTTCCCACTCCCCTCGTTTGCATTTTCTGAACCTTCATTTGCATTTTGGTTTGCGTTTTCATTGCTCGGTGCTTCTGTATTTGCATCTTCTGAACCCTCGTTTGCCTCTGTTTCTTCTGCAACGTTTTCAGAACCAACATTATCCTCAGGTTGTATCTCATCACTCGGCGCGCTTTCATTATTCGCAGAATTATCCGCGCCTTCATCTGTCTCCTCACTTGCATTATTTTCTGGATTTGTAATTTCAGAATCACTCTCATTTACAATATTCTCACTTCCATCAGAATCAAAAACCCTCAATTCAAAGCTTACATTTGGATAAATTATTTTAGCTCCGATTGCTCCAAATCCTTCTCCGCTTCCTTCCATAGAAAATCCTTCAGCAAAGAAATTTCCTGATTGAACAGAAATAGAATCATCTTTTACAAGTTCAGATAGGGAAAACTCTTTTGAAAGATTCCCAAGATTAACAATAACCTTTGCTTCAGTTGGAATTAACTCTCCTAACTTAAGATTGAATTTTAAAACTCCAGAAAGAGGCGTTCCCTCAACTCCGTTTTGAATATCAAGAACAACTCTTCCGCTCAATCCCTGAAAATTCATCAAAATATAAATTAAAGCGAAAGCAATTCCAAGAGCAGCAAAAAGATAGAGGAAAGTTTTTACTCTACTTTTACTTCCAGAAAAATTTTGTTTCTTTTTTTGTTTGTTTTGTTTGATTTCATTAAAATGAATATATCTTTTCTTTACTTTATTGCCTTCTCTGTAAGACTCATAATAATAAGGACCATATGTTCTCCCACCCCTTTTTATGTATTTCTTATGCACCATCTGGCTCTTTTTTGCTATTATATCGTAGAAAAATTGATATATAAAGATTACTCTACGCCTAAAAACAGAATAAAATTACTTCTAAAAAACAGGAAAAATATTGCTCTACAAAAAAACAAAGCCCAATATCAAGTTAATTCAAGCTTCTTTAATACCCTATTTATCTTTTGTCTGTTATTCTTATAGAATACTTTTATATCTTCTGCCTCGTCTCTTTCTATAATCTTCCCATAATATTTCGACCCATTTCTTTTATACCTCAATTTATCCATAGAATCAACAAAGGCATAATCAAACCCCTTAGCCAATAAATATGAAATAGACGCTTCATGAGAATAAGACTTGTAGCCATCAACAGCCAGAAGAGCATCACAAAAACCTCTAAGGGCATCATAAATATTCTCAAATATCTCCTTTGGGAATTCTGAAGAATCAAGTTTAAATGCCCTATTCATCCTTCCTTCCATATCTTTAATCAATGACAAAGCCAATTCCCTGTTAATTGACACTTTTCTAACTTCATTTACCTTCAAATAATATTTAAATTCCCTCATTTTCCTTCCATCTTTGAGATATGTCCATATAAAACAAACCCGTTAATAAAGTTTATATAAAACTCTTCTGACATCTCCTTATAATCTATAACTAATAGATGTATATTCCTCCCAAAATATTCTTCAAACTTCTCTAAATCTGCTCTTTCATTTTTCTTGCTAGAGACAACAACGATATCTATATCACTTCTTTCTACATCTTCGCCTCTTGAAAAGCTGCCCATAAGAGATACAGAAACTGGATCAAATATCTTCACTAAAAAATCTACTATTCCAGATTCATAAACTTTCATAAAGTTAAAAACTCTTTTCTTTTTAATAAAAGATTCGTCCACTGCATTGGCATAAATCTCAACGACATGTTTCTTTTTTTCAATCTGAACCAATTTTTCCTTCCTCAAATTGCCAGCTATCTTCGCTACGGTATTTGGATTCAGTCCTGTCAATCTGGCAATTTCTCTAACATGGAATCTTGTAGTTGGTTTCTTAAACACAAGCTCTAAAATCTTATCCCTACTAGTTTCATTGTCCATTTTATTATATACCTAGATTAAATTTTATACACTTGTATTATTATATATACAACACCTTATAAACCTTGTTATTTTGTTACTTCTCGTGTTTCCCGGATTTTGCTGCCTTTTTAGCCGCATGCTTTTTCGCTGAAGTTTTCTTTTTCTTGGATCTTGCTTTATTGTGTTTTGCATGGCTTATTTTATGTTTTGATATATGTACTTTCTTCTCTTTATGCCTCTCCCTTCTCTCTTGTTTTTCAGGGGCAACAAAATCATTTACTTTTTCCTTCCATTTATCCAATATTTTAGTTGGTTTAAATTGGGAGTGGTAAAGCGGTCTAAATTCAACAAAATAAGGATTCCCTCTGTTATATCCTGATGCTTCTACCATTCCAAGCCCTACAGGCAGTTTCGAAATAAGCTTGCTAACCTTTGAGCCGTGTCTTTCT
>Ga0209542_10020953_pt1 | contig 10291 bp, 9 predicted proteins | sample RifCSPhighO2_01_FD_184028 | JGI IMG/M metagenome (GOLD analysis project Ga0209542, IMG submission 184028) | Soil microbial communities from Rifle, Colorado - Rifle CSP2_plank highO2_0.1 (SPAdes) (version 2) | ecosystem: Environmental > Terrestrial > Deep subsurface > Rock core/Sediment ...
CTCCTCCCTTGTTATGCGCTTTGAGAAGCCACCAAAAGAGCCATACGAAAGCACGAACCGCGCTAAGATTTTGAGCCGCTTGGATTTCTGCCGGAAGAACCCGGACGGCCGGATTATGCGCTGCAATTTTCGTTCGTGCATCGCGGCAATCTTTTCCGGCGACACCGCATCTTCGGCTATAAGATTATCCAGCGCCTTCTCGACGTTCCTCCACGCGGTGTTCTGGGTCAGTATCGTGCCGATGCAGATCTCGAACTTTTCTTCAGTGCGCTGCGGCCACCACTTCTGCGGGCCGTGCTTGGCACGGAGTTCGCGGTACAACCCAAGAAGTTCCATTGCTGCATAAAGAACCTACGGCTTAAATTCCTTTCCGATAGGGGGGGGGCTTTGTTTAATAAGTGGTTCCTCACCCCAACGGGTAGTGTTTCTGTGAACTTACATCACAACTGCTTGTGGTCTTAACGGACTTTTTAAACAAAGCCCGATAGGGGCATTCTTTCATCTCAGCTTGACCGCGGTCACTGTAGCAGCCACGCCCTTCATCCCGCGTATGCGGTCTATCTTTTTGTTCAGGTCATCCATGGATACCGCCTTTACAGCGGCCGCAACGTCATAATCGCCGGATATCTCGTACGCGTTGCCGCAGAGTTCGCTGATCCTGGTGGCCAAACGCGGGCTTCTTTTTGCGGCCTTTATCATCACAATCGCCTCGAACGGCGCCTCAAACTCGACTGTGAAACGTTTTATCTTCCCGCTGCGCACGACCGCGGCCACGCGGTTCCTTACAGTCCCTTCGACGATGCCAAGCCGCTTGGCTATCGCAACGAAGCTTTCGCGGGAGTTCTTCTCCAGCATTCCCAATATCCTGAAGTCCGTCTCATCCATTCACATCACCTACGAATTTCGTAATTTTATTACGATTTCAAAAGCTTAAATTCGTTCATGACAACCGTTCTGGCATGACAACGATAATAAAGGCGGGCGGGTCGTCCGTGGCAACGCCTGAAAGGCTGGTTGGCGGATACGTCAACGGCGAACACGTCACTGGCATATTCCCGCAACTGAACGAGATACGCGACAGGATAATTTTCATAACTTCTGCGCAGGGGAACACCACCGATAAAATAGAGGGTGCCATAAAAAAAGCGCTCCTCGGTGAACGTATTCCCGATGTCGCTGAGATATTTGAGCGATCTGCCGATTTCGGATTACAATACGGCTTGGCATCGCAAGGTATCCGTCATTCCATATTTGCAGATTTTGAAAGACTTCAGGCAAAGGATTCAAATGCGATGAAGCTTGCTTCGGACCCGTACTACAGGGCATTGCTTCACATGGCAGGGGAGCGGATTGCCGCAATAGATTGCTATGAAATGTTGCGACAGTTTGGATCCAACGCCATTTTGGTTGACGTTCTTGATGACAAGTTCCCGCTCAGCGTGACCGGCGATCCCATGAACGCATCAATAGACTTTGCCCGCTCAAAACGTAGAACCGCAGAGACGCTGAGAAATACCAAAGGGAACATTGTTATCCCAGGTTATGGCGGCATGAACATGACGAAAAAACGCATGTCGCCGCTGGGACGGGGAGGCTCGGACACGGCAGCTTTTGGCTATCTGTACGCTGCCGATGGCGATTTCATTTACATACTCACAGACGTTCCCGGCATCATGGCGGCCCCGGTAACCGGGGCGCCTACCGTAAACGTCCTTGATATCAGGCACACGAAAGATGCGGCGGCCTTGGGAGCCAAGCTTCCTAGTAGGAGAAGCGTCCGCGGGCTTGAGCTTTGCTATGCGGAAGGCCGTAATCCGTATGTATATATAACGCATGCCCAAAATATGCACGGGCCGGGAACCCAAATAACCAATGAAACTACAAACGGTAGCCCGGTAAAATTAGTGGGCGGCCGCGATGTGTCCATGTATATTCTTGAAGGTGAAATTTCAGGGGTAGAAGACACGCTTAGATTGAATGGCGTTGAATATTCACTCAACGGCACGCTGGACAGTGCATATCTTGTCGTACCCACAGAATTCGGCCATCATGCAGAAGGCGTGCTCTCCGAATTTGTGAATAACAAAACGGCGAGAGGCCGGCAAATTTCGGTTGGCCCACCGGCATCCGCTTCCCATATAGGCATTGTAGGAGGCATGCAGCATACTGTAGGCGTGTCTTCCCGGGCAACATCCGCTCTTGCCGCGCAAAATATCAATATTGGCTACAATGTAGATCCAGGTCCTATGTCTGCCGGGTATCTAATTGATCCCGCCGACAGAGTGGCAGGAATACATACACTGTACCGGGAATTTTTCCGATGAACTGAAACTCTTATTAAAATATAACGGGCCCGACGGGATTCGAACCCGCGACCCCCTGCTTAGAAGGCCTGCACGTTGTTTCCTGCAACTAGGTGCTCTGTCCAAGCTGAGCTACGAGCCCTTACGACTGAGAATATACAGAAGTTTAGATTTATAACCCTTTAAATTCAGAAGCAATGACCCGTTCAGATTAAAACCAATAAAATTAGAATCTGGCGGACTTTTCGGAGAAGAGAAGAAATGCGACAGGGATACACGTAGAACTTTTACACAAAGATAACGGCATGAGATTTGGGTATAACAAAATGGCAAATGCGCTGGTACCCATTGCGGGCATGAAACCACATATCCGCGAATCACTCAGTATGATCGCATAAAAATGGGCGGATAAAGGCAAAACTATTATTAGAAATGGAGCAGCCGTGTGCTCGAACTGTCATAAACTAAAAACTCACGAAGAACAGACAAAAAAATTGGCGAGAAAAGGAAAAAATCTTCTGAATCTTTTGGCATTTTTAATTTGCCGGAGAGCACGGGCAAAAATTTATTCGGATTCTGATTTTCTGGATTGTGGAAGTTTTATATTTTCTTAAAACAAAGCCACTCCATGATGAAAATAGCTACGATGGGGGCGGAAAAAATAAAAGACTGCCGCGGAAAATGGACGGTTGAAGCCGAAATAAACGGCGCCAAAGGCGCGGCTCCGGGCGGGACGAGCAAGGGAATATATGAAGCCAAGGAAGTCGATGCCGAGGATGCTGTTGCCCTGATAAACGGCACCCTGAAAGAAAAGCTCGTTGGCCGCGAATTCACGCAGGAATCTTTTGACGACGAGCTAAAAAGAATTGACGAGAGCCAGGACTTTTCCAACATAGGGGGAAACACGTCCACCGCCCTTTCGTTCGCGTTCTTCAACCATGAGTTCACGCTGAAAAAATCGTCGTTCCCGTTCCCGCTTGTTAACGTCTTCGGCGGGGGAAAGCACGGCGGTTTTTCCGACATACAGGAATTTCTGATAATGCCGCACGAAGCGAAGAGCTTTGCAGAGGCATTCGAGACAAGCAAAAGATTCTACGCCACATTCAAGTCGCTTGCCGAGAAGAAAGGCCCTGTTGGCCGCAACATAGAGGGCGCTGTAACGGCGAACATAAGGCAGGAAGACGTGTTTGAGATGCTTCTCAAGACCGCAGAGGACGTGCCGGCAAAGATAGGAATAGACGCCGCAGCATCGGAACTGTGGAACGGCGAAAAATACGTTTACAAGAACTCGGGCAAGGAGCTGGAAAGCGGCGAACATGTGGACTTCATGCGAGATATCGCCGAGACATACGGGCTTTTCTACGTGGAGGACGGATTCGATCAGGACGATTTCATGGGCTTTTCCGAGCTGAAAAAGAAGATAGGCGCGAAAACGCTCGTATGCGGCGATGACCTTACGGTCACGAACGCCGACCGCCTGAAGATGGCACTGGACAAGGACGCGGTAAACGCCATGATAGTCAAGCCGAACCAGATCGGCACCGTGACGCTTGCCCTGAAGGCGGTGGAGCTTGCGAAATCCGCCGGCATCGTGAACGTGATGTCGCATAGGTCCGGGGAAACGTTTGATTCGACTATAGCCCGTCTTGCAGTGAACTGGGAAATTCCAATGATAAAAATCGGGCTTGCCGACACCGACATAGCGAAGATGAACGAGCTTGTAAGGTTATGGGGCGCGGCCACCCGCCCAAGAATGGCAAAATTATGAAGCTTCTTTTTGTGATACTTGACGGAGCGGGCGATTCGCCTTCGGCTTTTGAAGCCGCGAAAACGCCGAACTTGGATGAAATAGCGCAACGCAGCAAAACCGGCATGCTCTTTCCGATAAAAGGCATTGCGCCTGAATCCGATCAGGCGATGATGGCGCTGCTCGGCTATGATCCTTATGTTTATTACACAGGAAGGGGGCCGCTCGAGGCATACGATGCCGGCGTATCCTTTGGCGAGGGCGACGTGGTGTTCCGCGGGAATTTCTCTGTGATGAAGAACGGCATCATCACCGAGCCCAGCGTCGAAATAAGCGAGGAAGAGAACGCCACGCTGTGCGCGCTGCTCAATGAAAAGCTTGGCATTCGGGGCGCGAGATTCCAGGCCACGAAAGGCTACCGCTTCGCGCTCGTGCTTTCCCTGCGCGGTCTGAGCGCCGCTGTACAGAACACCCATCCCGGGTACGTCGTGGTAAAAAATTCCGTGTCAACTGCGCTGGAAGGGCGCACCGGCACCCCGCCCAGAACGTGCGAGCCGCTTGACGGTTCGGCTGAAGCAAAAAAAACAGCCGAGCTTGCCAATGAAATAACATCGAAAGCAGCAGCCATACTTGAAGGCAATACTGTTGCGAATTACATACTACTGAGGGGCGCAGGAGCCGGGCTGCCAGAGCTTCCTGCTGCGAAGGGCAAATGGTGTATGCTTGCGGACAGCCATGCAGACGCAACGATCGGGAAGCTCGCCGGCATGACTGTTGAGAAGAAACCCGAAAGCAACGCAGATCTGGCGAGAAAAGTCGTGTCCCTGTACCAGTACGACAACCTATGCGTGCAGATAAAATCGCCGGATAAATACGCGCACAAGAAAGATTTCCGCGGCAAAATAAAAGCGATAGAGGAAATAGACCGCAACTTTTTTTCCGTTATCAGAAACATTCCCGGGGTCACAATAGCTGTCAGCGCCGACCACGCGACTTCCTCGGCGCTTGGAGCGCATACGAAAGAGCCTGTGCCTATATGCATAACGTCAAGAAAACCCGATGGAACGAAAAGGCTAACTGAAACTGCGTGCGCGCGAGGCTCGTTGGGGGAACTGGACGGCATCGGGCTGACGGCGATGATGAACAAAATACAATCTGAATAAAGCACTGGAATTTCCCACGCCGTGGGCTGGCACTTATTTAAATTTTGGCTGCAAAATTAATTCTATGCCTAAGCAAAACACATCTTTGAACGCAGTTCTGCTTAGCCTTGCGATTGTCCTGCTGCGATAAGCAGCCGATGGGACACTCCGCTTTTCTATAAATTCCAAAAACAAACCGCGGAGACGCCGCTACATAAAACGGATGATGAAAATGACGCTTGCAACGGTCTTGGAAGGATTTAATTACTGCGGACGCTTGGCCATGCTCATTCTCCGCGCTGAAAAAACACGGAGATGTGGGAATATAAAATGAGGTGAATTGAATGGGCGTAGGAAAAAACATGGAAGAAATTGCCAGAAAACGGGCGTTCCAAAGACCTAGATTATCAGAAGCTCCAGATACGGATAAGAAACCATATCCCATTAACATAAGTTACGATCCAACTGACCCAAGATCGGTAGCAGGTTACAAGGCATTGCAGGAAATAGGGTATGTCTGAATTTTTTTCTGTTAGCAATTTAAGACTTGCGAACAGTTGATATCATGGACTTTGCCGCGATAGAAAAGAAATGGCAGGACAAATGGGAAGGGGCCAAAGCTTTCGAGGCAAACATTGACGGCGACACGCCCAAGTTCTTCATAACTTTCCCATATCCGTATGTGAATGGCGCGCCGCACGTCGGGCACGCATATTCGTCGCTTAGAACCGATGCCTATGCGCGTTTCAAGCGGATGCGCGGCTTCAACGTGCTGTATCCGCAGGGATTCCACGCCACCGGCGAACCGATCCTCGGGGTCATAGAGAGGCTGAGGAAAAACGACCAGTCGCAGATCCAGACGCTGAAACAGTTCGGCGCCACGGACGAGGACATAAAGAAATTCAAGGAATCGCCGGAATATCTTGTCAACTTCTGGATAGACAAGTGGAAGAAGGCGCAAAAGGCAGCGGGCTTTTCCATAGACTGGAGAAGGAGCTTCGTAACCACAACCCTGACGCCGCAATACTCCCGCTTCATAGAATGGCAGTACAACACACTGAAGAAAGCCGGGTATGTTGTACAAGGAACCCACCCGGTAATATGGTGCCCGCACGACCAGAGCCCGACAGGCGACCACGACAGGCTGGAGGGCGAGGGGGAAAGCCCTATGGAGTTCACGATACTCAAGTTCGCATTCGGAGACAAGTTCATATGCGCCGCGACCCTGAGGCCGGAAACGGTATTCGGGCAAACTAACATGTGGGCAAATCCGGAAGTGGAATATGGGATAATACGCGTCAACGGCAAGGAAAAATGGATAGTCAGCAAGGAGTGCGCCGAAAAACTGAAGGACCAGCTGAAAACCGTGGAACATGTAGGCACCATAATAATATTGCCCTCGTCGTTTACCGACCCGAAAATAGGCACGGGCCTTGTCACGAGCGTGCCTTCGCACGCGCCGTTTGACTGGCAGGCGCTGGAGGACCTGAAGAAGAATCCTTCCGTACTGAAAAAATATGGCATAGACCCGAAGGCAGTGGAGGCCCTTGCCCCGATTTCGCTGATAAAACTGGAGGGATTCGGCGAGCATCCGGCGCAGGATATAGTCAAAAAAATGGGGATAACGAGCCAGAATGACCACGACAAGCTGAAGGAAGCGCTGAAGATAATATACAAGAAGGAGCATCATACCGGAATAATGAAGCCCGTGTGCGGCAAGTATGCCGGCATGCCGGTGGAGAAAGCGAAAGAGGAAATAAAGGGCATGTTGCTCCGCAACGGCTCGGCCGATTTTGTGTGGGAAACGACCGGGGAAGTCGTTTGCCGCTGCACCACGAAATGCCACGTCAAGATACTGGAGAACCAGTGGTTCCTCAAGTTCTCGGACGAGGCATGGAAAGGCAAGGTCCGGAAGATGCTGAAGGGCATGAAGATATACCCCGAGGAAGCACGGCAGAATTTCGAGAATACGATAGAATGGCTCAAGGACAAAGCCTGCACCCGCAAGGGCGGCCTTGGCACGCCGCTTCCGTGGGACAAGTCGTGGATCGTCGAGACGCTCTCGGACAGCACGATATACATGGCATACTACACCATAGCGAGGATAATCAACGAGAGAAGGATATCTGCCGAAAGCTTCACGGACGACACCTTTGATTACATTTTCCTTGGCAAGGGCAAGACGAAGGACAAAAACGCCGAGGACATGAGGAAGGAGTTTGAATATTTCTATCCGGTTGACCTGCGAAACTCTGGCAAGGACCTGACGCAGAACCACCTTACGTTCTACCTGTTCCATCATGCGGCGATATGGCCGGAAGACAAATGGCCCAAGGCGATTTCCGTCAACGGCTTTGTGAACGTTGAGGGCGAGAAGATGTCCAAAAGCAAGGGCAACATAATACCGCTCAAGGACATGGCGGAGCAGTTCGGCGCGGACATGGTCCGGCTGAACATGGTCACCGCGGCGCAGGGCTTGGACGACGCCGACTGGCGCTCGGAAAACGTAAAGGGACTGAAGGCAAGGGTTGAAATGATTTACGAAATGTGCAGGGACGTAAAAAAAGCAAGGCGCGAAACGAAAACTTCGCTGGATATGTATATTGAGAACAAGATAAAGAAGGAATCTGCCAATGCCGTAAAAGCCTACGAGGAGCTCAGGTTCAGGGATGCCGGCAACCACGCACTTTTTGAGACAACCAATGCGCTAAAGTGGTACGTCCGCAGAGCCGGCGGCATAGAGAACGCCAATGCCGATGCGCTTTCCGCTTCGCTAATGACGGCGGTCAAAACGCTTGCGCCCATGGCGCCTCACGCATGCGAGGAGATGTGGAGCATGCTCGGTGGAAAGGGCTTCGCGGCATTTGAACCGCTCCGGGAGGAAACTCATGATGATTCTTACGAGGGCACTGAGAAGCTTGTGCAGAAGGTGACTGAAGACATAGAGGAAATAAAGAAGCTCGCCGGTGAAAAAAAAGGTGCCAAAATTTACGTGGCAGAGGAGTGGAAATTCGCCGCCCTTTCAAAGCTTGCGCAGGGCGCCGAGCCGGCTGCGGCAATAAAGGAGATTGTTGCATTGCATCGCGACAAAGGCAAAGAGATATCATCTTTCATAAATGCCGCCAAAAACAGGAGGCACGATGCTATAGAACGGGAACTGCAGATAACGTCCCTTTCCGAGGCGGCTGCGTTCATATCTTCGCAGACCGGCATGACAGTTGCCATAGAAGAAGCCTCCGGCCAGAACCAGAAAGCCAACGCAACTGCGCCGGACAAGCCCGGAATATTTTTAGAATGATAAGAACATAAGGCGAAACATTTGATATGTTCTTTACACAGGCAAATTGCAATAATAAGGCTTTGTTTAAAAAGTCCGTTAAGACCACAAGCAGTTGTGATGTAAGTTCACAGAAACACTACCCGTTGGGGTGAGGAACCACTTATTAAACAAAGCCCAATAATAATGAAACTTCTATAGGGCTCACTTGAACATAGAGAGCGACCTTTCGTAGAGCGCGTAGACTACTCCCATGGAAACCGCGCCGTAGGCCAGCCATCCTAATGTCAGGGAATAATCCTGATTCGTGAAATAGAAGTATACGGCAAGCGCGAGGAACATGGCCCCGCCGGCCGCGAACGCGATATGGGACTGGCGGCGATACTCGTCAAGCGTCACGACGAAGACTTTCTGCCTTCTTGATCTGCGGGCTTTTGCCATAACAGAATAATGGGCGGGCTGGTATATAAATCAGATGCTTGGCAAGGCTTTGCACTTAAAGTGCTTGATTATGTACTACTTTAGGTTCAATCTCATGACTTCTGGTGCAGAATTAGGACTTTAGATGCAACATTGACTTAAAGTGCAAAGCCGCTTGGCAAGGCGATACCGTAAATTTTGGGCATTGCAAATATACTGCCGCTTAGAACGTGTCAAGGCTCCTCTGGAGCTCCTTCTTCTCCTCGTCCCGGAAGCGCATCCTCTGGAACATGGACTCAAAAACGCCTTCCATCTCTTCCAGCCTTTCGCTCAGGGCTTCCTGGGCGCCGAACAGCTCCAGCGCCGCGCACCAAAGCTGGGCGTTCTTCGAGTCTGCCGCCCGGCTATAAGCGCCCCTGTGGCGGGCCACCTTCTTGAGTATCTCGTTTATCCGTTCCTCGTCCTTGGGGGCAAGGAACTCCTTCCAGTCACTTCCCTCCTTGTTAGGCACCAGAACCTTGAACATAAAAGAGATATGATAGAAACTTATAAAAAGTGCGAAAATCGCAATGGGATCGGTTACTAAGGGCATTGTGAAAATACAGACCCTTCCTGCGACTTTTCCTTATCGTTTCTGCAGGGTCCGAATTATAATGTCGGGTTTTATTTGGTTAACTATAAATCCTTTTTCTCCAATTGTTTGTGATGCAAAAGGGCGACTTCGTAAGGATAGACTATGTGGGAAAGCTGGAAAGCGGCGAGATATTTGACCTGACGCGCGAGGACGTCGCCAAAGCCGAGAAGATACATAGTGAGAAGATCAGGTACGGCCCGATTTCCGTGGTTCTTGGCGCAGGATTCATACTTCCCGGGCTCGAAAAGGCGATTGAGGCCATGGAGCCAGGCGACAAGAAGACCGTCACGATAGAGCCGGCTGACGGCTTCGGGCAGAGAAAGCCCGACATGGTCAAGACCGTGAATAGCAAGGTGTTCGGCGACAGGGATGTGGACCCGAAACCCGGCATGATAGTGGATTTCTCGGGACTCAAGGGAAGGATACAGTCCGTTTCCTCGGGCCGCGTGAGCGTGGACTTTAATAATCCTTTGGCAGGCAAAAAGCTTATCTACGACGTCGAAGTGAAGGAGAGAATAGAAAAGCCCGACGAGCAGATAAAATCGCTCCTTGAATTCTTCGGCGTTCCTAGCGCCAAGGTCTCCATAAGCAACGGCGAGGCGGAGGCGGAGGCCGATTTGCCGGCAGAGCTCAGGCACAGACTGGCAGGCGCGGTTCTGGAATACGTGAAGCCTGAAGGAAAGAAGCTCCGCAAGCTCAGGTTCGTCCAGAGCTTTGAAGCGAAGCCGTAAGCTTTCTGTTTGTGGCGGCAAAAGCGGATATTGTCTT
>Ga0209542_10020955_pt1 | contig 10291 bp, 11 predicted proteins | sample RifCSPhighO2_01_FD_184028 | JGI IMG/M metagenome (GOLD analysis project Ga0209542, IMG submission 184028) | Soil microbial communities from Rifle, Colorado - Rifle CSP2_plank highO2_0.1 (SPAdes) (version 2) | ecosystem: Environmental > Terrestrial > Deep subsurface > Rock core/Sediment ...
TTTTTCTCTCCAAGCATCCGGTTTTGACACAAGAGGATATGCTGGGTTTTCTAAACGAAATATTTGATAAGACAAAGTTGGATCTCTTTAAAGAAAACCAAGAAGCGGATTTTTCTTACGATTTCCGTGGGGAAGCCAGGCTTCGTGGCAATGCTTTTTTTCAAAAAGGTTTAATCAATATAGTTTTCAGATTAGTACCGAAGGTTCAGACCATGTCCGAGTTAAAGCTTCCTCCAATTCTCGCCGATTTGGCTCGCAAAAAACAAGGATTCTTTCTTTGTGTCGGTCCGGTGGGACAGGGAAAGTCAACCACATTGTCGGCGATGATAAATGTCATAAACAATGAACAGGCGCGCAATATAATAACCATAGAAGACCCCATTGAACACGTGTATACTCCGAATAAATCCATCATCAATCAGCGTGAAGTGGGTATTGATACCAAAGATTTTCACGTTGCCCTCAAAGAAGTTTTTCGCCAGGATGTCAACGTGATTATGATAGGAGAGATGCGCACACCGGAAACCATTTCAACCGCCGTGACCGCAGCCGAGACGGGGCACCTGGTGCTCTCCACTCTCCATACCAACAACGCTTCACAGACCATTGATAGAATTATTGATTCTTTCCCGGGTAGTCAGCAGGATCAAATTCGCGGACAGCTCGCGGCTTCTCTGCTTGGTATTTTCTCCCAGAGGCTTGTGCCGAAAATTTCCGGAGGGCTTGTTCCCGCCTATGAACTTCTTTTAAACAACAACGCCGTAGCGAACCTGATCCGCGAAAAGCGTACACACGAGATAGACGTGGTCATAGAGACGGGGATGGAATCCGGGATGGTGGACCTCAACCACTCACTGCTTGAGCTCGTACGCGCCGGAGAAATTTCCATTGAGAACGCTTATCAGTATTCACTTAATCCGAAAGGGCTTGAAAGACTAATATAAATTTATAATTCAAAATTTTTAATTCATAATTGATTCTATGTTATTCAAATACAAAGCCATAGACGACAAAGGAGCAAATAAGGAAGGGGAAATTGACGCGCCGAACCGCGATATTGCTATCAGTGGATTGCAACGTAGAGGTTTGGTCGTTATTACTATCAGAGAAGAATCAGAGACCAAGTCAATTTTTGAACTTTCTTTTTTTGAAAAGGTAAAGCCGAAAGACGTGGTGATTCTCTCTCGCCAGATTGCCACTTTGTTTGAGGCGCAAGTTTCCGCCCTGAAAGCCTTCACGATGCTTGCTACCAACACGGAAAACAAACTTCTGGGGCGCAAACTCACTCAGATTGGCGATGATCTGCAAGCTGGAATATCAATTTCAGGAGCTCTCTCTCGCCATCCGGATGTGTTTTCGGATTTTTATGTGAATATGGTAAAGGTGGGTGAGGAAACAGGTAAATTAAATCAGACCTTCCTGCACTTGGCGGATTATCTGGATCGCCAGTATGCCCTCACTTCCAAAACCAGGAACGCTCTTATTTATCCGGCCTTTGTCGTGCTCACGTTTTTCGTGGTGATGACTTTGATGTTTACGATTGTGATACCAAAGCTTTCTTCTATCATCTTGGATTCCGGACAGGAGGTGCCTTTCTTTACTAAAATAGTGATTGGAGTTTCAAATTTGTTTGTTAACTACGGCTTCTTCATTTTGATTTTCTTGGTGCTTCTGGGAATTTGGGTTTGGAGATTGTCCTCCACCCCAAAAGGGAAAGTATATCTTGATGCTCTGCGTCTCTCCACTCCGGCTGTGGGGAATTTATATAAGAAACTTTACCTCTCTAGAATCACGGACAACTTGAACACAATGCTTTCTTCGGGCGTGCCGATAGTCAGGTCTATAGATATCACCGCCGAAGTAGTAGGTAGTCTGGTGTATAAAGAAGTGCTGGGAGAAGTGGCGGATAGCGTGAAGTCTGGTATTGCTCTTTCTGCGGCCTTTGAAAAACACGGGGAACAAATACCGGGAATTATGGTGCAGATGGTGATGGTGGGTGAAGAAACCGGCTCCCTCGGTACCATCCTAAAAACTCTTACCGATTTTTATAAACGCGAAGTGGATGATGCGGTAGATACGCTGGTGGGCCTGATAGAGCCGGTGATGATTGTGGTCCTGGGGCTTGGAGTGGGAATACTCTTGGTCTCTGTGTTGATGCCTATTTACAATATGGCAGGAAGTATTAGTTAGGGTGTGGACCCCGTCGCTCGCGAGTGACAGGGTGTGGATAACTTTTTTACGCATATTGTTATAATTAGCGTATTAAAAAATAAGTCGAAATTTATTATAAGTTTCCGCCAAAGGCGGATAAAATTATTAACAAGAATTAATTATGAAGAATTTAAAGAAAGGTTTTACATTGATTGAACTCTTGGTGGTTGTAGCCATCATCGGTATCCTGGCCTCAGTCGTCTTGGCATCACTTAATACCGCACGATCAAAAGGCGCTGATGCAGCTGTTAAGGCAAACTTGGCAAACATCCGTGCGCAAGCCGAGCTTATTTATGATGGTAATACGCCAAATACTTATAGTGGTTTGTGTACAAATGCCGTAGTTGCGAATCAAACAAACGGAGCTGCTTCTGCTATAGGGGGGACCGTAGACAATGTATTAACTACAGCCGGTACAGCTACAACTGTCGTTTGTCACGTTGCTGCAGATAATCTATCTTGGGCAGTAGGCTCAGGTTTGAAAGGAGCCCCAGCCAATTCTTGGTGCGTGGACAGTGTCGGTGTGTCTAAACAAGTTACTGGTGCTTTCCTTGGAGCGAGTGCTACCGCTTGTCCGTAGTCTTAATCTCTTTGAGAATTAATACTTAAAACAAAAACCACCCCAAAAGGGTGGTTTTTGTTTTTGTGAATATGGTATAATAGGGGTGATTATAATATATCAAAAATTGATGGAAATCATTCTTACAATTATTTTCTTTTGTTTCGGTCTGATTATCGGGAGCTTTTTAAATGTCGTAATCTTTCGTCTCAACACGGAGAAATCTTTCGGCGGACGAAGCGCCTGTATGTCCTGCCAGAATAAATTGAGCTGGTACGAGCTTATTCCCGTAGTCAGTTTTCTTTTCCTTGGCGGAAGATGTAAAAATTGCAAAACCAAAATATCCGGCCAATATCCGATAGTAGAGACCGCGACTGGTATTATCTTCGCCGCTATATTTTTAAAGTTTCAAGATATTTTCTTTTTAGACGCTATTAATTTCAGCCTTACTTATGCATACTATGTTACAATGTTTTCTCTGCTTCTGGTGATCGCCGTTTATGATTTCAAGCACAAAATAATTCCCGATACACTTTCTATTATTTTCGGCATTCTCGGTTTCTTCGGACTATTTTTCTTCAGTGATTTCGGTTTCTATCCGCATATGCCTTCTCTCCTTGAATTTATGTCTGGGTTATTGATTGCGACTCCGCTTGCTTTGTTCTGGCTTGTGTCCAAGGGGGCCTGGATGGGATTGGGAGATGCGAAACTTGCCTTGGGGCTTGGTTGGTTGCTCGGGCTTTCTCGTGTTTTCTCCGGGGCGGTCGTTGCGTTCTGGATTGGAGCTATCGTGGGATTGTTCTTGGTTCTTTTTAAGAAGAATTATGGGATGAAAAGCGAGATTCCGTTCGCTCCATATTTAGCCCTGGGCGCGTTTTTAGCATTTATTTTTGAACTGCATCTTTTTTAAACAAATGAAAATTAAAAATTTTAAATTTAAAATTCGTAATTTTAATGCCGGTATGACCTACGTGGAATTGATTGTCGTTCTCTCTATTTTTTCCGTTTTGTCTTCTGTGGCTATATACAACTATGGAGACTTCCAATCCAGCGTTGATATTAAAAATTTAGCCAGCGATATCGCTCTTCAAATCGTAAAAGCGCAAAAAGATTCATTATCCGGCTTATTACCCCCACAAGAGATTAAAACGAATTGGAAGCCGTCTTATGGGGTGTATTTTGATTTATCCAAAGAAGAAACCAAAAGCTTTGTTTATTTTGTTGACGCAAACAACTCCGGGACTTTTGATGGAGTAGATGAACACTTAAATGATGTTCTCATTTCAAAAGGCAGTTATCTTTCTGGTGTAGAGGTTTTTTATCGGGAGAAGGGCAGTCCAGGGGCGCCTAAATTGAACAATCTGACCATAACTTTTTCCAGACCAAACTCCGGAGCGGTTATAAGCGATAATGAAGGCTTGATTGAATCTGCTTACCTTGATTATGCCGGTATCACCATCCTTTCTCCCCAAGGAGCGACCTCTATGATAAAGGTATATGCCTCAGGCAGAATTCAAATAAATTAAAAATTATGAATTATAAATTACGAATTAAAAAATCAAAAAATACGGGCCGAAAGGCCCTGAGCGAAGCGAAGGGATACACAATTATAGAAACAATGATTGCGATTTCTCTTTTTACCATCATTGTCATCTCGGGTATGGGAGCGCTTATGAGCGCTAACGCGATTCATCAGAAGTCGCAGGGTATGCGTTCCATTATGGACAATTTAAGTTTTATCACGGAAGATATTTCCAGGAATTTGAGAACCGGGTCTAAATACCATTGTCTAGAGGATACAGAAGCTTTCCCTGTCTTTGCCAATGTGTTATCTAATCCAAAAAGTTGTGATGGCGGGGGCTGGGCTATCGCTTTTGAACCGCCCAGGGGTACTAGCAGTTTTGGAGATCAGTGGGTTTATTATATAAGCAATGATGGAGAAGGCAATGGAAAAATTTTTAAAGCGGTAGAAGGGCCATATGAAGGGGAAAACTTCGTTCAGCTGACTCCCGATGAAGTCGTAATTGATTCTGAGGCCTCCAGCTTTACGGTGTTTGGAGCCGAGTCGCCCACGACGACGGCAGACCTACGACAGCCGTTTGCCATTATCAGGCTGGTCGGAACGATAACATACAGAGAAGATATAGTTACACCATTTTCTATCCAGACCGCGGTATCGCAAAGACAAGTGGATATATAAAATAAAATGAAGAAATTTTTTAAACAAAAAAATAAAGGGTTTACCCGCACACCAAAATTTGGTGTGACCCCGAAGGGGGGCGGGTTTACCTTGGTAGAGACTCTTGTTGCCATTTCAATTTTTACCGTATCAATCTTGGGCCTGTTGGCTGTTTTGTCCCAAGGGATCTCGGATACTGGCTATGCGAAAAAGAAAATAATTGCCGAATACCTGGCGCAAGAAGGCATTGAATATATCAGGAATATGCGGGATACTTATGTTTTATACACTATTCCAGGAGGCTGGACTGCTTTTAAAGCAGATATTGCTCCGTGTGGCTTACCTGACAAATGTGGATTTGACAATACCTTACTACTGCCAGATATATTTGTGTGCTCAAATAATCCTGAGGAATGCAAACTATTTGAAGACAACGGAAACTACAACACCAATTCGTTGGGAGCTGATTCCGGTTTTGTTCGCACAATATATACAGACCCCATAGGCCTGGATGGGATAAAAATTTTTTCAACCGTTTCTTGGACGCAGGGTTCGGGAGAACGTAGTATAACTTTCTCCGAGAATTTATTTAATTGGACGGAATAACATGATTCAAAAGAATGTAAAAAAGAATAAGGCCTGCCCGCCCTCCCGAAGGGTCGGGAGCAGGCGGGGGTTTGTAATACTTTTCGCGGTCACGCTCTCCAGCGTCTTGCTCGCTATCGCCCTCGGGGTGGCGAATATTTCCTTGAAAGAAATAAAGTTTGGCACTTCGGCCAAGAATACGAATGACGCCTTTTTTGCCGCCGATTCGGGTATTGAATATGTGCTTTATAATGACAAATCTGGTTCTCTCAATTACGTACCGCCCGCCGGAGGGGAAGATGAATGGGATATTGTCGTCCCGGGAACGGGCAGTTCGGGAACAAGTTGCGCGAAAGTGCATATCTATAAAAATAATTTCAATACTGCTATTCCTGTGGTTACCGAGATAGTTTCAAAGGGGTATAGTGTGGGGGATGAGTTCTGTGAATCAGAAAACCCAGACAGAGTAGAGCGCGAGATTGAAGTAAATTATTGATTCCCGTTATGGATAAGGATAAATCTTCCGAAGACAAAAAAAGGATACAAAAATTGCGAGCTGAAATCGCGCGGTTTCGCGATGCTTATCACGTGGAAGATGCGCCGGAAGTAACCGATGATGTATATGATTCTCTCAATCGTGAACTCAGGGAACTTATAAAAAAATATCCCGAATTTGAAGACCTCAATGCTCCAGAGAACAGAGTGGGTGGCAAACCGCTAGATAAGTTTGTGAAAGTAAAGCATAAAATCAGGATGCTTTCACTCAACGATGTTTTTAGTGAAGAAGAATTGCAAGAATGGCAAAATAGGACTTTTAAATTACTTGGGAGCCGAGCTCCCAAGTGGAATTATTTTTGCGAGGTAAAATTTGACGGGCTGGCCGTCTCACTCATTTACGAGAACGGCAAATTTGTGCGGGGAGCTACAAGGGGGGACGGTTTTATTGGCGAAGATATTACAGAGAATTTAAAAACAATACATTCTATCCCCCTCTCCTTAACAAGGAGAGGGGTGAGGGGTGAGGTGCCCAAATTTCTAGAAGTTCGAGGCGAGGCGATAATGAGCAAGAAAACACTAGAGAAACTGAATCTCAAAAATGAAAAAGAAGGAAAAACATTATTTGCTAATACCAGGAATGCGGCAGCGGGAAGCTTGCGTCAATTAGACCCCAAATTATCAGCTGAAAGAAAGCTAGATTTCTTCGCTTATGATATTGCTGACATTTCTGCTAGGCAAGACCTAGCAACTCATTCTGATAAACATACTTTGTTGCGTGGATTTGGTTTCAATATGGATAGCCATGAAGTGGTGTGTAAAAACTTGGAAGAAGTTATCAGTTTTATTAAAAAATTTGAAAAGATACGACCTGATTTTCCCTATGGTACAGACGGGGTAGTTATTTCAGTTGATGATTTGAAATTGCAGGAAGTATTGGGAGTAGTTGGTAAGGCGCCACGCTATATGGCAGCCTTTAAATATCCGGCGGAAAGGGCTACCACGATAGTAAAAAATATAAAAGTAAACGTGGGAAGAACAGGTGTGCTTACTCCGCTCGCCGTATTTGAGCCTACACTGGTAGCAGGTTCTAAAGTAGCAAAAGCAACCCTGCACAACTTTGACCAGATAGAACGCTTGGGATTAAAGATAGGGGATACGGTAGTGATAGAAAAAGCGGGAGATGTCATTCCGAAAGTGGTGGAGGTGTTGGTTAAAATGAGGAGTGGAAAGGAGAAAAAGTTTAAAACACCGGAAGTTTGCCCGGCGTGTGGAGGAAAGGTAGAAAAAAAAGAATTACCAGATCAAAAATCTGTCGCGTATTATTGTATTAATCCGAAATGTAGCGCTAAAGACGAGAGATATCTGGAGCACTTCGTTTCCGTTTTTGAAATCTATGAGTTGGGACCGAAGATTTTACGCAGGTTTAAAGATGAAGGGTTGATTACCGACGCTGCGGATATTTTTACCCTTACCAAAGAAGACATCGCGCCTCTTCCACGTTTTGGAGAAAAATCGGCGGAAAACATAATTAACGAAATAGAAAATAAAAAGCGTATCCCTCTTGCGCGATTTCTCTGGGCGCTCGGTATCTTGCATATAGGGGAAGAAACAGCGCGAGATTTGGCATATCACTTCGGCACGTTGGGGAAATTGATTGCAATGATTGAATCCAATCCGGAAGAAATAGATAGCATAGAAAATATCGGTCCGGCGGTGTCAAAGAGTGTAAGAAATTTTTTCAGTGATAAAAATAATTTAAAATTTATAGAAAAATTAGAGAAAAACGGCGTAGTGGTAGAAAAGATGGAAAAAAGAAAAGCGGGTAAATTTGCTGGACTCAATTTTGTGCTGACGGGCACTCTCTCCTCTATGTCGCGCGAAATAGCCAAAGAAAAGATACTTGCTTTGGGTGGCAAAGTGGTCGGCTCGGTTTCAAAAAACACCTCTTATGTCGTGGCTGGTGTTGATCCTGGTTCTAAGCTCAAAACCGCCCAAAAACTCGGGGTAAAAGTCTTAGACGAAAAAAATTTCTTAAATATGTTGTAAAATGTTCAATAAACGGTTTAGTAAAAATTTGTTATTTGGCACTAGAGCGAGTATAATAAGCATATGGCTGATATTGCCACACTTAAATATCCTAAAAATAGCCATCGCAAACAGGTAATTTTACCAAAGCACTCAAAAGAACTTGCTGAGTTTTTTGGAATTATGATAGGTGATGGGGGTATAAATAATCCATGGCAGGCGAACATTACCTTGAATTCAATAAAAGACGCTCAGTATGTTAATTATATTTTTAATTTATGTAATAAACTTTTTTATATCACACCAGCTGTACATAAAAGAAAAACAAGAAATGCAACTGTGGTATCTCTGGCAAGTACGTCAATAGTTGATTTTCTAGTTAAAAACGGTTTGGTTCGTGGCAATAAACTTAAAACCGGACTGATGATTCCAAAATGGATTTTTAAAAAACCTGCGTATAAAAAAGCCTGTGTTCGTGGACTTGTAGATACTGATGGGTGTATGTTTATCCACACGCATAAAGTACTTGGTAAAATATACAAAAACATTGGTCTTTGTTTTACAAGCTATTCACAAGAATTGATTTTTCAAGTAGCGGACATACTTGCGGAATTTGGTATTATGCCTCATATTAGTAAAAGAGGGTGGGATGTATCTTTATACCGGGAAGACGATATTGTTAAATACCTAAAAGTGATTGGTACTTCTAATAATCGTATAAAATCTGTGTATAAAAAATGGAGAGATGCGAGAGCGGTTTAATCGGCAGACCTGGAAAGTCTGTGTGTCAGAAATGGCACCGAGGGTTCGAATCCCTCTCTCTCCGCAAAGAATATGTACGACAGAGATAAAATGTTATTTCAACACGAGATAGAGTCGAAACTAAACAGTTTAGAATTTCAACGTGAACGTATTTTAAATACTCCACACAAGGAACTTTGGGAAAAGAAAATTTCACCTGTTCACGACGTAGATTTTTATGTAATACTTTTACGTAGATTATTTCGACAGATAGAAAATACGGCTACTTACGATTCTCGTGTAGCAAATCTTAAAGGTAAAAATACTGATTTGGTTAAAAAAATAAAAATTCGAGATGATTTTGAGCATGGGATAGATTTAGAAAATATGTCACCAGTAGATATGGTGAATCTGCCATCAGGTACAATTTCAGCGCCCACAGGTACTAATATTAAAATTGCAACCTCACTAATGAATGACGAGATAATATCAGGAGATCTTAAGTGGAGTTTAAATAAGGACCATCAATTATTTATTCAACTTATGATTGAATTTTCCAATCTTTACCCTTTTAACGAGGAGCGTTTTTAGGGTGTATAATAAAAAAATGAAATTATATCGTTTTTCTCCCATAAAAACTTTACTTGAATGTTGACCCTAAGGTATAATATATAAATATTTCTAATTTATGTTTAATTTCTTGCAAAAAATTTTTCGACATAGGAAATATAAGATAATGATAAAAGCAGGGGCGACTCTGTTTTTGCAGAATTTTGCACAAATAGTAAACGATATAATTTCTAATCTTGAAAAAGATGGTCGTATCAAAAGCCCGCTTCACAAAGAGGTGTTAAAATTTGAGAGCACAGCAATAATCTTTTGGTTTTTCCGTTTTCAAGATTTATTTGGTGAACCGTTACAACGACTAACTCTTGACGAGATGCATCAACAGTATTTCAGTCACTTGAAGAAAAACGGATACAGCGGAGAGCACGCTCAGACAATATGCGATGACTTGAATTTACGATACAGAACTTACGATAAATTTACAGATGGTGCTGACGACTTTGTAAAAGTTGGAACAAATTTTGCGAATTTTGTGAGCGAAAGATCGAAAACTGACTGGGATGCAACGGAAGTAATGATTCCTATCGAATTGATTAAACTGGCAACGGCGAAGTTTAAAGAATTTCGTGAAGTTATGAAATAGCTCTTTTATTTATCCCGACCCGAGTACCTTAGACAGCTACTGAGAAAAGTGCTAAAACACCCTTACTGGATTTGTACCCACGGGCACTTAACCCAAGTGTCCCGCCCTCGTCACGACGTAGCTTTTAGGTTATCCCCACGCGGAGCGCGGTTTGGATGTTATAATTGGTTTGTTATCAATAATCAATAAAAACATATGAAAAAGCTCAGCAAAATCTTTTTAGCAGTTATTTTGACGGTTGTTGGTCTGACAGTATTTTTAACTCATACAGAAGCGGCTTCAG
>Ga0209542_10020956_pt1 | contig 10291 bp, 9 predicted proteins | sample RifCSPhighO2_01_FD_184028 | JGI IMG/M metagenome (GOLD analysis project Ga0209542, IMG submission 184028) | Soil microbial communities from Rifle, Colorado - Rifle CSP2_plank highO2_0.1 (SPAdes) (version 2) | ecosystem: Environmental > Terrestrial > Deep subsurface > Rock core/Sediment ...
ATGCAAATCATTCAGTGTCTTCTTTCGCGTGATGTCGTGACGACTGAGAATAGTTCTGTTGCGAGCGAATTGCACGAGAAGAATAGGTATGGTTCTTTGCTTGCTGACGGCAGGATTCGTCTTTCTTTGCTCGAGGCGGTTTATTTGCTTGAGAAGAGTCGCATTAGTGTCATGGACAATCGCAATCATGAGGTTTCCTTGGCTGACCTTGAGCGCAAGGCGTCTGCTAAGGAGCACGATTTTTGGACCAGGTATGCTGTTTTCAAGGATTTCAGAAGCCGTGGTTACGTCATTAAGACTGCTCTTAAGTTCGGCGGTGATTTCAGGGTTTACGATCGTGGTGTTCTTCCGGGTCAGGACCACGCTAAGTGGGTTGTTTTTCCTGTTCGAGAGTCTGAAAAGCTTACTTGGCAGGATTTTGCTGCTAAGAACAGGGTTGCTCACAGCACAAAGAAGCGTCTTCTTATCGCTGTCGTTGATGACGAGGGTGACGTGAGCTATTGGGAGTCTAGGTGGCTTAGGCCTTAGCGCCACTAACCACTAGACATTAACTACAAACCCTTTTATAGCTCCCATTTTCTTCAAGTTGTATGGACTATCGTGATAAAATTCTGGCGCTGGCAAAGCTTGGCCCTCTTCTTCCAAGTGGTGTTGCAAAGTCGTTGGAAACTAATAGCATTATGGCTGGCGCGATGCTTTCAGAGATGATTGATAAGGGCATGCTAAGGACGTCCGCGTTAAGAGTGGGTGGTTCTCCATTGTATCTCATTCCAGGCAATGAAGCGCAATTGCTCAATTTCACAGGCAGTTTGAACGAGAAAGACAGAAGAACTGTCACGCTTCTAGAGCAGGAAAAAGTCATTCGTGCTTTAGAAGCAGACCCGCTCACCCGTGTTTCTCTTTCAAACATTAAGGATTTCGCAACTCCGTTAACAGTTGAATACGAGGGCAGGCAGGAAGTTTTTTGGAAGTGGTTCGCTCTCTCGGATAAGGACGCTTCAGTTCTGATTGGCTCGAAGCTCAATCCCAACAAAGAAGAAACGGTTGAAGTCCCAAAAGAGGAAGTGAAGGAAGAAAAGAAGGAATTTTTGCCTCGTAGCGAGGAGTTAAAAAGCGAAGTTGTTGCTGAAAAGAAAATCGAAGCAAAGCAGGAGACTTTGGTTAACGAGAGCAGTTTGCCGTCTTCCGTTCCGCCGTCCGTTCGTTCTCCGTTCAAAAAAGAGGCAAAGCCTGATGGCGACTTTTGGGAGAAAGTGAACCGTTTCCTCGCAGAAAATAAAATCACGCTGCTCCAGCATTCAGTGGTGAAAAAGAAAACAGAGTTTGATTTGCTTGTCGAGCTTCCTTCCCCAGTCGGTTCGTTGCAATACTATTGTAAGGCAAGGAGCAAGAAGAAGGTGGCTGATGGTGACATCAGCAGTGCGTATGTTCAGGGGCAATTGAGGAAATTGCCCGTTATCTTTTTAACTGATGGTGAGCTTTCTAAGCAGGCTAAGGACGTTATCTCCCAGTTGAAGGGGATTACTGTCAAGCAGATGTAGTATGGGAGTAAACTTTCGTGAACTGGTCGTAAAAACGCCGATAGCTATTGATGACCTTAAGGGCAGGGTGCTCGCGGTTGATGGTTACAATACTCTTTATCAGTTTCTGACAACCATTAGATCAAGAGATGGAGGTCTTTTGACCGATAGCAAGGGCAGGGTGACAAGTCATCTTATCGGTCTTTTCAGCAGGACTACGACTTTGATGCAAAAAGGTATCAAGCTTATTTTCGTTTTCGATGGCAAAGTGCCTGATCTTAAACATAAGGAGCTTCAGCGAAGAGCGCAAGTCAAGCAGGAAGCGCAAAAGAAATACGAAGCCGCATTGAGTTCAGGGGACCAAGATGAGATGCGTAAGTTCGCGGCAAGAACGGCAAGGCTCACAAAGGAGATGGTCGCTCAGGCGCAGGATTTGTTGTCCGCATTGGGTGTTCCGTGGGTGCAGGCGCCAAGTGAGGGCGAGGCGCAGGCTGCGCACATGGTGAAGCGTGGCGATGCGTGGGCGGTGGTTTCGCAGGATTTTGATAGTCTTTTGTTTGGTGCGCCAAGAGTCATTCAGAACTTGTCTATTGAGGGCAAGCGTAAAATTGCGGGGTCTTTGGCGTACAAGCAGGTTGAGCCGGTAATCATTGACTTACAGGAAACGTTAAGTCAGTTGGGTCTTTCTCATGAGAAGTTGATTTGGCTTGCGATTCTTGTCGGTACTGATTACGCGCCGGGTGGCGTTAAAGGCATCGGTCCAAAGAAGGGTCTTGCGTTGGTAAAACAGTGTGATTCGGCGGAGTCTCTTTTCAAGGACAGACTGTTTGAGGAAGGAGTTGATTGGAAAGAGGTTTTAACTGTTTTCAAGACGATGCCTGTGAGCGATGATTACAAAATCGTGTGGGGTAATGTGGACAGGAGTCGTGTTGCCGCGCTATTGGTTGACGAGCACGGCTTCGGAGCCGAGCGTGTGGAAAAAGTTCTTGATTCACTCGCTCCAAAGAAAAATCAAAGTTCGCTAGGTGATTTTTGATGTCTGCGTATCGTGAGCTGTTGCGGGGCAAGTTGCCTGAAAAGGAGTTCGCGTTATTGCCGCGCAGTTTCGATGTTATTGGCGATATCGCAATCATAGAGCTGCCACGCGAGCTTGCAAAGCGTGTAAAAATAATAGGTGCGGCGATTATGGAGTCTTTGCATAATGTCAAGGTGGTGGCGGTAGAGCAAGGAAGCCATACTGGCAAGTACCGTCGCCAAAAGTTGAGAATCATAGCGGGCGAGAAGCGTCTTGAGACTGTCCACAAGGAGTCTGGGATGGTCCTAGGACTTGAAGTGCAAAAGTGCTATTTTAGCCCGAGGTTGGGGTCAGAGCGGTTGAGGATTGCGGGTTTGGTGAAGCAGGATGAAAAATTGTTGGTTGTGGGAAGCGGCGTAGGTCCATACCCTCTAATAATTGCAAAACACAGCAAAGCCTCGCAAGTCGTAGGCGTTGAGATTAACCCCGTGGCTCATAAATTCGCGGTTCAAAACGTCATCAAGAACAAGTTGCAGGGGCGTGTGATTTGCATCAAGGGTGACGTGAGCAAGCTGTCCGAGGGTGAATTTGACCGTATCGTTATGGCGATTCCGCATGAGGGCGTCTCTCTAGTCCCTAGCATCCTGCGCCTGCTCAAGAAAGGCGGTTTTTTGCACGTTCTTGACTTTACAGAAGAATCAGACATAGACGCTCCATCAAGAAAACTCGTCGAGTTGTGCAAGGAGAACAATCGCAAGTGTAAAATTCTCGCCACAATCAAGGCAGGCCAGCCGGGAGTGAGAAGGTATCGCGTTTGCATTGACGCGAAAGTGAGTTAGTTGGACTTGCGTGTTCGAACGACGACAATTTCTTCGAATAAAAATTAAGTGCTGTCCAAAGCATCACTCTGCTCCGAGTAAGAGAAAAATAACGCCGTCCTAGACGGTGAGGGTTTACTGAATGATTTATATATCTTAATAACAAAGCAATTCCATGTCGCAAGGTATAATTTTTGCAGTGGTTGCCGCAATAGCATTTGCAATCTGGACGGTATTCCACGAGAGAGCATCATCACACGTTAATCATTTGTTTGGCGCAATAATAGTCTCATTAACTGCCTTTCTTCTTGGTCTGGTTTTTCTTTTGCCGAGAATTAAATCGACAACGTTGTTCACTGATCCTAAAGGAATCCTGTTTGCGATTCTAGCAGGTGTTTGCGCATTGGCTATCGATTATTTTGCTTTGAAAGCATATGGTGCTGGATTGGCAATTTCCGTTGGGGGACCCATCATCATTGGAGGAAGCGTTGCTATTGCTGCCATAATTGGTTTTCTTCTTGGAGAATCAATCACACTCATGAAAATAGTTGGACTTCTCTTCGTAATTGTTGGTTCTGGAATTCTGGCACGATTCGCCACATAACTCCCTTCAAGAAGTTCTGGCATTGATTACCGTCTAATAAGCAGCTGCAAGAAGTTTTGGGAGGGGTTAGTATTTGAATTTGCGCTCGAGGGTGAGATTTTGCACGGTTTTTTATAAGAAAAATACGTTCAGGGGTAGCTATTCCTGCAGAACTATTCCTTCTTTCACAAGTGTCTCGCGGAACTCTTTGATGCGTAAAACATCTGAGTACTGCTGACTCCCTTTGTAGTACTTTTCGTCGCCGATCATCGTGAGAGGACACAGGGGTAGTTCCTTTAAACTCATTTTTGTCCACTTCTTTTTTTCTGCATTCTGATACCACGCATACGTACACTCCGCTGTCACTTCTTCTGTTGTAGCATACACTCCGCCAATTACCGTCGCCCATCTTCCTGATGCGCTTTGTACGTATTGTAAACCAAGGATAGATGGCCCGCCCTCTGTCTTCATAACACCTATGAGGTTTCCACCCACGTACAGAAGAATGCCACTTCCAAACTTGTCAGAATTTTTATCAATCATCGAGATGTGCCCCTCTTTCATCCTCTTGCAGGTTCCAATCCCACGGTCGGCATGCGTTCCTCTTAAAAGGGAAACCCGTTCCGTTTTCAAAACAGAATCCTGAACGAACCATTTGTCACTCTCCTCTCTAAATTCACTTGACAAGCTCATGTACGGAACAACAGTCAAAACAGGAAGGATCCATTTTTTTTCGCAAACGTGTTGAACTACTTCACGGACAAAGTTATGATCAAACGTACGAAAGACTTTATCAGCGTACAATGCCAACGAATATCCTGAATGTTGTTCGTCTTGCATCATGCTTCGCACCATCTCTTTTAGTTCACACAACGTAAGAACTTCCTGCCAGAATTCAAAATATCGCATCACCGGCTTCGCAGGAATGCTTGCAGATACCATGGTCCTATTCAGAAAAGCTCGCAAGTCCACACTAAACGGAGCTTCCTCGCAAAGCGCGGGAAACCCTTCTAACAAATATTCAAGACCTCCACACATTTTCGCTTCCAACTCTATTTGATTTCCAACGCTCGAAAAAATAGGCCTTAGCATGCTAAGCATATTCTCCAACCGTCTCACCGCATCAGATGACTGTTCGCCATCTTCAATTAGGCGCGTCACATACTTATCATACCGAGCATCCATACACATACAAACAACCAATTTACTTTAAATAATTTCACCACCTACTGATCGTTTACAAATTATCAGAATACATTTTAAACGATCCAAATGAACAATCACTTAGACCATCTCAAAACGATCGGGTTTTTCTACAGTTTCAGAAGCTCTTTTTACAGGTGACCTTTTCTCATCGTTAAAGAAGGTGATGTTTTTTAGCAAGTGAACTGCAGATAAATTTGTGGAAAGCAGTTTATCTTAACTGCTCCTTTTTGAGGGCTTGGAGTTAAAAATGCTCAAGTGCTCCTTTGATATCTTCCAGTGTTTATTTGAATGCGAATAAGAGAATCTTAATGCATGATCAAGATCATCCTTGTTAAGACCACGCCAATCTATTTGTTGATGATGAGTGATTGTAGTATTTCTCGAATCAGCGTTCATTAAATAGGTAATAATGTCGGCGTGTATTAGTCCATAAACTAGTCCGATTTTTGGTTTTTTTGTTGTTTTCAGACGGGGTATAATGCCTCGTTCTATTTTTTCTGCAGCGATTGCACTTCGAGCAGCGCGCTCGGGATATTGATATTTCTGCTCGACTTTAGAGATATAACTCACTGCCCACTGAGGCAACTGTCTTGTTGATACTCCATATAATATGCTGCACAAAAACTCAAGTGAAGTAGCTTCGTGAAACTGCCTGTCAGGATCAGTGCATCGCACATCAACAGAAAATAGGGGAGTATTATTATCACGAAGCGTGGCTATGTACTCTGCGTATTTGGAAAACCAGGTACTAGTCAAAAAATCGTAATTTTTGCTGCCTACAAATGCTCCTGCTAAAACTGGAGGAATCTCCTCAAAGGAAGCAATATTAGGGTTGCATTCTGTTACCAGCGCGTCTATGCCAGTAAATAGTTCCGGTCGTAATCGTGGCCAAAAATGAAACGCACTTTGGAAGACGTAATCCGCATTCTCCGTTGAAAAACTGTAATGTGCCATACTATGTGCGACGCGCTGGCATCACCTTAAAAAGCTTTCCAAACAGGTCGATTTCGTCTGACTTTGCTTACTTTCTAACAAGTATTTGCGAGAAGTTTTCGGGAGGGATTAGTATTTGAATTTGCGCTCGTATTCTTTATGGTCCATCCATTCAAGGAGAATGCTGAGCACTATAATGTGTTCTCTTTTTATGGTATAGATGAGCCTCCATGCGTTTGGAAGGTTGTATTTCCAAAGGTTATCAAGTTTTCCGAATCGGACTGAGTATTCTTTTGGAATTAGCCGTTTGGGTATTTGGAGTCCACAAAATGCGTTTTTCTGCAAGTCATTGAATGCGCGATCCAGCCACTCTTTCAATTGTTGTTCCTGAAAATTCTTGCTTAATAACTCGCCATATGCCGCTTTGAGGCGTTCATCTCCAAAAATGACGGTAGAACCTAGTTCCATACGAGATGTTGTTTCTCCAAGTATTTTCTTACTCCTTCCGGATCCCAGATCCACGCAATCTTGCCTTCCCTGTCAACTCCTATTTTACCTGACTCAAGTAGATAATCGAAGATTACACAGAACGTCTGATACATGACCTTCTTGGGTAAATGCTCCCAGAGCTGGCGCTTCTTGAACTCTCCGCTATTCTCCCGTATGAACGCTTCTGCCATCAAGACGGTATCCAGCTGTGGATAGTGGAGCACGTTCTTCATACGATGTTTATAGAGTAATTCAGGCATGTTGTTATATACACTTATACAACTATTTAAACCTTCCGAAAAGCGGCACGTCTAAGACTGAATAACAAGTCAGGATTTGTAGTATGGTTTAACGTCTGAGTTCTTTAAGAATCTTGTTAACTGTTTGTTTGACCGAAAAGGAGTCTGTATCAATAACTAGGTCGTCTGTGTCAGCATAACCGTGCCTGCGATGCATCTCTCGTACTACTTCTGGACGAATATGCCTTTTTTGTCTTTGAATATCTCTTAGTTGCGCTGTTTCTAATGTGCAGTGTAAATAAAAGGATTTTACGTTATATCCATACTTCTTGATCTCCTTACGCCAGCTTTTTTTGATTGAAGGTGCACGCGTTTCTTGTAATAACATATTTTTCTTCAGCTTCATTAATCCAGTCATAATCAAATTAACAGCATCCTGACTCAGTTCCTTTGCTAATTCACGATCGTCAAGCTTAGCTAACATAACATTCTTGATGTAGGCTCGGTCAACAAAGATGAAGTCTTTGAGATTCTCATCTAATTCACGCGTCACAGTAGATTTACCGGCAGCCATAGGGCCATGGACAATTGCAATAGTGGGCTTCACAAAAATACAAAACGGCATACTCTACAAAAGCTTTTCGCAGAAACTATCGGCTTTTCTCACAGTTTAATACGTCAGAATTGAAGAGGTTCTTGTGTGGTTTATACGAGTATTAAACTCACCATGCTTGGTTCAAGGGGGCATTCCAATATTTGGACGGTTATTAAAATCTGGAACCCAACTTTTTTGTTCTGGAAAACACGTTTTTTTCACCATTAATTTCTATATACAAACAATGTTTCGATGAGCAGTCAAACAAATATTGTTCTACGTTTCTTCAGAGAAAATTACTATTGATTTTCAGACCTTAAACACCGTAGCACAAGGCGACCTTTTTGAAAATTAATGGTGCTTTCCTGATTTCCAGAGTTTTTGATAATACTTATTTGTTCTAAGCAATTCTGTATGAGTCCCGTCTCCAACAAGCTCTCCATGGCTCATTACTAAAATTCGGTCAAATAAGTACATCGAGGAGACGCGATGTGTGATTGCTAAGACTGTAACTGCACGTGATAGTTTTTTCAAATGTTCGTAGACTTCTCTTTCCGTAACTACGTCAAGATGGCTTGTTGCTTCGTCAAGAACAAGCAGTTCAGGTTTGCTCACTAATGCCCGCGCCAAGCATATTCTTTGCTTCTCGCCGCCGGACAACTTGATCCCTTCGGGACCCACAAGCGTATCAATTCCTTGCGGCAGCTTTTTCACAAAAGTTTCTGAGGCTGCTTGGCGAAGAACTGCTATGGCTTGTTCACGCGTGAGTTTGCCTTGCGCAGCTATCTGAAGATTGTGATAAACGCTTGTATTGATCAGTTCGTTCTCCTGAGGGACAATCTTTATCCGTGATGTGACCTCTCGTGTTGTTGCTGCGGCTATTGGTGTTTCATTAAACAAGATTTGTCCTGCTTGCGGGAGATAGAGTTTCAACAGCAGCTTTGCAATTGTTGATTTGCCGCTTCCTGTGGCGCCCACAATCGCGACGCGCTCACCCCGCTTGATTTTAAAGGAAACATCATCAACTGCACGCTTGTGTTTGGTCTGATATGTGAAGGATACTGAATCAAAACGAATGTGTTTCCATTGTGACGGAATGCTTTTGGGCTTTACTGGATCTTTGATAGTCGGTTGAACATCTGAAATCAGGTGCAAACGGTAAAGTGCAGTCCTGACGGGAACAAGCTCTTGGAAGTCGCCCAGCGCAGAATCCACTTGCTCATTCAAGCGTGCAAAATACTGCCAAATTGCGATGGCAAGACCAACGGTCAACGCTCCTTGCATCGCCTCGTACGCCAGAAAACCGAGTACTCCTACTTCAGATAGGCGAAGCAGGTTTGCAAAAATGGCATTTTTCACCCGTTCAAACCGTCTTCGTGCCCGCTCCTCTTGCAGAACGACTGCGTACGATTTTCTCAAAACATTTATCAACCGGTCTTTTACATTGAGCAGTTTCACGATCTGGATGTGTCGAAGAAAGTCGTAGACTTTGCCGTAAACCTTCTCGCCTTCTGCGAAAACTCGACCTTCCAGCTTCAACATCATACGATTAGTATAGACATGAGAGAGAATGAATGCAGTGAGAAACACAGCTGCGACAATCCCAATTGTCATATTGAGTTTCACAATAATAACAAAGCTTGTGATGGATACAACAATCCGCTGTAAAGTTGTACTGTAAAGAATACGGAATAAGTCATGCAGTGAACGCGCCCCTGTTTCAGCGCGAGCAAGAATTGTTCCCAAAGATGTTGACTCATAAAACGCAAAATCAAGCGAGAAAAGATGATTGATCGTTTTGATTCGTGTTTGATTCACAAGCTGAGAGGCAAGAACCCGAGTCTTGTAAATCAGGTAATGCCTCAACGATAACGCGACGACATAGCTGCCCGCAATAACTCCCAAGAAAGTTGGCACGTGAGTATAGTCTCCAAGATGCAGCGCATCAATAATCAGACCTATGAAATACGGAGGAACGCTCAGTCCAAGCCCAACGACTGCAACAAAAACAAAATAGAGAATAATTCTCCCTCGAAAACCTTCAGCATATCCCCAAACGTCTCGTATGACCTGGGACAAGGGGTACTTCAGGTGGATATCAACCTCTTTTAAAATATCCTTCGCCATAGATATTAAAAACTCAAATTATCTATAAAAAACCTTGCAACCCTTGGACTTTGAAACGGTCTGACTTCCTCCGATTTCTCGTACGTTCCCAAAGTAATACTTTTTTTTAGGCGGTTACCCGAACATCTTCAAGTAATCTTGGCCTTCTGTTTCTACTTCCGCGACTACTTTTTCCATTGCGGATATGAAGTCTTGGTGTGTTATTTTGGTTCTGTTGTCGCGTATTGCGAAGTATCCTGCTTCTGTCGCAACGGCTTTAAGTTCTGCGCCTGAGAATCCGTCTGTTTTATTCACCAACTCCTCGAAGTCTACTTTGGCAAGGGTCATTTTTCTGGTGTGGATGCCGAGGATTTCTTTGCGTCCTTCTTCGTTTGGCAGTGGGACGTGGATGAGCCGATCAAGCCTTCCTGGGCGTATTATTGCCGGGTCTAGGATGTCTCGTCTGTTCGTGCATCCGATGATTTTGACATTGTCTAGTGGGTCGAATCCATCGATTTCGGCCAGTAATTGCATGAACGTGCGTTGTACTTCTCTTTCGCCTGATGTTCCTACATCTATTCTTACTGCGGCGATAGCATCAATCTCATCAATAAAAATGATGCTCGGCGCTTTTTCGCGGGCGATTTGGAACATTTCTTTGACTAATTTTGCTCCTTCGCCGATGAATTTTTGCACGAGTTCTGAGCCCACGACTTCTATGAATGTGCTTTTTGTGCTTGCAGCGACTGCTTTTGCAAGGAGTGTCTTGCCGGTGCCCGGTGGGCCG
>Ga0209542_10020958_pt1 | contig 10289 bp, 12 predicted proteins | sample RifCSPhighO2_01_FD_184028 | JGI IMG/M metagenome (GOLD analysis project Ga0209542, IMG submission 184028) | Soil microbial communities from Rifle, Colorado - Rifle CSP2_plank highO2_0.1 (SPAdes) (version 2) | ecosystem: Environmental > Terrestrial > Deep subsurface > Rock core/Sediment ...
TACTGCCTTGCGGAGGATTTCTTTGTTTTCGGAAAACCACAAATCTCCCCTTTCCAGATTTTGGGGGGTGAGAGAGGGAATTAATAGCTCATTGACAGTATGGGGGGGAGCGGGGGCGTCCATTCCGGTAGAAGTTTATCTTTATGGAAAATAAAATTAGTTATAGAACAATCTATAACTTTGATACTGTATCACAGAAAAACAGAAACCAAAAGAGGGGTTGATGGATTTTTAAAAAAATGGTTAAGTAAAGATAGGATATTAGGCTATAAAGTGAGGGCTATTTGTATTGCGCTGTCGCTTTTGGTAGGGTTTGCGGTGTGTGCGGATGGAAAAGGGTCCTTGTCATTCTTAAACCCTGGTGAAATTCTTTTCTATGCGATTTCTCCGGGTATGCCACTTGTTGAAGCTCTCAAGAAAGCCGAGATGCTAAATAGTCCCTTTAAAAGCGTGACGGGTTTTTCTGGACTTTATGAGATGCGGTGGAACGCCGGCGATCCGTTAGAAAGTTCCGGGAAGGGCGCAATTTCTTTGAAAGCTGCTCTTTTTATAGAAGCGCCAAACGGAGTGGTGCTCTGCATATTCTATGAATTTTTTGGGAATATTATTCCAGATACACAAAAACGCGGCGACACCGCGTTGTGTCCAGCATACTTAAAATATGCGAGTTCTTTTGCTTATGGACCATAGCCTCCCTAAAGGAGGCTTTTTAGGTATTATAGCTGTTCATGGCGCATTCCGGTCCCTCCTTGGCTATAATTTCAATCGTCTCAAGTGTCTGTCTTGTTATTTTTTTTGCCTCTTTTTGTTCGTCAGCGCTCAATTTTCTAAGCACTATTTTTTCTGCCGGAATATTTCTTTTGCCGCCAATACCGACTCGTAATCGCCAAAATTCTTTGGTCTTGAGAGCGCGCATGACCGATTCCACCCCTTTGTGCCCTGCGGAATTTTTTCCGAACGAAAGTTTGGCCCTTCCCAGTGGCAGATCGGCGTCGTCGTGGATAATAAAGATATTTTTAGGTTTTGTCTTGAAGAAGCGGGTAATAGGGCCAACGGCATTTCCCGATTTATTCATAAATGTTTCCGGAAGTACTAGAGCAATCTTCTCCCCCGACGCTACTTTTTTAGATTTTGATAAAGAAGTCGGGGTCCCGACCTCATGTCGGGATTCTCCAATCTTTCCCTCGCTCACCAGCGCTTTCCATTTTTTCTCAAACCTAAAATCAGGAAGCTTATATTCCTTGCGCGCGGCCTCCGCGATTTCTCTGCCGATATTGTGGCGGGTGTTTTTGTATGGTTCCCCCGGATTCCCGAGGCCGACAAAAAGCAACATTACTTCCATTATCTAGTATTTTTGAAGGAAAACAAGCCATCCTTATTGATATTTGCCAAAGCGGATTTTTTCCTTTATACTAAGCCCTATGAGTGAGCCAACTCTGCAAGATTTATCTCAGGGATCACAGAAAAGCGAGAAATCAAGGCACCTTGGACGTGACCTTTTTGAGATAGTAAAAGTTTTTTTGGTCTCTCTTGCGATCGTGCTTCCCATCCGCTATTTCATTGTCCAGCCGTTTATCGTCCGGGGGGCTTCCATGGAGCCTAGTTTTGAGAATAAAGAATACCTTATTATCGACGAGTTCTCATATTATCTGCGGACCCCCGAGAGGGGAGAAGCTATTGTCTTTCGGTATCCCAAAGACCCTCGGCAGTTTTTTATAAAAAGAATCATCGGGCTTCCCGGGGAAGAAATAAAAATAGAGGAGGGAGGGATCTATATATACAATGAGGAGAATTCCAAAGGGCTTTTGCTTGAAGAGTCATATCTTAATCCTCTCAACCGGCCTACCCGCCCCGATATTTCCTTAAAACTTGGCAGGGATGAATATTTCGTGCTGGGGGACAATCGTGATTTTAGTTCGGACTCACGAGTGTGGGGTGTGCTCAACAGGGATTTCATAATCGGACGAGTGCTTCTCCGGGCTTGGCCTCTTCAGCGCTTCGGAGTAATCGCGGAGTAAAAAGATAACAATGCCAAGACAAAAAACCAAACCTACGTCTCAAGAATTTATTCATCTTCTTGATCGGCTCCCCGATCGAGAGTCTTTTTCCTCGCGTCGCAAAGGCCTATTTCGCGCGATTGCGAGTTTTTATGGATTTGAGCAAATTCGCGTCTCTCCTCTGGAAGAATATCGCGCGTTAATACCGCTTGGTAGGGCTGGTTTTTTTGAAGAGAGACCCCCGCTTCTTTGTAAAAGTGTTTCTGGTATTGATTTGGCTGTTGATTTTTCTCCGCTGTTGGGTATTTTGCGGGCTTATAAAAGTCACAAAATGAACGATCTTCCGCACCCGCTGAAGCTCATGTTTGATGGGGATTATTCGTGGCTTTCTAGAAATGGCGAGGTACGAACATGTTCTGAATTTGGTTTTTCCATGATAGGCGAGGAGGGTCCCATAGCGGAAGCGGAGATTATACAAATTATCTGGAAATCACTGGAGGAGTCGGGGCTCCTTTCGGAAGTAATTGAGCTTAGGGTAAATGCCACGGGTTGTTCCGAGTGCCGGCAGTCTTTTCGCTCGGCCTTTGCTTCATACTTTCGCCCCAAAGCCCATCGCCTTTGTAAGAATTGCAAACGCAATTTTAAAAAAAATCCCACCAAAATTCTTTTTTGTGAAGAAGATCAGTGTAAGATGCTCTCCCAAAGCGCCCCCCAAGTCATAGATTACTTGTGTGAAGTATGTAAAAAGCATTTGCGCGGACTTCTGGAATTTTTGGACGAAGCAAAGTTGCCATATTTTCTTGATATAAAATTTTTCAAGGACGGCACTCCTTTCGGAATGTTAATATTTGAACTCTTCATTCGGAGGCGTGAAGAGGTAAAAACTCCTGAGCCGGTCGCCCCCCTAGAGATAGCCACAGAATCTATCGTGGTGGCGGCACAGGTAGCTCCGGTAGCTGTGTCTATGGCACCTGAGTCTTCAGCCGTTGCGGAAGAAGTTAAAATTATCAGGCTTGCGTATGGCGGGCGAGCATCAAAGGCAGGAGATCTTATTGTGGGAAGAAGACTTGACGTGGCGTGCGGGGTTATTGATCTTGATGGACTGGGACGTGCGATAGGGAAAAATTTTGCCGACGACCGGCCACGCGTGTTTTTGGCACAACTGGGGGAGCTTGCCAAGAAAAAAAGCCTAACCCTGCTTGAGGATATGCGGCTGGGTGGTATTTTTGTGCACGAATCCCTGGGAAGAGACTCGATGAAGTCGCAATTAAAGATCGCGGAAAAAATCGGCGCCGAAATCGCGCTGATCTTTGGACAAAAAGAGGCGCTGGACAAAACAATTATTGTGCGCGAAATCCAGTCTGGCATACAGGAAACCATTCCGCAGGAAAAATTAATCGAATTTTTAAAAAGAAAGTTGCGGCGACCGGTACCGGCCGTTACCTAGTACCTAGCAAAACCAATGGACTGCATTTTTTGCAAAATTGCTAAAGGAAAAGTCTCGTCGCAGGCGGTTTTTGAAGATGAGGATATTAAGGTTTTTCCCGATATTCATCCTAAATCTCCCGTGCATTTCCTGGTGATACCCAAAGAGCACATTGAGTCAATCGCGCATCTGGAGGCGCGACACGAAAAGATCGCGGGAAAACTTATCTTTGTTGGCAAAGAAGTTGCTCGGAGCCACGGGCTTAAGGGGTATAAACTCGTCTTCAATGTAGGCCGCGAGGGAGGTCAAGAGGTTGACCATCTGCATCTGCATGTAATGGGCGGCTGGAAATAAAAAAACAAAATCCAGATAAAACACAAAAACCAAAATGACTCGTGCTTGGGCAGTCCCTTGCATCTTTTCTGCATATACGGTAATGTATTCAAATTGGGCTATAAGTTTGCCACCTTTTTGTAGCAAGTGCATTATCACAATAAAAAATAGAACCAAGAATTTTGAGTCAGGAATCATGGCAGACGAAGAAGTTTTCCATAATTCATAATTCATAATTCATAATTCCACCTGTGGTTGAAGTAAGAAGGAGAGAAAATGAAACCGTGGGAGCAATGCTCCGCAGATTTACTCGCAGAATGCAAATGTCGGGAGCTTTGATTTCCGCGCGCAAATTAAGATCATATAAAGAGAAGCCCACCAAAAGAGCGGTGAGGGATAGGGCCTTGCGCAGGATAAAGGTAAGTAAAGAGAGAGCTCGGCTGGAGAAGCTGGGTAAACTAGACGATAAATAGCCCGCTCGCTTGAGCGGTCTTGTTAGTTCTTCCCCAGACACGCAAAATGTTTGCTTTCTTCAGCAAACCCCGGAGAAACGTCTTATGCTCTCCGCCCAGTCTGGCGGATCGATGCGTTTCTCGCCAAAGCCAAGCAGTTGGCGTCGGCCCAGCGCGAAATTTTTCTCAAGAAGTGCTATCACTCTTCCCGGCAAGACCAGGAAACCATGCCTGCGATAGCACCTCATGGTCTGGGAAAGAACTATCTCGACTGTTTCGGTTCGCTAAAAGCATTTTCTTAAGGCAGCGCTTGTGCGCTTTTTTGATTTCTTTACCGATTTTTGCTATTAAAGAAGTATGGGACTATTACAAAAAATTCAAAATGATCTAAAAGATGGGATGCGGGCATATGACGAACTTCGCGTATCGGTTTTGCGCATGCTTATCTCAGCTGTCAAAAACAGAAGTATCGAAAAACGAGTCAAAAGTGGGACGGAGGATCTTACTGATGAGGAGGTAATACAGACAATTCGCTCAGAGACAAAAAAACGAAAAGACGCGATCGAAGGATTTTCTAAAGGTGGACGCGAGGATCGCGCCGAGAAGGAGCGTCACGAGCTTGAAATTCTCGGGCGGTATCTTCCTGCTGGAATGAACGATGCAGATCTGGAGCACCTGGTGCGAAATGTGGTTGCGGCATTTGGAGGTGTAACAATGAAAGATTTCGGGAAAATAATGGGGGAGATTATGAAACGCGTACAAGGGCAGGTTTCGGGAGATAGGGTCAGCGGGATTTTGAAAAAGATTTTAAAATAAAAAGGAATGCCTTATCGGGCATTCTTTTGTGTGGATGGGCAATCCATTCCCCACGAGAGCGCGCATTTTATGCGGGCGAGTTCCTCCGGTGGTGCATGGCGAAAAATAAGTCCCATTGTGAAGAAACAGATGCCGGCAAGTAAGATCATGGTAATATTTTTTATTCTTTTTGTATTTCGCACGATCTTTTGTCTGTGAAGTTCCTCATTTCGTTTTACCAACGCCATTTTTCCGCCAATCAAAGTCATAATGTTAGCGTCTAAAGTTCTATCTGAATGATACACAAGGAAAACACAGTGTCAAGTAAACTTCTCATCAGTCTCTTTTCTAAGATTATACGCAAGAGGCTGCCTTTGGAAATTCAGGTTGTAGAGCTTTCTTTGATGGATTCTCAAAAACTAAATAAGATGTATCGGAAAAAAAACAAACCTACCAACGTGCTCTCTTTTCGCTACGGCAAGAACTACGGGGAGATTTTGCTTTGCCTGGATGTCATCAAAAAAGAGGCAAAAAGAGCAGGAAACACCTACAGATATCAGATGACATGGATGATTTTGCATGGTATGCTCCACTTAGCGGGAATGCATCATGAGAACTCAAAAACTTTGGAGAAGCGTGTAGAAAAGATAGAGGAGAAAATTCTCGCGAAGATATTTAAACCCTAGATCCTTGAATTATGAATCAGGAATCATGAATTATACCCTAATTCCTAATTCCTAATTCCTAATTCCTACTCGTGGCTCGCAAAATCATCACCTCATTAGATGTCGGAACCTCGACCGTGCAGACGGTGGTTGCCGAAATTACTAAGGACAGGGGTCTTCGTATTTTGGGTTTGGGTGTCGCTCCTTCCTCGGGTGTGAGAAAAGGAGTTGTGGTTGATCTTGATGAGGTTACTTCCTCAATCAGAAAGTCAGTCGAAGAAGCCGAGCGTACTGCGGGTGTGTCGATTCGCTCTGTTTGGTTAGGGATCGGGGGGATGCATATTTCGGTGGCATCTTCTCGCGGGGTGGTGGCGGTTTCTCGGGCTGATGGGGAAATTTCTCCCGAAGACGAGAAGCGGGTTATCGTCGCGGCGGAAACCTTTGTTTCAAAAAATCCGAACAAAGAAGTTCTCCACATTATTCCCCGTGACTTTAAGGTGGATCATCAGGGGGGGATTAAAGATCCCAAAGGGATGCACGGGGTTCGGCTTGAAGTGGAAACACTTGTAATTGAATGTTTAGCGCCCTTTCTAAAAAATCTTTTCAAGAGTGTTGAACATGCTGGGCTTAAAATAGAAGATTATGTGTTTAGTCCCCTGGCGGCGGCGGAAGCAGTATTGACCAAGCGCCAGAAGGAGCTTGGAACTATGGTCCTTGATATTGGAGGGGGTACCGCAAGCTTTATGGTTTTTGAGGAGGGGACTCCGGTGCATGCGGGGGTCATTCCTATTGGGGGAAACCACATTACCAACGATGTGGCGATCGGTTTTAAAACAAATATTGATGTTGCCGAGCAGATAAAGGTTGCCTACGGATCTTGTCTTCCCGGAGATATGCCCAAGCGCGATACGATTCGCATGGCGGAATTTATCCCCGAGGAGCCCTCGATGTTTTCTAGAAGGGAACTAGCCGAGATTGTGGAGGCGCGGCTGTGTGATATTTTTGAACTTGTGCAAAAAGAGCTTAAAAAAATAGAGAGAAATGAACTTTTGCCTGCAGGAGTAATTCTTACCGGAGGGTCAACATTGCTTCCGGGGGTAATAGAGCTTGCCAAGCGTGAACTAAAACTCCCCATAGAAATTGGGGTGCCAAAACTTCTTTTGGGTCTTGATGAGAAAACCGCACCCGCATTAGCCTCTGCTCTTGGTATTTTGCAATGGGGAGCGGGAATGGGTATGTCTGCCAACGATCCTACTTGGAAATATAGAGTCTCCAGTCTTGGTCAAAATTCTTGGGTAAAGTGGCTAAAATCTCTTTTGCCGTAGTTGAAAGGAGAAAATTTTCACCAGTTTTATTGTAAGTATAAGATAATTGCAAACTATTTGCTGGGCGGGGATAATCCTCGTTTTTTTGTTTGGGCTGTGGGAAACCTGTTTAAAAGCACTGGATTTCCTGTTTATATATAGGACATGTATACACTATTGCATTCAAGAAAGGCGTTATGCTAGTGTGGGTGCGGACAGCATGAATTGCTTTGTCTGTATATTTCTCAACACATAAGGATGACCATCAATTTGCGGTCCATGATTCCTAATTCTTTATTCATAATTCTCTCTTTATGCCTCAGTTAAAACCGGACATAGAAACATTTGCGCGGATTAAAGTAGTCGGCGTGGGCGGCGGGGGAGGTAAAGCGGTTACGCGCATGATTGACCATAAAATAAATGGGGTTGATTTTATTACGATTAATACCGACGCGCAGGATCTACATTTTACGAAATCTCGGGCTAAAATTCATATTGGGAAGAATTTGACTAAAGGACTGGGTGCAGGAATGAATCCCGAACTTGGACGGCAGGCGGCCGAAGAAAATCGAGACGAGATACACGAAATGCTCAAAGGTGCTGATATGGTCTTTGTAACTTGCGGTCTTGGCGGGGGGACGGGATCTGGGGCGTCACCTGTGGTTGCGGAAGTAGCGCGAGATTCCGGAGCGCTTACGATTGGTGTTGTAACCAAGCCGTTTTTGTTTGAGGGGGCACAGCGCCAAAAAATTGCCGATGAGGCATGGCACGCCCTAAAGGACAGGGTGGATGCGCTGATTACCATCCATAATGATCGTCTGCTAAATATAATTACCAAAGATACCTCACTCTTGAACGCATTTGTTACTTGTGATGAAGTATTACGCCAAGCGGTGCAGGGAATTTCTGATTTGATAATAACTCCGGGAATTATCAATGTGGATTTTGCCGATGTGCGCGCGATTATGGCCGAGGCGGGCTCTGCCCTCATGGGGGTTGGATTTGGTGCGGGGGAGGACCGGGCGGTGGTGGCGGCCAAAGCAGCGGTAAGTTCTCCCCTATTGGACATTTCCATTGATGGCGCTCGCGGTGTCTTATTTAACGTATCGGGAGGATCAGACTTAACCATGTTTGAAATTAATGAGGCGGCCAAAGTCATTACCGAATCTATAGATCGGGATGCTAAAGTTATTTTTGGGGCAGTACAAGATGATAAGTTAAAGAAGGGTGAGGTAAAAATTACCGTAATTGCCACCGGATTTAATACCGCACTACATAACGCAACAAAACCGCAGGGTGTTTTGTCGGGTAAAGAGGAGCGGATCGAATTGCGGAGGCCACCTAACGGAAACGGTGTGTCTCCCGAAGGCAATGGGGAATCGGAATGGGATTCGGTTCCGGCATTTTTGAGGCGGAAGAAGTGACGCTCGTTAGATCTGGTTCCCTCGGTAATCGGCACAAAAAGAAGAGCTACGCAATTCTTTTCTTAGCCGATTTACCTCGACCAGATCTTTACTCGCTTGAGGGATTTGCATAAGGAAACTCGACCGCTGTCGAAGAACCAAGCAATTCTGTCCTCCCATTGTCTGGAAAAAACAAACAAAAAGCGCTGGGTTCGCTAATAAGATTTGCTTGACGTAGCGCTTGTGCGCTTTTTTGATAAAAAACCTTATCGAGGCCTAGATAATAAAAGGTATTAACCCCAGAGCAAGCTCTGGACTTGGGATTCTAATCGGTAACCTCGCAGCAAGCTGACGAGGTATTCCAATAGAATAAAAACACCGAGCACGAGCTCGGGTTTGTTATTGTGTGTCTATCCTGATGTACTCTTTTCCTATAACGATTAGTCCCTTTTTCTCGAGAAGGTCAAGAATGGGATGAGCAAAGGGAATAAGTTGCGGGTATTCTTCGGCAGTGCCTTGAATCCAGCGGAAAATTTCGAAGCCGGCTCTTAGGGAAGTCTTGCCAAAAACAGTGTGATAGCCGTTTTCATAAAACTCTACTAGTACAGTACTTCCAGAAGGCAAGTTGATTTCCGCTATGGTCTCCATAGCCATATAGAGAGCTTCGATTCTATCATCAGTGGAAAGGTAAAGAAACAATTTATCTATGGTTTCCAATTCGGCTGTAAGCACAGCTTGATGTCTGGGAAGATGATGAAAAAAGGTCAATATTTCCATCTCCATACCCCTGATCAGATTTTTGGTTATATCCCCAAACAATAATTCGGCGTTGATCAACCAGATATCTCTTTCCCGCTCTGTAGAGAATAAGTCAGTACTTTCAAAATTTGGATCTACGTTATCGTTTGGTCGTGTTGCCACCTGATACAAACTATCCAGAAGAAAGTCCTGCATAGTTGCTTTAAAATCAAATCCCTTTTCGGGGTCCTCGTTTCCCGAGTTTTCGGAAGCGCGAGTTTCGGTGCCAAAATATCGGCGAGTATCGCCATAAACGGCAAGTAATGAGCCATCACGCGTAAACGGCATATTTTCAATGTTTTCGGGTAGGCGATGGGTACGTGTTGCGGCACGGATGAGGGCAACATCATCATTTGTTAGTTGTTGAGTCTGTTGTTGGCTACAAACAGGTTGTGAAAGAGCGAACAGACAAAGAGTAAAGACGGCAAAAGCCGTTATTTTCTTCATTTTTTACCTTATTTGTTCTGAGACATTCTTAGCATAATTACCCCAAATTTGCAACGAAAAACCGAGCGTAAGCTCGGGGTTGGGTTTAGAATCTCTTCCAGCGCTCTTCAGCCTTGGCGACGGTGCGCTCGATTATTGTCTTATGGCGGGGTTCAATATTTTCCGGTAGTGCCATAACGGGAAACCATGCGGGGGTTTTTACTCCTTCAAACTCACACTGTTTGAGTTGGCCGGATACACAGCGTAGCAATAAGGTAAACCTTGTGTGGTTTGTCTCGGGAACCCTATAAGTTTGTAAAACCCTGAGAGTTCTAACATATAGTCCTGTTTCTTCTCTGAACTCTCTTGTTATTGTCTCCTCATAGTGTTCTCTACAGCCACAGTCTGCTTCTTTATATTCGCAGCACCTTCCTCCCGGTAATCTTCAGCGAAGTTCGGCGGTTTCTAAAAGTGGGCTTCTAGACCTCTCAAAAATAAGCACTATAGACCGTTCTTTTGGTGGTTTTCGCAAATCATCAAAACAAACCCCCCTAGCTACATGCCGCGGCATACGTTTCCCCCGGGAAATTTACCTTTGAATCCGAACACTCATAGAATGGATCTATGAGTAAAACATTTCGGCATTTTTCATTCGCAGAACGAAAAAGCATCGAGCGGTGCCTCGGACAA
>Ga0209542_10020959_pt1 | contig 10288 bp, 9 predicted proteins | sample RifCSPhighO2_01_FD_184028 | JGI IMG/M metagenome (GOLD analysis project Ga0209542, IMG submission 184028) | Soil microbial communities from Rifle, Colorado - Rifle CSP2_plank highO2_0.1 (SPAdes) (version 2) | ecosystem: Environmental > Terrestrial > Deep subsurface > Rock core/Sediment ...
TTGCAAATTATTTTATGGGCCACATGATAAAATCAATAAGCATTATAGAAGATATTCTAAAAGACAATTACGTGATGTTTTAACTAAAGCTGGTTTTAAAGATATTAGAATTAGTTATTGGAATTCTTTTTTATTTGTTCCAGTATTTTTTGTTAAATTACTTAAGAAATTTAGTAAAGGTGATGATAAACCAGATGTTTTTGTTCCACCTAAGTTTATTAATGAAATTTTAATTAAAATTTTGAGATTTGAAAATTATATTATAATTAATGGTTTTAATTTACCAATTGGAATAAGTTTATTTGCTGTTGCTAGTAAATAAGTTTTTAAAGTTTTTTCATATTCTTTTTTTATGGGAATTGTAATCTTATCACATGATATGGGTCCTGGAGATCAAATAGATCGAGAAAGTAGAGAAAGATGTGATAATGCTATGTCTTTATACCATATGGACCCTATGGCAGATTTTCTAATGCCTGCTGGTGGATTTGCTCAAGTTTCTCAAGGTGTTCCTTATGCACATTCAGAAATAATGAGGAGATATATGTTAGAGCAAGGAGTTTCATCTAAAGATGTAATTTCAGAACGTACTTCTTTAGATACAGTTGGACAAGTTATATTTTCTAGAGATTTAGCTGATTCTTTAAATTTAGAAGTAGACGTTTTTGTTACACATGATTATCATTTAGAGAGAGCCAATGAAATTTTTAGATTTGTTTATGGAAGGTCAGTTACTGGTGTCGGAGTTTCTTCTAACTTTGGAGATTCTCTTGATGAAAGAGAGCAAAGAAGTTTAGACATTTTTAATAGAACTTTTGATGGTATTAAACCTGGAGATCTTAGAGCCATCATAACTCGTTTATATGATCCTGTAAAAGGACATCCTTGGTATGCTAGAATGCAAAGGAAATGAATTTTTTCAATAGAGAAATCTTTAAATAAGTTCGTTTTTTATCACTTTTAAATGCTTAACTACAGTATGTATAACAATGTTTTAGATGGAAAGAACATCTTGATTACTGGGGGCACTGGCAGTTTAGGAAATGATATTTTAAAAGAATTAGTTAATTATTCTCCAAATAAAGTAATAGTTCTTTCAAGAGATGAAAACAAACAATTTCATATGAAAAATTTATGGGGAAAATATCCATATATTGATTTTGTCTTAGGAGATATTAGAGATGCACATAGAATGATGGAAGTAACTAAAGAAATTGATATTATAATTCATGCTGCTGCATTAAAACATATTCCTCCTTCTGAAAGAGAGCCAATGGAATTTATTAAAACAAATGTTCTAGGTGCAAAAAATGTTATTGATGCTGCAATTCATAATAAAGTTCCTGTTGTTATTGAAGTTGGAACTGATAAGGCAGTTAAACCTGTTAATGCTTATGGAATGACTAAAGCTTTACAAGAAAAACTAATGTTATCTACTAAAAGCAATGGAACAAGGTTTGTTGGTGTTAGATATGGAAATGTAATTGGGTCTAGAGGAAGTGTAGTTCCTTTTTTCAAAGAAAAAATTGAGAAAGGTGAACCATTAACAATTACTGTTCCTACTATGACTAGATTTTTATTAAAATTACCTGATGCTGTTGATTTAATCTTTTATGCAATTAAAAATGGCGGTGGTGGAGAATTATTTGTTAAGAAAATGCCTGCGGCTAATATTGTTGACTTAGCTAAAGCTATGGCTTATGCAATGACTGGAAAAGAAGATTATCCAATTGAGTTTATAGGAATTAGACCTGGAGAAAAAATTCATGAATTACTAGTTTCAGAAGATGAAATGCATAGGGCTGTTGAAACAGACAATCATTATATTATTCATGATTTCGGAAAGAAAAAATCTAACTTAATTACGAAAAATATTACTGAATATGGATCACATAACACAGAACAATTAGATAGAGAACAAATAATTTCTTTATTAAAAGAATCTGGCTGGTTGTAAATGAAAATAGGTATAACAGGTGCTAATGGTTTTATTGGTAGACATCTTGTTAATCATTTATCGAAAAATTTTGAAATTATTGCTTTTGATTCTAGTGAAGGTTTTGAAACTTCTAATGTTGAATGGAGAATTAAAGATTTAAGCCAATGTACTAGAGAAGATTTTTTAGGTGTAGATAAATTAATTCATTTAGCTGGTAGTGCTACTGATAAAGATGCTTTTCAAAGAAATTTTGAACTCACAAAAAAAGTTGTTAGTTCTTGTATTGAAGCAGGTGTAAAATATATTTATTTAGCTTCTAGCTTTTCTGTTTATGGTCATAGAGATACTCCAGCTGATTCAGATTCGGAATTAAAACCTAGTGGAGATTATGCAAATAGTAAAGTTTTAGCTGAACGAGTTGTTAAAGAAGCAATTTTAAATGGAGATATTAAAGGAAGTATTTTTAGATTTTGCAGTATTTATGGTAAAGGCGGAAAAGGTTTAATTGATATTATTAAAAATAAAATTAAAGCTAAAGAAAAAATACAACTTAATTCTTTGTTTACTAGAAACTATCTATATGTTGAAGATTTATGTAAATTAATTGAAGATTTTGTTAATATAGATGAACCTGATTTAATTTATAATATTACTGGTGAAAAACTTTCTAGTAAAGAATTATTTGAGTTTTTGAAATTATTAGATGTTAATTGTGAATTTTCAGACATTAAGGCAGTTAGTTATTTATCTTCTGGAATAACTGTTCTTATGGGTATGGATGTTAAAACTTATCTTAAGCAAGCTTTATAAAATAACTAAATTTGCTCCAAATTATGGAAAAAATAAAAGTTCACATAATGGCTTCAAACCATCCTGTTTATAATGAAATAATAGCTCAACCTCCTGAAAATGTAGAATATCAAGTTAAAACTACTTCTGAAGTTGGTGCTAAACAACCCAAGTTTAAAAAATTTGTTAATCAATCTATAATTAAAGCTTTTAGTGTTTTAAATGTTCCAAGATATGTTTATGTTAAAACTGATGCTGACTTAATACATTCTTCTAGAGGATTACTTCCTTTAAATGATAAGCCTTGGGTTTTAGATGCAGAATACTCTCTGCCTTTTTTTATGAGACATGAAAATTCTAGTTCTGAATGGTGTAAAAACAAAATTAGGAAAATGCTATTATCTAAAAATTGCAAAAAAATAATTCCCTTTTCTCATATTGGTATTAAATCTATTATTTCAACTTTTAATTTGGAAGGACATGAAGATAAATTTAAAGTAATTTATCCTGCTGTAAAACCTTCTGGACTTGCAAGAAGTAACGATACTAATAAGATAAAATTTTTATTTGTTGGAAGAAGATTTTTTGGAAAAGGCGGAAGAGAAACTTTAGAAGCATTTAGAATTATAAAAAAGAAATATCCAAAAGCAGAATTAACAATGTGGTGCGATGATGTTCCTCAAGAATATATTCAAGATTATAAAGAAGTTAATTTTATTTCTGAATTTTTACCAAGAGATTATTTAATTAAAGAACTATATTGTAAATCTGATATATTTATTATGCCAACTTATATTGATACTTTTGGTATGGTTTTCTTAGAAGCTATGTCATTAGGTTTACCAATAATTAGTACAGATGTTTTTGCAGTTCCTGAAATTGTTGAAGATCGTAAATCTGGTTTAATTGTTAAATCAAATGTTTCTTTATGGGATAAAAATGGAAATAATTCTTTTATAGGAAAAGAAAAAGAATTTGATGAAATACTTAAAGCAAGCAAACCAGAAATTGTTAAACAACTTGTTGATTGTGCTTCTGAACTTATTGAAAATCCTAAATTACGTGAAAGTCTAGGAGCTTATGGAAAGAAAATGATTGAAAAAGGCAAGTTTTCTATAAAACAAAGAAATAAAGATTTATATAATGTGTATAAAGAGGCACTATTATGACTGGAAAAAAGCTTTTAGAAAATGAAATTTTAGATTGGATTGATAATTTTCAAGATCTTAAAATAAAAGATGGAAAAACAATTAGAGAATTATTATTTTACAATGAAATTCCTTTATGGTGGTTTGTTAGGCCATTAATACTTAATCCAACATTACTTCAAATTGCTAAAGATTTGAAATCTGGAAAAACTTTAGTTAAAGAAGAAACTAGTATTGTAAAATTATTTAGTGCTGAGAGGTATATACAATTTAAACAATTAATTAGAAAACAATTAGGAAAGAAAATTTATGGTGAAAGTAATAATGAAGGAGATAAAGTTATTGTTTTTACTTTGACTAAATCTTGGAAAGAATCTTTAGTTCCTGAATTTGATAATAAAAGAGATGATTCTTTAGTTGGATCTACAATAGAAGCACTTAAAGATAAAAAATTAAATGTTTTATGTGTTGACATTGATTATTCTAGGTCTACTAATCTTGATATTGTTAGAGAGAAAATAAAAAATGGACACATAACTATCGAAGCCTATTTTACTAGAGAAAGTGAAGATAAAGCATTTGAAGGTATTGTTAAAATTAAAAAATTATGGAATGAATTAAAAGCAGATCAGAAATTCAAAGATCTTTTTGTTTATAATAATGTTAATATTTGGGAATTTTTAAAATCTAGATTAGATAATATTTTTTCTGAATTATATTTGTACAGTATAATTAGATATATTGAAGCTGTTAATAATTTAGTTGAAGTAGAAAAACCTAAAGCTTTGTTAACCTCTATAGAAAATGCTTATTTTGGTTTAGCTGCAATTTATGTTTGCAGACCAAAAGGAATTCCTGTAATTGGAATACAACATGCAATGATAACTCCTGTTACACCAGGCTATATTCATAAGAAAATTGCTGATTCTATTGATTCTTTGGATTGTCCTGTTGTAGATAAATTTGCTACATATGGTGACTCTACTAAAGAGATACTTACAAAAATTAGTTGTTATTCTGAAGATTCAATTGTTATTACTGGACAACCTAAATATGATATTATAACTAAAATTAAAAGTTCATTTAATAGAGAAGAATTTTGTAAAAAGTGGGGAATAGATCCAAATAGAAAAATTGCTATGTTATTAACTCAGATATTAAGTTCTGAAGAAGAGAGAAGTATTTATTTAAGAAATGTTCTTAAAGCATTTAAAGAATTTCCAGAAATTCAAGTTGTTATAAAACCTAAAGCAAATGAAGAATGGCATAAACAAGTTCTTGTTGAAGAAGGCGTTACTGATGGAGTAGTTTTGCCAAATATAAATGCTTATGAGCCTATGTATATATCTGATTTTGTAAGTACAGTTTCATCTACTGCTGCTGTAGAAGCAATGTTTTTTGATAAACCTGTTTTAATTGTTAATTTAACTAATAGGTCTGATGCTTTGCCATTAATTCAAAGTGGAGCTACAGTTGCTGTTACAGATGTGAAAGATTTAGCAACTTCTGTAAAGAAAATTCTTTATGATAAAGAAACTCATGAATTACTAGCAAAAGCTAGAGAGAAGTTTGTTAATGATCAAGTTTACAAGTTAGATGGAAAATCTTCTGAAAGAGTTGCTGAATTAGTAGAAAGCTTAATTAATAAAAAGGAGAAATGATTTTTTATGTTATTAATTGATTTAGGCTGCGGTTCAAAGAAATCTACTGTTAATAGACAAGTTTACAAGAAAGTTGTTGGTGTAGATTTACCTGAAAATGTTGTTATTAAAGGTGCAGATTTTTCTAAAGAGGCTGATTACCAAGTTGATTTAGAAAAAGGAAAATTACCTTTTAAAAATAATTCTATTGATATTTTTTATAGTTCACATACATTTGAACATTTTAATGATATAGAACATTTAATGCAAGAAATTTATAGATGTATAAAACCAAATGGATTACTTGTTGTTAGAGTTCCACATTATTCCTGGCCAAATGCTAATAATCCATTTCATAAATTATATTATTGTTATAATAATTCTTTTTCACATTATATTCCAGAAGTTCAAGCTAAAAAAGGAACTGAACATTATACACATGTTAAATTTAATTATGTAAAAAGAAAATTAAGATTTGGGAGATATTCTCAATTTATTGTTCAACCTATTGTTAATTTATTTCCTTTATTTTATGAAAGATATTTATCTGCAGTTTATCCCTGCATGGAACTTTTATTTGTTTTAAAGGTTGTAAAATAGACTTTCTAGTATATGAATTTCTTCTTCATAAGCTTTTTAAATCGTTATTTTTACCACTTTTACATGAAAGATATTTCACAAGCTGATTTACAAAATAATCTTAAACTAGTGGCTAGAAAATCAGAAGATGAACCTATTAAACAAGTAGATATTGGTTATGGAATTAAAATAGGTGGTTCTAAAGTTGTAGTTATTGCTGGTCCTTGTGCTTTGGAAACAAAAGAAGATAGAACTGTTTCTGAAATAGCTAAACATGTTAAAGAAGCTGGAGCTCATGCTTTAAGAGCTGGAGTTTACAAACCAGTAACTTTTCCACATATCTTAAGTGATAAAACTAAATATCCTAATTTAAATGAAGAAGGTTATAAAATATTAGCTGAGGCTGGAAAAAAACATTCAATGCCTGTTGTTTCTGAAGTTGGTTCACATACTGATGTTGCCATGGTTGCTAAATATATTGATGTTTTACAAGTTGGAACTAGAAATATGCATAATGTTCAATTACTAGAGGCTGTTGCTAAAACTAATAAACCTGTTATTCTTAAAAGACATTTTGGTGCAAGTTTAAGAGATTGGTTAGGGGCTGCAGAACATATTGCTTATCATAGAGGTAGTTCTGATGGAATTATTTTATGTGAAAGAGGAGTTGTTGCTCCACATACTCATAATGTAAATGCAAGATTTTTACCTGATATTGCTGCAATAGTTTATGCTAAAATGTATTCACATTTACCTGTACTTTTTGATCCTAGTCATTCTACTTTTGAAAGAAAAATTGTTGCTGCAATGGCAAGAGCTGCTGTTGCTGCTGGAGCAGACGGATTATTAATTGATGTTCATCCTGTACCAAGTGAAGCATTAATTGATCCACTACAAGCTTTAGATTATTCTTCTTTTGATAAACTAGTTAAAGAAATTAAAGGAACAGCAAATGTTATTGGGAGAGATGTATAATGGAAAGATTAAATGGAATAAGAAGTCATATTACTAATGGAAGTTCTCTTGGAGATGTTTCACAAAAAGATATTTGTGCAATAATTGGAATTTCTCCTTCAACAAGTGCAAGAAGTCCTAAAGTTTGGAATTATGCTTTTGGTCAATTGGAAATGGATGCTACTTTTTTATCTTTTGATGTTCCTGAAACTGAAAATAATGAATCATTAAGAAGAGTTGTTTCTGCAATTAAAACTGAAGATGCTATTAGGGGTATTGCAGTTACTAATCCTTACAAACAAAAAGTTATTCCTTTACTTGATGGTGTAGATGAAAAAGCAAGAAAAATTGGTGCTGTTAATTTTATACGTAGAATGGAAGATGGTTCTTTACATGGATATAATACAGATGGTATGGGAGGATTAGCTAGTTTATTAGATGTAACTCCAGGTAAGATTCCTTTAATGAACACTTTAAAAGGTAATAATGTTTTAATGTATGGTGCTGGCGGTGCTGCTAGAGCTTTAGCATTTTATTTTGCTGAAGCAATAGGATCAAATGGAAAATTATATGTTGCAAATCGTAATGCTAGTACTGCTTCTAGTTTATGTGCTTCACTTAATTCGTTTGCACAATCTAATTTTGGAGCACATAATAGTTTTGTAGCTGTTCCTTTACATGAAGAAGAACCTTATAGAATGGCTAGACTAAATAAACTTGATGTTGGCTTAGTTGTTAATGCATCAAATAAAGGACAAAAAGGTTCTCTAGAAAATTATTCTGCGCTTTATTCAGCTAATCCTTTAATTGGGGATGATGAAGCAACTGTTAGAAGTAATGAAAGAGATTTGAGCATAAATCTTCTTGCTTCTGAAGATCTTATTAGTTGGTTACCTACAGAAGTTCCATTTTTTGATGCAGTTCATACTCCTGCACAAAGTAGAATGCTAACACAAGCTACAGTTTATAGACATAGAGTTTTGAATGGAAAACCAATGAATGTTTTACAAGCTGCAAAAGCTTTTGGAATTATTTACTCTGGCGTTGATAAAAATAAGGTTTTAGATTTAATGCATAACACACCTTAGTATTTGGAGAAAATAAAAATGAAAAAAATTTTAGTTGCTGCAAGACATCCTGGAGCTGCAAATGCTTTAACTCCCGTAATTAAAAATCTTAGAAGCTCAGGACATGAAGTTACTGTTATTGGTGTTGATAATCGAGGTGCAGATAAAGCTCTTGGTGGTTCTTATGCTGAATTTCAAAAAGCTGGAATCACAGATGCTTTAGATGTAAGAAGAGATTTTGAATATGGTTCTAACTTAGTTGAAATGCCAATTCTGGATTCCCCTTTTGAACATTTGGTTATTAAATCTGATGTTGTTTTAGTTGGAACTTCTAAAGATGTTAAAGGAAAGGATCTTGGAATAGAAGAAGCGATGATAGCAACGTCTCATTTTTATGGAAAATCTTCTGTTCAATTAGTAGACTCTTGGGGAAGCTGGTATCCTAAAACTTTAAATTATGGCGGTTTATTTGTGCCTGGTGTGCATGCTGTTATGGATGAACTTTCTAAAAGAATTTTAATAAATGGTGGTGCTGAAGATTTTGCAATTAAAGTAACAGGACAACCTGCATTTGATGCTAAAGCTAGTTTAACACTAAGAAGAGATGAAGTTAGAGGTAAATTAGGATTAAATGAAGCAGAAAGACTTATTTTATATGCAGGACAAGTTACTCCTGATAATCCACAAACTTTAGACTGGGTTGTTTCAAATTTACAAGATGGAGATAGATTAGTATTTTCTAGACATCCTAGAGATGAGAGAGCTTATGATTCTATATTAAGTAAAGCAGGATATAGAGAACTGAAAACTACTTTGAAAACAGATGAAGTGATGCATGGTGCAGATATTCATGTTACACATTTCTCTACAACTGGTATGGATTCTGTTCTTTTAGGAATACCTAGTATTAATTTAATGCTTGATAAAGATGAAACTGAAGTAAGAAAACTTGCAGGCGGTTATCCTCTTGCTGTTATGGGACTAAGTTATGAAGCAAATGATGTTGCTTCTTATAAAAAAGCTTTAGAAATTGCTCCATCAACTAGATCTGGTTTAAGAGAAAGAGCGAGAGAAGCTTTGAAGATTGATGGAAAAGCAACACAAAGAGTTACTGACTTAGTTTTAAATCTTTAATCTTTTTTTATTTCATTAAAACTTTCTAGAACTAAATCTGCACCTTCATTTTTTAAAATATTTTCATCTTTAAATAAATGTTTAATTCCTATTGAAGTTAAACCAAAATCTTTAGCATTTTTTGTATCTTGTTTTGTGGATGAAATTGCTATTAATTTTTCTTTTCTAATATTAAAATAATTTAAAACATATTCATAATGTTTTTCTCCTTTATCAAAACCAGGAATTCTAATTATTTCCCATTCGTTATTATTTACTATGTAAACCCCGCCCCTTGTTAAAAATAATGAAATATAATTTATTAAACCAGTTGAATGAGCAATTTTTTCTATTTTGTCTATTGGAACTGTCGTTGTAATTACTGCTTTTTCATTTTCTTTTAATAACTTTAAGAAATTTTCAGCATCTGAAAACATTTTAACTTCTTTTTCTTTTTGTTCTAGTAAATATCTAAATTTTATCTCAGTTTCTTCTAAGAATCCATTATCCATTGTTAATTCCCAAGCTTTTTTCCATTGATCTAGAGAATTTTTTCCTGATGTTTCAATGTAAACTTTTGAGTAGAATTCTTTTGTTTTTTCATTATTTTTATATTTTTCAATTGTTTCTTTTAAAGCTAGGCCTGCACATTCTGCTTTAATATTATAATTATCTATAACATTTCCATCCATTCCTAAAATATACACTTTTTTTATTTCTTTATTATCGCTTAACTTTTCTAAATAAACTTTTAATGCTCCTAAAGCATGTGGTCTTATTTCAGATTCATTTTCTAACAATTTATTTAAATTTAATTTACTGTTTTCTACAAAAAATAAATCTTTGAATTCTTTTTTTACTAATTTATTCCAAGAATCTATTATTTCATTTTTTGTTTTGTTTAGTCTTAAAATATAAACTAACATTGGCTGTCTTATTTCTTCTTTATCTATTAGTGCAAATGGTTTTGCTTCTTTGTATTCTGAAGTTCCTACTTCTTCTAGTAATTCACCTAATAATGATCTTTCTATAGAAGCTCCTATTCCTTGTAAATCTCCT
>Ga0209542_10020960_pt1 | contig 10288 bp, 9 predicted proteins | sample RifCSPhighO2_01_FD_184028 | JGI IMG/M metagenome (GOLD analysis project Ga0209542, IMG submission 184028) | Soil microbial communities from Rifle, Colorado - Rifle CSP2_plank highO2_0.1 (SPAdes) (version 2) | ecosystem: Environmental > Terrestrial > Deep subsurface > Rock core/Sediment ...
CTCCGCCAGCCCCTGCACCCGCAGGGCGCGGGCGTTGAACGGCGCCCGGGAGAGGGACTCTGTCGACAGAGCCTGAGCATTCTCGAAGCGCCCCGCCAGCAGTTCCGCTTCGGCCGCCCGCCTGAGCACCTCTGGGGATCCCGGCGCAAGGCGCACGGCAAGTGCCGGCGGACTACGATCCGCCAGCGGTGTCTTAATGGCTTCCCACCCGAGCCACACGGCGCCGGCCATCAATGCGTAGCTCAGGGCCTCGCGCACGGGGAGGCCCCTTCTGCGCACAGCTCCGGCCTGCTCCGATGTCACCGCTTGCCAGCCTTGCGGCCCTTGCCAGAAGAGGCGGAGCCGGGACCGTAATGGTAATCGTAGGCGTAGTCGTACCCGCCGTACTGAACCGTCTTCGTGTTGAACTTCGAGAGTACGGCGCCGAGGATGTGACCGTTCCCGACGGCGAGCCTTCGGAGCGCGCCCCTGGCTTGAGCGCGACGTGTGCCCTTGGCTTCCAGGACGAAGACGGTACCACCCACCGCCGAGGCAAGCAGGGGCGCGTCGGCGAAGCCGAGCACGGGGGGACCGTCGATGACGACGTGCTGGTAAACGCCGGCAGCTTCCTCGAGCACCCGCTTCAGACGGTCGCCACCCCACAGTTCGGCCGGGTTGGGCGGCAGCGGACCGCAGGGGATGAAGTCCAAACCGTCCTGGCCAGTTGGCTTCACCAGGCTGGCGAGTTCGGCTCCACCCGAAAGCAGGTTGCTCATGCCGGCGTCGTTTTCGACGCCGACGACGCGGTGCATCGACGGATTGCGAAGGTCGCCGTCCGCCAGCAGCACGCGCCGGCCAAGGCGGGCAAGGTTCAAGGCCGTCGCGTAGGCCGTGGTGGACTTGCCTTCAGCCGGGCGTGAGCTGGTGACGAGCAGATTGGCCGGCGCGCCATTGGGCGTCGAGAACTGCAGCGCCGTGCGCAGGGAATAATAGGCTTCCGAGAAGTTCGATCTGACGTCCTGCAGCGCTTCCTGGGGCGTGACGCTCTTCTCCAGAAGCGGAATGACGGCAAGGAGGGGCAGGCCCAGCTTGCTTTCCACATCGTCCGGGGTCGCCAGGGTCTCGTCGAGGGCCTCCATGATGAAGGCGGCGAGAACGCCCAGACCGAGGCCGAGCAGGGTGGCCAGAGCCAGGTTCACCAGCAGGCGCGGCTTGGACGGTTCGTCAGCCGGAATGGCCCGGTCGACGATTGAGATGTTGTTGGCGGCGACGCCGCCGGTGATGCCGACTTCCTTGTAGCGCTGGAGGAGGCCGTCGTAGAGCGTGCGGCTCGTGTCCACTTCACGCATCAGAATATTGTACTGGACGCTGCGGTCGCGCAGGTCGAGAACATCGCCCTTGAGACGCTCCACCTGCGCCTGCAGCTCCCGCTCCTCATTCAGTGCAACAGTGTACTGGCCGCGGATAGAGTTGCGAATTCCGCTCGCCACTGTCTGAATCTGTGCGTCGAGTTCGTCGAGGCGAGCTCTCAGCTGGATCATCTGCGGAAACGCCGGCTGAAAGACCTGCAGCTTTTCCTCGTATTCCGCCTGGACCTTGGCGCGCTCTTCCGTCAGACGCTGGATGGCGGGATTCTGCAGTACCTCAGGCAGTGTCATCAGCGCCGCGGAGGAAGCCTGCCCCCACCTCGCTTCCGCGGCGATGCGCTCAGAGCGCGCCTCCGCAAGCGCACTGTTGAGCGTGGAGAGGTTCATGCCCGCGAGGCTCTGGGCCTCCCCACTTGAGGAATCCGCTTCACGAAGATTGATGATCTGCTGATTGGCAGCGTAAGCCACCAGGGCTCGCTCGGACTCCTCCAAGCGAGCCTTCGTCTGGGCGATCCGCTCTTCAAGAAACTGCCGGGCGTAGGAGGAGGACTCGTACTTACGGTCCAGGTTCGACTGAATAAAATTCTCGGCGAAAGCGTTCGCAATCCTGGAAGCCAATTGCGGATCGGGGCTTTCGAATGTGACGGTCACAAGTCGGGAGCCGCGGACCGGGGAAACACCCAGGTTCTCCTCAATGGTTTCCAGCACCAGCTCTCGGCGCTGTGCCGCCTGCTGCGCTGCGCTGCCCTCTTCGCGCCGCGGAAGGTCGACGCCCATCTGTTCGAGGAACGCGTCAGAGCTGGCGAGGCCGAGACTGTCCGCGACCCGTTCGGCGAGAGACCGACTACGCAACAGCCCATACTGGGTCTGGAAGAACTCCTCCCCCTGGATCATCGATTCCCGAGGCTGGACTTCGTCGACGTTTAGCACCCGGGCAGCTTCTCGGTCGATCTGAAGCGTCACCGAGGAAACGTAGATCGGCGTCATCAGCAGGGTCGCCGCGATGCCGATCACAATGGCAGCGAGCAGGGATCCGAGAATCGGAAGACGGTACTTGACCGCCAGCCGCCAGTACTCAGAGACGTCGAATACTGGTTGCGATGCGTTGTTTCGAGGGCTTTGGGCGCCAGGAACCGTCCACGGATCTGCACCCACACGGCTTCCGTCGGGGTTATTGTGAATCATATGAGCCTCATTATGCGCGCCAGCGTTCCGGTGCCGTGTCAAGTCTGTCCCGAGTTGCCCTAAGCCGATTGGCGAAACTGAACGAGGGGGTCTTTCAGGACGGTCTCTCACCTACTCAGGCCACGAAGAAGGGATGACGACGGGCCGCTCCTGTCTTCGGCACCAGTCGACCACCGGAGGAATCTACGTTCAGCCGTCAATAGGAGCGGAACACGGCCAATCCAGGAAGGGCCGCCAAAGCTTCGCGTAGCAAGACGCTCATCTGCGACGTGTCGACGACGACGATATCGTCTCCCATCAAGACCGGGTCCGGGGCCTCGCCCATGCGAATCGCGACGAGATCGAACACGGCGACTGTCCTCTGATCATCCACGGTCCTGAAGACGGCGACGTTGCGGAGATCGGCTGTGCGAGTGGCCCCCTTTGCCATGGCAACCGCCTGTTGCAGTGTCGTCCGCCCTTTCATCTCGAAAACGCCCGCCTCTGTGACCGCTCCATCGACAGTGATCTTCTGGCTGGAAGATTCGGTGACCGACACTGTCACCTGAGGATCGTGCATGTACCGATCCGCCAGACGATCTCGGATCTCCGCAGCAAGCTCGGACGGTGTTCGTCCGGCAGCGCGAACGCTGCCGATCAGCGGCAGCTCTACAAGACCCGACGTTCCCACGCGAAGTTCATCGAACGATAGGTCTTCGACTTGGAAGACACGAACATTCAGGATGTCCTGAGCGGAGATACGATAATCGCTCTCGAACGCTGGTACATCGGCCTGGGTGGACAATGAGGCGGTTGATGAGGGAGCTGCCCGAGAGGCGGCGCAAGCCGTAAGGCTGGCTGCAGCCAAGACGATAACAATGGTGCGAAGCATGCTCTATGAACCCGAATTTGAGAACGCCTTCCGAGGTAGGATCTGAATCTCCGAACCCAGAAGCTCCCGTGGAAGATGCCTTTAGTCGAAAGGGCGGCTCCTGAACAGTAGGATGCTTGTCCGCGTTGACGTCGCTCGTAGGAGTGTCTAGCCGGGGGTTTTGGACGCCTCCTCGGGGCTGGCGGCAGGGTGCACCACATCATCTCGACATGGCTCAACCGTCTTCGCGGAGTGACGGACCGTGTGGCGGGCCGCAGGGGGCTTGTGTTCCGTGGAGGAATGTTGATTGGTGCCTACGCCGCGACCTCCGCAGTGGTGTTGGTATCCGCCGTTGGGCTAGGACAAGTAGCATCGCCCGCGGATCTTGCGGGAGTGCTGAGCGCCTTCTTCATCATCACGCTCTCAAGCGGCTTGGAGCCCGGTACGACAAAGGCCCTGCTCGTTGGTGGCCTCTCGCCAAACGTCACCCGTTCGCAGTTTCGCGCCATTGCGCTGGTGAGTGCGCTTAAATCTGCCCTCGCTTCGTTGCCGCTTGGACTCCTGTGGTCCCTCTCCGACAGGGCTATGCCGCTGTCGGCTTTGGTATGGCTGCCGATCGTCGTTCTTTCGGGGTTCTTGGCGACAGACTTCCGGGTGCTGCTGGATGCGCAGGGGCGGCACACAGCCGCCATCTGGCTCAAGCAGAGCAGTTTGCTGATTGGTCTGGCCGTGCTCGCATGCGTGGTTGCCTTGGGCGCGAGTCTTGACCTCGCCTTGGCCATTGCTGGCGTGGTCCGATTTGCGTGGACCAGCATTCTATTGGCCTGGATGTATCGATGGGCGAAGCTCGGAGATTTGGACGAGGCGAGGCTGCTGCGGTCATCGGCAGGATGGTTCCTCGACCGGACCTGGTTAGACTTCGCCGTGGTGTCCGCCCTTGCCGCGGTGAGCGGATCTCTGGACCGGATGGTAGCTCTACGCTTGCTCCCGCCCCAAGAGTACAACGCCTACTTCGTTCTATATGAAAGTATGACGAAGCTTTGGCTGCTGCCTTACATTGCCGCCCCAATCCTCTTCGCGCGGCGCGCATCGGGCTGGCTGAACGAACGCCTGGTGTTAAGGCTGTACGCCCTCATTGGGCTGACGGGCGTGGCTTTTGTGGCTGGTCTGATCGCCATGGCGGCTAGTTTTCCTGCAGTTTTCCAGTTCGCTACGGGTCTCTCCACTGCCCCGCTCGGACCCCTTGCATTATTTGGGCTGGGCATCGTCGTCTCAAGTTTCACGCAACTAATCTTGATCGATCTACAGGCGCGAGCCCAGGCGCGATGGGCGACGCTCGTTAGCATTGGAAGTCTTGTCGTCTCGGGCATTCTGTTTTACGCGCTCACCTCGCGGTGGGGCCTTTCCGGCCTTTTGACTGCCTGGATTGTAAAGTCATTGGTTGAACTCGGATTGTCGCTTGGAGGGTTGAGACGTGCAGTTGTCCGGTAATGCCTGTAGCTGTCCCAACAAGGGGCCAAACCAGTTACTGTTTACTGCCAAAGATTTTAACTTCAGAACAACTGAAGTGGAGAGCAATGTTCTCCGTTGCCAATCGTGCGGCTCCATATTTCCGGAACTTTTCCCAACACATGACACGTTGGCGGAGGCTTACCGAAACTATTATACGGATGGGCGGGGCCAAGGAAGACAGGCTTGGGGTCAGAGGCTGATCAATGCCACTCGACAACGCTACCTTATGCGAGAAACCCCTGTTGATGCTAAGAGGGTGCTGGATTTCGGATGCGGATCAGGGGAATTCTTGTCGAGTTTGGTCAAGGCGGGCTTTGAGGGAGAGGTTTGGGGAACCGACCTGCTGAAACCGAGCAATCTGCAGCCAGAAATTCGGTGGATCGACGAAAGCGATCTTGAGGAAGGGCCTAAGTTCGACTGGATCACCCTGAGCCACGTTCTCGAACACGTCGAGGATCCGAGGGGCCTGCTCGCAAGGCTTGGCAGGCGCTTGACGCCAGGCGGACGCATCTGGATATCGACCCCGAACGCTAATAGCTTTCTGTTCCGGACAATGGGCAGGTGGGCGCGAGATGTTGACTTCCCGCGCCACAGGGAAGTGTTTTCAAAGGCGGGGTTGCTACAATTGCTCTTCGATGAGCAGTTTGACGCGTCATTTCTCTCGCCGCCAGCAGTGAACGCGGCGATGAACGCGCGCTCCTCGCTGGCGAGCATTCGAGCCGACAGCAGCGCTTCTTCGCGTGAGAGGGTCGGGGCCATTGTTTCGACGTTGCTCTTGCTGGGCATTTCCCCATTTCTTGCGGGCATGGCGCCCGAGTTGGTGGTCGTGTGTCGCCCGCAGCGAGCGGCACAGTGATCTGAGGTTCGCCCCTGGCTTGACGCTTAAGGCCGTGAGCGTGATGTGCGCCTGTGGCTCAGAGGTGAATGCCGAGGTGTTCAGCCCCTTGGGCGAGGCGAGGCTGCGTAGTGTAGCGAGCTGTTTGGCTCGCCAGCCCGCTCACTGCATTTACATCGCACGTGGTGAGGTCCCCGTGAGGTCTTGAGCGGCTTTGCTGGAGATTTAAGCGTGGAGGAAGGCGGCGACGTGTCAGCTGAGCTGATGGTTGTTGTAGTGACTGAGGCGCCCCCCCTCAGCTCCCTCGATCATTATGAGAGCCCGAGGGGTTGATAGCCGATCTGCTGCGCGGCCGCGGGGTTCAGGCGCACTGCCTCTGGGGTCAGTCCCCGTGGACGGAGTGGGGCCTGACGTGGTTGTAGTCGATGCGCCAGCGCTCGATGACGGCGCGGGCTTCGGCCAGGAAGGCGAAGACCTCCTCGTTCAGGCACTCGTCCCGCAGCCTGCCGTTGAAGCTCTCGACGAAGCCGTTCTGCTGCGGCCTGCCCGGCGCGATGTAGTGCCAGGCGACGCCAGTGCGGTTGGTCCATCCGAGGATCGCGCGACTGGTCATCTCGGTCCCATTGTCGCTGACGATCACGGCGGGACGGCCGCGACGGGCGATGAGGCTTGTCCAGCTCCCAGGCCAAGCGCTGGCCGCTGATCGAGGTGTCGACCACAAGGCTCAAAGCCTCGCGGGTGTAGTCGTCGACGATGCACAGGATCCGGAACCGCCGGCCCCATGAGAGGCTGTCGGACACGAAGTCCAGGGACTAACGCTGGTTCGGCCCATCCGACAGCGCCATGGGCGCGCGCGTGCCGGTCGCGCGCTTTCGCCCTCGCCGTCGGCGCACGGCCAGGCCCTCCTCTCGGTAGAGCCGGTACAGACGCTTCTTGTTCATGCTGACGCCTTCCCGTTGCAGCAGGATGCCGAGACACCGGTACCCGAACCGGCGGCGTTCGGCCGCGAGGCTGCGCAGGCGCTCGCGCACTTCTGCGTCGCCCTGTTCAGGCTCCCGACGAACTGCCTTCGGATCGATCTGGACCAGCCCACAGGCTCGCCGCTGCGAGAAGCCACGTTCGACCATCAGGCGGAGCGCGGCTTCCCGGCGTGCTGTGGGCGATCTCAATTTTTTCCCAGAAGATCCTTCAGCGCAGCAACGTCCAGCATCGACTCCGCCAGCAGCTTCTTCAGCCGCCGGTTTTCATCCTCCAGCGCCTTCAGCTTCTGGGCGTCGGACACCGACATGCCGCTGTACTTCGCCTTCCAGCTATAGAAGGTCTGTTCACTGATCCCGTGCCGGCGGCACACCCACGCCGTGGGGCTCCCAGCCTCCTGCTCATGCAGGACGCCGATAATCTGCGCCTCGCTGAACCTGCTCTTCTTCACGTCCGTCTCCTTGGTGGAACGGACTCTCACTCAAGACGAGGGATCTGGAAGGGGGGCCGCAATGGTGAGGCCCAACGGCTATAGAACAGATCAGACGGCAGTACCTCAGCAACCTTTTCGGAAACCGCAGCTGGCCTGCCCCGGAAACATTAGCGTCGCTGAACTAGGAGCCCCACACGTCCGCGCGCGTCCACCCGTCGGGGATCGCCGGGCTCTGCGCCATTGGTCCCCGATGAGCCGGATTGATCCAAGGCGCGGGCGCTATTACTTTTCCAGACGGGTCCGACCTAAGAACAGCCGCCCACCAGCCGAACGTACTGTTTGATATAACCACAGTCTTGAATCTCGTCATCATGCAGAGGTCGACTCCTGGCGAGCCCGAGATAGTTTCGTCGATGAATGTTACGTCGTATGGACAATCGAACTCGCCCCGAAGTCCTTCGATATCATCTGAAAATACATAGAAATGGCGAACTCCCTCGAGCGAAAGCATCTCCATTGACCTATAGTAATGCGCCAGCGGTAAGCTGTAGTGCGGCGCGTTTGCAGCAGCGGTCAGGTAATCCCCCCGACGAATCTGGAGTGCCGCCGAGCTCTCAATATCAGGTTCAAGAGCCTGGAAAGCACGATCAGCAGCAGAGTCGATGTCTGCACGGAAGCGCAGACGCGCGCGGACCTGGCCGAGGATAGCCTCGTCGTAGGGCTGATCCTGCCAGTAACCCCTAAAATAGCGCGGGGCAGAATAGGCAGATGCCGTCTCGAGACCGGACGTCCTGTCAGTTTCCCAAGGCCGTAGCGGTCCGAGTACATGTGAAATACGCGAGACTGCGCGCTTGACTCCATAGCTGCGAAGCAGAAGCGAGAATCGCTTCACGTCCCTTAGTTCCGCCCGGGGCAGATCTAGGCGGAAATATCGCTCGATCGTAAGCCCGCCGTGTAAATCATAGTGTTCGAAGTCAGTGACGTCATACAATGTCTTACGGCCGGTTGCTCGCTCTAGCGCTACGCCGAAAAGATACTGAAAAAGCTGGTTTCCCAGGCCGCCAACAATGTTAACAATATTGGGGCGGGACATCAGGAGCGTCTCATGGTGTACTTGACTCTCAAAGCAGCGGAAATGATCGCCGCGCGGCGGGGCGTTAATCGCCCTTGAGCGCTCACATAACTGAGTTCTTGTAGGTGGAGCTGTTGGCGCTCAAGACCCGCAGATATCTGGCTCGGATGGTGACCAATAGAGCCGATCACAACATGCGGTAATCTAGCAGTCCGCCCAGCGCTCGTTAAAAGCCGAACGTAGAAATCCACATCCACGAGCCACGTGAGGTTCGTATCAAACCTCCTCTCTGGCGCGTTCCGAAAGACCACGGATGCCGTAGAGCCTATCCAGTTCATCGCATAAAGGGTCCAGACAGGAAGTGAGAGCCGATCCGAGACGCTGGAAACAATGCCAAACATCGACGGCCGCTCCAACCCAATAACATGGCTTCTCGCCATAACAACGTCATTACCTTGAAGAAGTAACGCACAGGCACGGCATAGAAACCGGCGGTCCACCATGAATTCATCTTGGTGCATCAAATGAATGAACTTCCCGCGGGCCGCGTCCATTCCCGCGTTCCAGTTCTCTATCGGTCGGCCGCTCCTCGGACCTTGCACATACCGAAGATTCCCGAAATGGCTCTGAAGCATTTGCACAAAATCGGCGATATCCTGTGAGCGGGAGTCGTCCGTAACAACTACTTCAAGATCTACCCCCTCCTGCGTGAGCGCCGACAAGACGGATCGGCTGAACATCGCTAAATTCTCGAAACTGGGTATCACGCAGCTCACAATGGGACTGCCTGTCACGACAGCTCCGTCTCGACCACGGGTCTTCGCCTTCATCAGCACTTGCGAATTGTCCCTTTATCCCGACAGGTCAGTTCGAACTGAGCGGAGTTCTAATCAAACCGCGCTGGCTGTGGCCAACGCAAAACGATAATGGCCCGACTCGACACTGTCTAAGCTTCTACACCGACCCGCGGCTGACCATATGACTCTGGTTTCCTGTGCCGCCGACTGCCGACGGCCCCTTCATGGACGATGGCGCCGATCCTCGTCCTTGCGGAGCCCGGAGCGGCGCGGTGCGAGTGTTGATCGCCAGTCGTGCTCCCTCGGGGAAGCGGGCTCAGGTCAACGCGGGCCATTCTTCGGCTCACGCGGGAGTAACGGGCTTCAAATAGGTCGTGGCCGAAGCTTGCATCAGGCGTGCATCTTTCTGACAGACTGTCAGGCAGGCAAAGAACATGATCGCTCCAAGGGGACCGGTCAGGGCTCCACCAAAGAACAGTTCGGCCGTCATTAGGGTGAGGATCACCACAGGGGGGTGAAGCCGATCTCGGCTTCCTGCGATGGCGAAAGCGCAAGCCAGCAAGAACAGCGCCGTGGGCAGCACACCATAGGCGATAGCCAGATCAAGCGCCTGTGACTCGGTCACACCCGCCATGGAGAGGTTCGTATAGGTCGCAATCAAATCACCTGCGGCCCGGTAGACGACGCCTTCGCCGAGGACTGGGTTCTGCATCGCCCGGTGCCAACCGTCTTCAAGAAGCATGGCGCGGAGCTTGTTTCCCTGGTCGGCGTAGTCGGCTGTGAAGGTCCGAAGCAGCAGAAAACCGGCAATCGAGGCGGCCAAGGGCAGAAGAGGAACTTTCCGGCTCCACGGGTGGTAGATGAGCGGCACAGCGAGCACAGTCAGAACCAGATAGCGGCGGGCATCGATCAGGAACAGAGAGGCGAGAAGCACCAGCCCCGCAAGCACCAGATATGGCGTGACGCGAACTCTCGCGAGCGACGCGAGGTAACACGCGGCAAAGAATGCAACCAATCCCGCCGCGTGGGTATTGCCCGCCAGTCCAGGATAGCGCTGCCGACGTCCAAACTCGTCGACCCGCGCGGACATTTCTGGTAGCTCAAAAAGCCCAGCGACAGCGAGGAAGTTCGCCGCGGCATCGATCAGTGCAACAACCAAGCAGACCTGAAGCACAGCCTTAATCAGATCGTCCTGCCGGGGCGCAAAAATCAGCATGGCGGGGACCGCGAACTGGAGCGCGAACACTCCCCACTCGTTGATCGTATAGCCCCGCACCACC
>Ga0209542_10020961_pt1 | contig 10287 bp, 8 predicted proteins | sample RifCSPhighO2_01_FD_184028 | JGI IMG/M metagenome (GOLD analysis project Ga0209542, IMG submission 184028) | Soil microbial communities from Rifle, Colorado - Rifle CSP2_plank highO2_0.1 (SPAdes) (version 2) | ecosystem: Environmental > Terrestrial > Deep subsurface > Rock core/Sediment ...
CGCCGAGGATCTACACATTAACGATTGGCTTTCACTAGTAGAAAAGTTATACTAAGAGTATGAAAACTTTTATCTTGCTTCGTTTTGTACTACTCAGTTTTATTTTACTTAGCTTTACCCAAACAGTGGGAGCGATAGGTCTAAAAACGGCCGATTTTGGCGGGCGAATCATATTAACTAAAACTCCGCCAGTCATTTGCAATTCACAGTATGGTATTGTCACTATCTTGCCAGCAAGTGGGTCAAAAAGTTTACCTTTTGTTATTACAACTACCGACAAAACAGTTAATCCTGGCGGGCAGATACTGGGTCAATATGACAAAAGGGTTGATATGAAAACTTGCTATATTCAAGCTGGGCCATATCGTGTACCCGTACCAAGTTACAAAATTAAAACAAATAAGTTTAATACTTCAAGATATTAAACTTATTTATTAAAATAGCTATGGCCATACAACAATATTTACCCAGTAAAGAGTTTCGTAAAAAACTTATTAGAGTAGGGGTTTTATTGTTGATTGTTGTAATTATTCGCTTTGGGGCCTATCCGTTAATTAAAAATTTATTTACCAAAGATAGCGCTCGCAATATACCCGACAACGTTACAGTTAAACAATTTGTTGATACTGATACCGACGGCGACAAATTAGCTGATTGGGAAGAATCAATTTGGGGCACTGATCCAAAAAAACCCGATACTGACAATGATGGCATTAGCGATTTTGATTATGTCGCCTCTAAAAAACAAGGCCTGAACACTGCCGAGCAAAACGAAACGACTATTTTATCGGGGGAAGTGTTAAGCACACTTTTTGCCCTGATTGATAGTGGCGCGACAACCCCAGAGGCTTTTGCAAATCTTGGCGATGCGGTCGGTCAAAGCGTAGTTAAGCCTGAAATTGTTAACAAACACACTAGTGCCGATTTTAATGTCGTGGGTGTTACAAAAAATGAAGTAAAAAACTATTATTTAAACTTTCAAAAGGCTTACAACGTATTTGCCAAATCCAAAGCCCCAAATGAATTCACACTTTTGTCAGTAGCTATTTCAGCTGAAGACCCCGACCAGCTACTTGACCTTGATTCAACCATTAAAAAATATACGGATTTTGAAAATAGTCTTTTGAAACTAAAGGTGCCATCGGATAATTTAGCCACTCATGTAGCTTTTACAAACAGCATTGCCTCTATCAGTTTGGCCTTAGCAAAATCACAAAAGCTATATACCAATTCAGTCGTGGGCATTAATGGTATTATTGAATTACGCTTAGCCCACAGCAACTTAGACACACAGACTGAATTACTTTATTCATATTTTTTGCGCAATAATTTAATTGGGGTGTAATTGACTAATTATATGGTGTATAATATTAACAATATGAAAGTGGCTATAAAAATCAGTAAAATATTCTTTATTTTCGCACTAACTTTGGCTTTTGGTAGCCAGGTTTTTGCCCAAAACCAAAGTATTATACCCCAAGCTGGCAACTCAAATGTTTCCTATGGTAACAAATCTTTTAATATTAAGGGCGTGGGTACGGCGCTAGCTGGTTGTTTGGGTATTGGTGACAAAATTAGTGGCAGTCAGTTAGGTTCAATTTTTGGTAGTGTAGGTAAAAGTGCTGTGAAAGTTGATGATTCATCTGCCAATAAAAAGGAGTCATGTGGTGACTCACTGGCCTATGCGGCTTCGCGCTTAGTCATTCAAAATATGTCTAAATCCACAATCAACTGGGCCACGTCAGGCAATAATGGCAGTCCATTTTACCCAACCAATTACGAATCACTTTATAAAAACATTCGCGCCACTGAGATGAAAACTTTTATTACCGAATTGCAAGCCACCGACACCAGCAACCCTTACAATTTAGCTTTTGCTAAATCCTTAGCCAGCAAGGCTCGATCAGAGGCTCAAACTTTTGCTGAAAAATACAAGTACACCGGCCCTGATGCCAAGTTTTTTGGTGACTTTAAAAAGGGTGGTTGGGAAGCTTGGTATAAATATACATTAGTACCGCAAAACAATACCTTGGGCTATTCGCGTATTGCCTCAGAACAAATTAATAAGTTGCAAGAAACGGCGACGAATACAATCAAAGAGGAACTGCAAAATAATGCCGGCTTTTTGTCACAAAAAGTCTGTGATGATAAGGGCTTTGTGCCTTGGTCAAGCGACACCGAGATGGCTAAGGTTTTGGCTGAGGTCAAAAAGAACGTACCTAGCGCTGTGGCTCGAGCCAAACAAGCTGTCTGTAAAAATTACAAAGTCGCCACACCTGGTTCCATAATTTCAAAACAACTACAAGATGTTTTGGGCTCACCACTTCGTCAAGCTGAACAGGTTGATGAAATCAACGAGGCTTTGGGTTCTGTTTTTGATGGCATTGTGGCCAAACTTATCACCAATGGCCTAAAGAGTCTTTCAAGTACTGATTTTAGAAATAGTGTAAACTTTTCGTTTAATGCCACAAATGCGCCAACGGCCAATGAGAGCTATGACACATCAACCGGGGGTAGTTTTTGGGATTCATATAATACAAATTTTGACCTACACCGAGACTTGCCAGGTATTATTAAAACTCAAAAAGCTTACATTGCCCAACTTGAAAAAAACAATCAAATTATTTCCAAAGTTTTAGACTCTATTGATAAGATGGACTACGCCTTACCGGGACCACGTGTTGGTTGGGCCGAAGGTATGGAACAAAAGGCTTATGAAGCAGCTAAGCAGGCAACCTTAGAATTCAAAGAGGGGGCCTGGGATGACCTAGCTAGTCTACAAAAGTTTAGTTTACAACGTGAAATGCTGGCCTTTATTGAAGACTTTTTCGTCAGGGCGATTACGCTATTTCTTGGTTTTTACCAAAATGCTGTAGATAGTAAATTCAACCCCGCTACAAATGCCAACATGCCTAAAAATTCAGCAAAAATGATCGCCTTGATAACAACCCGTCAATCATACGAAGAGGCTTATGCCCAAAATGACATTGAAATTCAAAACACGAACGATGTTATACTGCAATTAACTGATATTAATAACCAAGTTATTGCCCTATACAAACGCGCTTGCGAACGCTTTTTGAAAGAAACAGGCGCTATGGGCACTTGCAGTTAATTAAATTATATGAATACTAAAAGAAAGAAAATTTTTATAATCACACTTGTAGTCATTACGTTTTTTGTTTTGTTATATATTGTATACATGTTCTTGGGTCGCGTTGCTCAAACACCCCCTGAGCAAAGTAATAACAAGATTTTTGACTTTGGTTCATTAACACTCAAGAAAAAGGCACCTGTTGATGGTTCGCAAGTTGGTGATGACACACAAAGTATTGATATTAATGGTGACGGCAAAATTGATGAAAAAGATTTTACGGGTATGCCAACCGACACATCGGGTACTGGCAATCCTGGCCAAATTGGTGGTACAGGTATAGACGGTAGTGACCTGCCAAATTTTGATATTGGCAAATTAGTGCCGTTGCCTGATCCAGGAATTAATCCAGGTAGCACAATCCCTGACATAAACCTGCCGGACATTATAGATATTAATTTACCTAAAAACACAGACCCTAAACAAAAGGAAATTTGTAAAGACCCCGACTTATCGGCCGAGATGCGCAAGCTATTGTGTACCGACCCATATAAACCAGGCACTGGTGATACGGGTATAATTAGCTTTACCTTAAATGATGAAGAGCAAGCTGAGCTAGATAGACTAAATCGTGCCTTTGCCCGCCTTGCCCCATATCTAAAAACCGAAGCTGAGATTGCCAGCGAACAATCAAACTATGAGGCTTATGCTGACTTTACACTTGAGGCCGGTAGGTTAACCAATGAGACGAATATTGAGATTGCCGGTTCTACATATGCCGGCCAAAAACAGCGAGTTCGCCCATTTTTAACTGGTAAAGAGTTTGGCGACAAAGCTTCTGAGGAAATAGACATTAGCCCACTAATAGGCACCGACGATAAGGATATACCCAATGGTGTATTAAAAGCAATAAACAAATTCCTGGCCAAGAAGACCATTGAAGTTTTTGGAGGTAGTACAAACTCCCGACTTGAAAAAATAGTCTCTGACTTGTTTGGCGGCAGTAATAGTGATTACAATGATGGAACATGTCCTGGTGCAAAGAAGACCGATAATTGTGTTTCGTCAGAAACCTTCGAGGGGAAATTGGGGATTTATTAGCTGTGCATAGTGCTTGAGTTAACAATTTGCTTTTAAAAGAGCAAATTGTTATAATCAGATTTATATGATTATATATAAGCGTAAAATAGAATCCAAAATTGAATCCTTATTGTTTAAAGGCAAAATGATAATCATTCTTGGGCCAAGGCAGTCTGGTAAAACAACCTTGTCTAAAAAAATTATTAGCAAATATGGCGACAAAGGGCAGTATTTTGATTGTCAAATTGCAAATGTACGCAACCATTTTGTGGTAGGTAATCCCGACGCCCTACTACCATTGGTAAAGAATAAAAAGATTGTGGTTTTTGATGAGGCTCAAACAATTCAAAATATTGGGACTATTCTAAAGGTGTTCCATGATACTTACCCCGATACACAAATTATTGCTACTGGGTCATCGTCTTTTGATTTGGCCAATAAAATAAATGAGCCAATGACTGGGAGGGTTTTTGAATTTATTTTGATGCCTCTTTCTTTAGAAGAAATAAAGATGGTGCAAAAAATTACACATAACGATTTGATGGAACTTCTTCTTTTTGGGTCGTATCCGGCTGTCGTATCTGCAAAATCTAAAGATGAAAAAGAAATTCTATTAAAAAATATTGCTACAAATTATTTATACAAAGACGTGTTTGTATTTGAAGCCATACGTAATCCGCAAATTTTTGAAGATTTGGTAAAATTATTGGCAATGCAAATCGGTCAAATGGTTTCAGTAAATGAGCTTGCTGTCAGTTTGGGTATAAGTCGTTCGGTTGTCCAAAAATACCTCAGACTACTTGAGCAATCTTTTATTATTAAGGTTGTCCACTCATTTTCACAAAATTCACGCAATGAGCTTAAAAAAGCCTTCAAGGTATTTTTCCTAGATGTTGGTGTGCGTAATTCTCTAGTTGATATTAAAAAACCAATAGAAAGTAGGGGCGACAAAGGCTCAATATTTGAAAACTTTTTTGTGTCAGAGAGGTTGAAAATCGGGACATTAGAAACATTCCCACCCGATATTATGTTTTGGAGAACAAGGACTGGTATCGAAATAGATGTTATAGAAAAATCAGGTTTTGATATAAGTGCCTATGAGTGCAAGTGGGGGAGTAAAGATGTCTCGTTTAAAGAGTTTCTTAAACTATACCCGCAAGCAAAAGTGGCAATTATTAGACCGGTGAATCTTATATAAAACTGAATTGCATACTTTCCTTTTTCATTTCTTTTACTCTTCTTTTTCATTTCCTTTTTTGAGTTTTAGATATATAATTGTATTGTGAAGACGGGTCTAGTTAAAAAAACCTTATTAGGCATTTTTGGTGCATTTTTTGTACTTGGTATTTTAATCACGCCTAATCCTAAAAACGCTACTATCTCGGCCGCTGAGTGTACTGTAACTTCAGCCCGTTTTGTACCAGCCACTATAAATGGAAGCGTTGACAAAAATTTTATGAACGCTTGGTACGTAAATGCGACACCACCCCAGCCAGGTTTTGTAATTGAAGTTGCAACACAAAATTGTAAAGACAAAGACATTGGCGTAAGTATTGTTGAAGAGGATGGGGGAGTTAATGATGCTGTAAAAATTACAGATAAGACAAAAAATAAAGAGGTTTTGCGGGTTTCAAAAAAAGCTGAATTTGATACAGGTACAATTACATTTAATTTTAAATCTGGCAGTAACGAATGTGACGTAGAATATGGCCCTGATTGTGATTTGCATTTTAATGTAGACATTGGTGGTGCAGAGATTTACAGTTCTACTGCCAATGATAAAAATCGTGCTAACGGTGGTAGCTTGGACTATGACGAGGAAGATGATCCTGATAAGAATTTTATATTTTCAGGCGCGACTGAGGTTACTGGCGACAATGTGGGTACGATTTGGTATTACGAATTAAGTGGTGGAGGGTTTGTTTCAGCCAATAGTGGCAAAGCATTTAGCAAAACCGAATGTCAGGCTGAGGCAAATAAAACTAATGGGGCAAAAAAGCCAGTAAACTGTACCGACGAGCCAGATTTGGATGATGTCGTGGGTGGTGCATTAAATGGTAAGGCCAATGCTTTGCCCGAATGTAGTATAAACCCATTAGACTCTAATTTGTCAGCTTGTATCGTTGAAATAGTTGAAACAGTTGTGTTCGTGCCCCTATCATTTTTAGCCGGTATTGCTGGGCAGTTTTTTGATATTATGTTTGAGTTTTCAATTAGCTCGGCCATTTACGGTGGCGGTGGGGCCGAAGTGCCATTTTTAAAAACTGCCTGGACATTCATTCGCGACATTGCCAACTTGGGCTTTATTATTGTTTTGCTGTGGATTTCAATACTGCACATAGTTAAAAAAGGAGGTTATGACATTAAAAAGGCCATACCAAGCGTAATTATTATTGCGCTGGTTATTAACTTTTCGTACTTTTTTGGTACCGTGATCATAGACACGACGAATGTTTTAGCTCGGTTTTTATACACCAATGATGTTATTTGTGTTAATACCGATGGTGTATGTGACGGGACTATTTCAGAGGGTATAGTAGCATTCTTTAATCCACAAAATATGATTGAGCGAGGCTCGGAGGCTTTTATAAAATCTACCGGCCAAACCGAGATGAGCACTTCATTTTATGCCATTATTTTAATCCTTTCAATTTGGGTCGCTTGGGAGATGTTTAAAATGTTCTTCAAAATCGGTACGCTGTTTTTAGGGCGTATTGTGCAATTGTGGGTGCATTTAATATTATCACCGATTGCCTTTATTAATTTGATTTTGCCAACCAAAATCGGTACGGGCAAAAGCGTAACTAGCTTAAGTAGTCCCCAGGCTTGGGCCACGGAGTTTTTTAAAAATGCCATGATTGCACCGGTATTCATGTTCTTTTTGTATTTAATCTTTTTATTAATTTCAGGCTTTAAATTTGTCAGCCTAGCTGGTGGGACAAGTAGTTTTATATCACTCATTACCATGATCTTCCCGTTCTTTATTATTGTTATGTTGATGGGCAAAGCCGTAGAAGTCACCCAACAACAAGCTGGCAATATTGCCACCCAAATTACCGGCAAAATCAACGGCATTGTAGGTACGGTGGCCGGTGGGGCATTGGCGTTGGGTAGCCTGGCCTTTGGTGGGGCAATCGTGAAGGGTGGCAGTCGCGTGTTAGGTAGTATTTCTAAAAGTATGATTGCCCGCGAAGGCGCTGGTAGTAATATGTTGTCACGCAAATTCAACAGCGCTACTGCCAAATTAGGTGGTCGGCTGAACAAATATTCCAAAGAGTTGCCTGACAAGAATTTGGACATTCGCAAATCTAAAATCAGCGATTATGTTAAAAACGCCACTGGCTTTGACATGAAAAATAACAAAGAAAATGTGGACAAATACCTGGGTTACGTTGGCCTAAAACCTTCAGAGACTTATAATCAACGTGAAAAACGTAAGGCTGATAACCAAGTCGCTGACATGGAGCGCCGTACAATGAATGAAAAGACTGAAAAAACTGACCGTGAATTGGGTGGAGATTATGCTAAGAGAATGAGTACGCTTGAAGACACATTCCTAGAAAAATTCTTAAACGAGACTGGACAAAAAACTGGTTTCCAAAAATTTGCTGAGGCAAAACAAAAGCTTGGCATGTCTGATGATGAAATCAGAAGAGATTTTATGAATGGTTCAAACAAGCAAGCTTACGCTCAATTTGTAGAAGCTAACGCTGAGGCTATGAAGAAAGCCCGAATCAGTGCGGCTGGCTCAGAGGAATTATTTAATGCAAAAAGTGGCAAAGAATACACCGAGGCCGCGAAGAAATACAATGCCGAAGTCAGAAACAAATTTGTTGAGAAGAAGAAGCGCGATGTTTATGGTGGCAAAACACCCGAGGAAACACAGGCACGTTATGAAGCTGACCAACAAGCTGGTTTTGTTAATACTGGTGATGGAATTTTAGCTGGTGGCCAAGCTGGTGTAGCAACCGCCCTTGGTTCAACTATTGCTGCCGGTACTGGTATTGGCCTGGCTGGCGCTGCATTATACGGCGCCAATGCTCGTTACGACCGCGAGGCTGATATTGCATTTTTGAGAAGGATGGAAAAGGATGAGAAAACATCCGACAAGGTCAAGAAGGAGATAGAAAAAGCAGAAATATCAAATGCTCGAAACGAAAGTAAAATGACTGAACTTAAAGAAGAATTCAAGAACCTATCACAAGCATTGAAGGAAAATAGCAAAACAGTTACGGATGCAAGCGGTGCAACAACAAAAAATATGAAAGAAATGTTTGATAAACACCTTACTGATCTTACGAATCAAGATGCTGCTCGTAGCGAAAAGGATAAGTGGTCACCAGAGAAGCTTGAAAATGAGGCTTTCAATAAAGCTTATAGCCAGTTTATTACTGAAATCAGTGAAACCTTACGTGGTATTAATACTGCATTAACAACGGCAACAGGCACGGCTAAAACAGAATTAGAAACCAAGAGAACTGAAGCTGAAAACCTAAAGAGGGAAATTTCAGAGCAGAAGGCAAAATATGATAAGAAGGAAGATGAACATAACAAGTCAGATAACATAATAACCAGGAATCGAGAAAAGATTGATAAGTTAAGGGACTCAATTAAGGGCAAGTCGGATGACAAAAAACCGGATGCTCCAAAAACAGATGATAAGGGTAGTGACAAAAAAGATGACAAGAAATAAAATAAAAATTAATTAGTAAAAATTATGTACAGCGAAAAATTAGCCCAAATTAAAACGACCTTTGACCAAAAAACTATTTTGGCGGTTTCAAATGCTGAGACTGAAAATGCTTTGCGCAAAATTATTGAGAAGTATCGCATTAATATAAGTACGGCCGAGGAAGTTTTCAGCATTTTAATGCTTTTGTGTTATGGCATTATTGGTACGAATGAGTGTTTTAATATAATTAATAAAATGAATGTTGTTGAAGCTGATAGTTTTGCCAATTTTATTACTGACATTAATATAGGTATACTAAACCCAATTCAAGAGACAATGAAAAAACAGGTGGTCGAAAGTTTAAACAATACCCAAACTATGTATGATGATAAATTAATTAATCCAACACCTACTATTGTAGAAAATAAAATTGTTGCGCAAAAAGAAGTTCAAGATATTTTTGATGATGCTGAAGAGGATACAGATGAAACAGCTGAACAGATTTTAGCCCGTATTGATAAAGAGGTTGATGCTGAAATTGAGGCCGAGGTTCGTGCTGAACTGGCCCTAGAAGCTGCCCAAAAAGCTCAAGAACTTGCAAAGCAAAACCCAAACACCAATGTTACACCCGACACTGGTGAAGATTTTATCACTTCAAAAGCACACGGCGCAATTGCTTCAACTATTGAAAAAACTAATGATGCTAATATCCCTACCGAAACCCAAAAATCCCAAACCTACATGCGCGACCCTTATCATGAAAAACTTTAGGCAATGGGGTGAGGTAGGGGTGAGGTTATGATATACTATATTCTATGCGATCTGAAGTTCCAAAATTTATTGAAGTTGAAGACAAAATTGTTGGCCAATTTACTTGGAAGCAGTTTTTGTATTTGTGTGGTGGTATTGGGGCCGTACTAATTGCCCAACATTTTATTAAAAATCTTTTTTGGGCAATTATTGTAACTTCGCCCATTATTGCCGTGGTTTTAGCTTTGGTTTTTTATAAAGTTAATGGCCAAAACTTTTCAATCATTTTGCAGGCGGCGGTGGGGTATTACTTCAGGCAAAAGCTTTACAAATGGCGCGTGACTAAACCGACCCTTGATAAAACTACACCTAAAAAAATAGATGTGGGACAATCAGTAGATGAAGTAAAGGCCAAACAAAAAGAAGCCGACAAGGCTGAACGTATCAGTGATGTATCATGGGGCTTGGATGTTTTAGATAGGTAATTCATAACAAGTGTATGTTATAATAAAAACATGTCTATTGACGCACAAGCAACTCAGGACTTTGTACCAGTCAAAGAAATTCGCGATGGTATTGTTGTTTTAAATAATGGCGAATTGCGTGCCTTGGTACTGGTCAATCCTATTAATTTGTCGCTTAAAACCAATGACGAACAAAGGGCGGTTTTTGGGCAATTTATGGGTTTTTT
>Ga0209542_10020962_pt1 | contig 10287 bp, 13 predicted proteins | sample RifCSPhighO2_01_FD_184028 | JGI IMG/M metagenome (GOLD analysis project Ga0209542, IMG submission 184028) | Soil microbial communities from Rifle, Colorado - Rifle CSP2_plank highO2_0.1 (SPAdes) (version 2) | ecosystem: Environmental > Terrestrial > Deep subsurface > Rock core/Sediment ...
GTAATACCTGTGATAAAGTTTTTGAATTCTCTTTTTGTGAGAGCGCGCGGATTTTTAAGCAACGAAACATATGGGGCAATTGCGATAGTAGCGTTATTAACTATTTCATCAACAAGTGCGGGGTTTGCCGCATGCTGTCTAACCGCCTCTTTTTTTACCCAATCAATTGAAGCCGGGTCCATGTACATATGGAGAAGTCCCTCTTTAAATTCTCCAGCAAAATATTCACCCGGTGGTTTTGATCCGCCAAGCCAAGCTTGTTCTCGTTTTTCAGAGCGAAATAACAGCTCCATAAAAGCAAGAGTAAACTCGCGAGTACCAAATGGCGATAATGTAATTTTTTTAGACGTCGTTTTGGTATTACTATCTTTGAGTGTCGTAATCGGTCTGCTCTGGACAATGTAAAATTTCCCTTTTTCCCTTGCCCATTCGATGTCGCAGGGGAAGCCGTAATGCTCTTCGATTTTGAGAATAAGTTCGGAAAGTTCAAGAATTTGCGTCTCGGTGAGAACTTGGGAAGAGGCTTTTGGTTCGAGAATATCAACCCACTCATTACCCGCTCCACCGACTACTCGCCTATTCGCGCGAATTAGAGAACGTGTTTGAGTGGCGATGTTTTTGTCAATAATCCGTCGAGGGTTTTTCTCAACAACATAACTGTCGGGTGTGATCTGGCCTGATACGATGGCTTCTCCAAGGCCAAATCCGGCTTCAATAATGAGCTGGTTATAATCTTGGGTTACGGGGTGAACAGAAAAGGCAATGCCGGAAGATTCGCTCTCTACCATTTTCTGGATAACCACGGCGACGGAAATTTTTGTTTTATGAAGCCTTTTTTCAAATCGGTAAAAAATCGCGCGGGGAGTAAAAAGCGACGCCCAACATTTTTGAACATTTTCTAACAGAGTTTTGTCGGTTGTGTTTAAAAAAGAGTCAAGTTGCCCCGCCCATGCGGCAGAGGCACTGTCTTCCGCGGTTGCGGAAGATCTCACCGCAACATATTTCGCGTTCAATTTTTTGAAAAACACTTTGATCTCTTTGGCCAGATCACTCGGCATCTTCGCGTCAAGAATCAGCGCCTGGATTTTTTCAGATGCGTATTCCACGGTGTGCATCTCTTGATGATTGACGGAATGCAAAATAGAATCAATCTCAACATCCAAATCCGTTTCTTCCAAAAACCGGTCAAATGCTTCGGAGAGAATCACAAACCCCGGAGGTACGGGAACAACCGCTTGCGTCATCTCGCCAAGCGAAGCGCCTTTACCTCCCGCAAGATATGCGTCGTTTTTGCTGATTTGTTCAAATCGTCGAATCAATTCCATATTTTAGTATTTCCTCCAAACTCGGCCGATAATATCTTTTTTCTGAACCGGCCCAAAGTGGCGGCTGTCGGTGCTTTGACGGCTTATTCCGTCAAAAGATTTTTGATGAGCTTGATCATGATGTCTTTTTCTTTTGGGTCGCTTTCGGCCACAAGAAGCGCAAGGGCGGCAAGAGCATTGTCATTGATTTTTCGTTCACCGCTTTTCCGATAAAGATATTTGTTTCGGTCGAGAAAGTAAACAAAGAAAAACGATCCGAGACGTTTGTTGCCGTCGGAAAAAGGATGGTCTTTGATGGTGAGATACAAAAGATGGGAGGATTTATCTTCAATTGTCGCGTACAGTTCTTTGCCGCCAAAGGTTTGGTAGAGATTTTTCCATCAGCGGCAGTATGTTCCAAAATGGAACTAACTGCTTTTTGTTGAAGTTCGCCGGTTTGGAAGATGTGATTAAGGTGTTTTGTTATTGCTGGTCTTTGCGTACCAAAAAGTGAGGCGATTTGAACTTGGGTAAGCCAGATTGTTTCCTTTTCAAGACGCACTTCAATGGCCGCTTGCTTTTTGGCGGTTTCGTAAATGATGATTTCGCCTTTTTTCATTTCCTGATTTTTCATAAAATTCTAATAAACTATATCAAAAAACGGCCGAAAATTCAATTGGGCCGTTTATGAATTTTTTACTATTTCCTCCAAACCCTTCCGACAATCTGCTTCTTGGGAATCGGCCCAAAGTGGCCGCAAAGCTGAGCTTGGCTCTGCTGTCGGTGCTTTTGCGATTTTTATTTGGCAATATATGCCGACGATGGCCCTTTGCCGATTTGCTTGATAAACCCAAGTTTCTTTAGTTTTTGGAGGGAGAGCTGCGCGGTGCGCTTGGGACATTTGAGAATATCAACAACATCCTGAACGGTTATCCTTCCTGTTGACTCAAGAAAATCCAAAATTTCCATTTGTTCTTTGGGAAGATAAATTTGCGACCGGATGTCTTTCGGCGCTATTTTATTTGACAGTGATAGCACCTTCGCTTTGACTTGTCCAATCTCTTCTGTAAACCCTTGAACAAAATACTCAAGCCATGGAGTGAAGTCAACCCGACGTTTTTCATATGTTTTGCCGATATTGATGGCCCTGTAGTAGGCCTGCCGGTCGCGGTTGTAATAATCTTCCAAAGCAAACAGCCGGCGGAAATCATATCCTTGACTGTAAAGAAGAAGTGTCGCAAATGCTCGCGCTGTTCGTCCATTGCCGTCGGCAAACGGGTGAATAGCGGCGATTTCTTGGTGAACAATGCCTGCGGCCACAACTGGATTTATTTCCTCTTTCCGGTTATTTTCCATCCAACGCAAAAGGTCTTTGCAGAGGAAAGAAACTTTTATTGCGGCGGGACCCGTATACACAACTTCGTTAGGAAACCCCGCGCGCCTGCGTACAATATACACGGGACCCTTGCGATAGTGGCCGCTTTGTGCGAGCGGTAGCGTCTGTGCCGTTACAAGTTTATGGATATGAAGAAAAACTTTTTCGTTAATGTGTTCATTTTTCTGAACAACTTTTTCAATATACTTCAGCGCGTTAAGATAGTTCTGGACTTCGTAAATATCTCGCTGCGGGGCATCGATTTTTTTATGAAGAACCAGCGCTTCCACTTCGTTGGCGTTTAATTGATTGCCCTCAATTGCCGTGGAGCTATGCGTCATCCGAATCAACGCTTGTCTGCGTAATTTCAGCTCATTTTGCGGAAGAATTTTTGCGCGTTCAATCACCGCCTTGGCCTCAGCAATGGCCGTTAACGCTTTAACAATCGAGTTGGTCAGCTTGTATTTTGGATGAAACATACATCAGGCAGTATACCACGAAAATAAAAATCGCGCAACAATCGCGCAACAATCGCGCAACAATCGCGCAAAACAACCTCCACTTTGAAGCGAGGGTTTATTCTGCCAAAAGATTTTTGATGATTTTGAGTATGTGCATTTTTTGCACATTGCTTTTGAACTATTCCGTATTGCCGAATATCTTAATATTTTCTCCAAACCCGACCCACAATCTGCTTCTTGAGAATTGGGCCGAAATGGCGACTGTCAGTACTATGTGCTTCGTTATCTCCGTCGACGAAAAACTTGCCTGTTGGTAATATATCCTTTATTCGCTTGAGAATCAAACGACTGTCGCGCGGATCCCGCAAAACAATGATGTCATTGATGTGGAGTCCGATTATCCGCCAAAAAAGAGGATCGATAAGCAACCGATCCCCTCTTTGGTATGTTGGGGTCATGCTGTCGCCTTCTACTATAAAACGAAACATGTGAAACTACTTTTTTGCTGCTGCTTTGACTTCAAGAAAAACTTTGGCGATTTCATCAACCGCTTTTTGAAGCTCCTTGGCCGCCTCCATATTTATTTCCTGTTTGTTTTTAGAGCAGAGTTTGGCGGCTTGCCAGAACATGTCGTGAAGCTGGGGATGTTTGGCCAAGTGTTCAGGCTTGAAAAAATCAGTCCACAAAATCAGAATCTCGTGTTTGCAGATCCTTGCATGTTCTTCTTTGGTCCACACCATGCGGACAAAAGAATTCCGCGTTGCCTCGCTGGGTGGATTATCTTTTGGAAGTGCCTGAATTTTTTCCACCATTTTCACCACGGTTTCGGCGGCAATCTGCGCGGGTTTTGGATCATAAATCCCGCACGGCACATCGCAATGGGCGTATACGATAGTTGGTTTTGATAATCGGTCCAATAAACGAAGAGGGCTTGAAAATAATGACATAGACATACAATATTTACTAAACAATAATTATAATCGATAATGCGGAGTGAGGGTGAGCTAATTTTTGTACGAGGACTGTTTGAAGTGAGCGTTAGCGAACGAGTTCCGCAGAAGAAAATTGGTCTCACCCGAACAAAGCATTGAAAGCGCTTACGAAGACTGGGATTCTTTTTTTGGCTCTTCAGCTTCCTCCTGCGTGATCGCGACTTTATAAAACACGAGAGTAAGAACTGCGAAAATAAAGGCCTGAATAAATCCAACGAATATTTCAAGAAATAAGAACGGAAGGGGGATAATGTAGGGAATTAAAAAACCGATCACCACAAGAAGCACCTCGCCCGCAAAAATATTGCCGAACAACCGAAAAGAAAACGAAATGATTTTGGTGAACTCGCCAAGCAATTCAAACTGCCCGATGATGAGCTTGGTGGGGCTCGAGAAATTAAAAAATCGCTTGAGATACGTCCGAAGCCCCAGCACAAAAATACCCAGTGCTTGAATAGCGATGATCGAAATCAACGCCAGCGCCACGGTCATGTTGAGATCCGCGTTGGTGGAGCGAAAAAGAGGAATAAACTCCTGTTCGCCGTTATGCGTCTCGTATAACCCGATAGATCCAACTCCGGGTAAAATCCCCATCCAGTTGGCAAAAAGAATGAATAGAAAAATAGTGGCAATCAAAGGAAAAATCTGTCTTGCCTTTTCTTTGCTTTCCAGAACCTGCTCCACCATTCCCAAAATAGCCTCAACAACCATCTCAAAAAAATTCTGCAAACCTCTCGGCACAAACCGCATATGGCGGGTTGCGATAAGCGAGAGAATTGTCAAACAAATTGTGACAATCAGCGCGGTCAAAAATGAATTGGTGACAATAAAGCCTCCAATATGCGCGATGGGTTCAGGAATGAGGGATATTTTGGGTGACATAAAAAATTAAAACGTTTTTTTATCGTCGTCTTCGATTTTCTTTTGCTCTTTTTCCAAAAGCGGCTTGATCATGTGATAGGTTTCGTAGCTGGAGATGGCAAAGCCCAAAATCGCTCCGACAATAATGAAAAAGGGTGTAGTGTGGAGCCATCTGTCAATCAGAAATCCTCCGCCCAAAAAACCGAGAAGAACCACGACAATCAAAAACCCCAGCTGCCACGCAAAAGAAGCGCCGTAAAACAGCGACGCTTGATCGCTTTTCTTCTTTGTTTGTTCTCTTTGGTTCTGATCCATAATTCCTCCACCAGAGACTGAACAATAATCAAATTGGCACGCCTCTCATCCGCAGCTCTTCTTTCGCCTCTTCCGTTACCATAGTCGGTTTCCACGGAGGTTCAAACGTAATTTCAAGCTCAACATCTTTCACGCCCACAACTCTGCGCGCGGCGGCTGGAACCTCTTTTTCAAAATAGGGCGCCAAAGGACACCCGGGAAACGTCATGGTCATGAGAATCTTGACCCCCACACCAATCTTCTCGCGTTTGCCTGCGTTTGCTGTTTGCGAACGCGAGTGGACGCCTGCAGCTGACTGTATATTGTGCTCATGTTCATCGTAAGGATTGGTGTGGGGGTGAACTTTTCCCTTTTCCTGAATTTCGATATTGTATACCAGACCCAAATCCACGATATTAAGCCCCAACTCCGGATCCGGCACTTTTTTCAGTTCTTCTCGAACCTGTTCGGCTGTAACCATAAATCAAAGTATCTGCTCTTATTATCTCACAATAACAATCAATTACCAAGACCAAATTAGTGTGTATGCCCTTCTTCGGCTTTATAGTATACCCCGCACACATGGCAGTGATATCGCTTCACGAGCGGCATCCCCTTTCGCGGGCATGCGTCTGTGGCGCATACATTTTTTCCGCTCTGAAACTCCGCCTCCGTCACCACTCCCCCGCAAGTTCCTGTACAAACGTATTTGACTTGATCCTCCATAGTTTATTAAAAGTTAAGCGAGTAGTTGATCTTTCATTTGAAGAAAGGTTGTTGCTTTCAGACTGGATCCTCCGACGAGTGCTCCGTCAAAACCTACTTCAGCGTACAGAGCAACATTACGGTTATCCGTGCTTCCGCCGTAGAGAATGGGGACTTTCACGTCGCCAAATTTTTCAGCGATCATTTTCCGAATGAGGACCAACATGGACAGGGCATCATCCGGAGTGCAGGGGGTTCCCGTGCCAATCGCCCATACCGGCTCGTACGCGATGAGTATTTTCCTTGCGCTTGCCTCAGATATATTTTCAAATACTGTGCGCAGCTGATGCCCAACAACGCGTTCGGCAACACCGTTGTTGCGCTCCGCAAGCGTTTCGCCCACGCAAAGAATCGGCCGAAGACTGCTGTGAAGCGCTTGTTGCATTTTTCTCGCTACTGTCTCGTCGGATTCACCGGTAACGTGCCGCCTTTCAGAGTGCCCGATAATGACATACTGAACGCCGAGTTCTTTCAGTTCGCGCACCGACACTTCGCCCGTAAAGGCCCCGCGCTCTTCCCAAAAAACATCTTGCGCGCCAAGGACAATGGGTGATTTTTTTATTATTTTTGAAACCTCGCTCAACGATACAAAGGAGGGGCAGAGCGCCATGATGAGATTTTTATTTCGCTCTTTGGTTTCTTTTGTTAATTTATTTGCCAAACCAATACTCTCCTTTAAAGTCAAATTTATTTTCCAATTTCCGATCAAATATTTCATAGATTATTGTTGAGGTACCGGAGTCGTTGATTCTTGCGATTGCTTCATCGAGCGTTTTTCTGCTTCCTCCAAGAGTCTTTCTAAACTCTCATGCGTTGAGAGTTTTTCATAATCCGGCAATTCTTTGACATTGGTCACTCCAATATATCGCAAAAAATCATGCGTCGCCTCGTAAACAGTCTGCATGCGTTGTTTGTCTTCGCGGCGATCCACAAGACCGCGAATCATAAGGTTTCGCAAAATAAGGCTGCAGTTGACTCCCCTGATCTGTTCAAGCTCGGCTTTGGTGAGGGGGCCGCGATATGCGACAATGGTCAGGGTTTCAAGTCCGGGTTTTGTTAATTCTCCCAACTGTTCTTCCTTCAAAAAATTTCTCACCATCTCGGCGTTTTCGGCAGATGTAGTCATTTGGTATGATCCTTGGTGCTCAATAAGGCTCGTTCCGCCTGCTCGCGAAGCGTATTCGCCTTTGAGCTCGGCTAATGCTTTACTGACCTCGTCTTTTTTTGCACCGGAAACTTCCGTAAGACGCTTTACCGTCATCGGTTTGGGGGACAAAAATAAAAGACTTTCGACTTGAGATTTGATGTTCATATATTTTATTTTACCATATTTTACGCTTTCGCGCAAATAAATCCCCACACCAAAAGTTTTGGTGTGGGGATAAAGCCGCACAAAAGGCGGCTTTTGATAAAAACTATTTTACGTACCAAAAAATTTTAAAGCACTCCAGTATAGAAACCCCAGCGTGGCCGCCTGAAGAATCATCCCCTTCACGAAAGATATATAATACCCAAGCGCGAAATGAATTTTACGGTGGATGAGAAAATGCCGCTCAAGAAAAAAATTATCCCAGAGCAGGCGTTTAGCTGTCTGAATAATCCATCCGCCGTTTTCTTTGTAATGCTCTTTCTTGTTTGGATTCAAAAATTTTCTCAAATATTCATAAAAACCGGAAAGAAAATCCGGGAGCATTGCTCCAAAGGCGCCGAGAGCAATGGTGTAGGGGTGCGGAAAATCAACACGAAAACTCAATGTTGAAAAAAAGAGCGCCATAACACCCAAATCGATGAGGAGAATGCCGGCCGCGCGGCTGGTCGGGTTTTTCTTTTTTATCCAAGTGCCCACCTTCTCGTCGCCATGAGGGATCATGTCGATAATATAATGCGAAACGTATCCCAAAATAAAAGCGCTGAACGGATTGGTAGTTTGCGCCGCGAGAAGAGCTCCGACAGCCGCGTGATTGGCTAAAAACATATTTTAAAATTTTGTGCCGGTGGCTGGAATCGAACCAGCGACCTAAGGCTTATGAGTCCTTCGCTCTACCACTGAGCCACACCGGCAAATCTCCGACTTTACGTCGGAGCTGAAGCTATGCAGACGTACTTCCGTCTTTCGAAAAATGACTACTAACCAATAACCGTTGACGATTAACTTGTTTCAAAGTCATTGTCAAGGGTCATCAGCCAATAGTCAGAAATTTCATCATGGTTGCGGGGGGCCGATTCGAACGGCCGATCTTTGGGTTATGAGCCCAACGAGATGCCACTTCTCCACCCCGCGGGCATAGTGTAATATAAAAAGGCCTTTCTGTCAAACGTCAAGCACCTGAAATTGGCTTTCTATGCTTGTTAGGATATATCAATAGATGTATTAATCCAACAACAAAGATTCCTAAAATAATTATTTGTGCGCCGGTGAGGCCGAAGGTGCGAATATCAGGAACCGGCACGTCTGTTGCGCGAAACGAATCTGTAATAAAACGAACGGCAAGAAACCAAACAAGAAAAACGATCGCAAGCGTGCCATTATTTTTCATACGCTTTCGCAAAAACCATAATACGGGAAAAAGAATAATGCCATTGAAAACCATCTCGTAGATAGATGTCTCGTGGCGGACAACGCCTTCCGGCGTTTGAATCCCCCACGGCACAGTCGTGATTCTTCCCAAGTGGTCGTGGATCATCACGCACCCAAGCCGTCCGACGGCGTATCCCGCGGCTAAGGCCGGAGCAACGATATCGGCGATTTTTGGAAGCGGAAGTTTTTTGCGGTGGATAAAAATAAGCGCAGTGGCCGCGGCACCCAAAAATCCTCCAAAAAACGCCATGCCTCCTTCATAAAGCTGAAAAACACTCCATGAGTTTGCGGTGTAGTCGCGATAGTGGCCGATAACGTAAAAAAGTCGCGCCCCCACTACGGATCCGGCAAGAATCCAAACCAACAAATCAAAAATCATGCCCGGGTCAACACCCTTTCGTTTTGCTTCTTTAATCGCAATCCAACCGCCCAGAGCAAACCCCAAAGACACCAAGAGGCCCCACACTTGGAGAGTGAGGGGCCCGAGATGGATCTGTTCGTATAGGAACCAAGGAATCATAGATGCCTTGCTCTCAATCCTTACAGCTTGCTGTCAATAAGCGCTTTCACGGATTCGTATGGCTGCGCTCCGTTGATGGCTGTTTTTCCTCCTTGCGCATCCACTAAGATGCTGTAAGGAGTTCCTTGTCCGCCGGCGCTTGTCGCGTCAGCGTAGTCGTCTTGAACTTTCTTGGCATATTTTCCGGAATCAAGACATTCCTTAAACTTCGTCTCGTTCAATCCAATTTCTTTGGCGAATTTTGGAAGTTCCGCGGCATCAAGGCCATTGTTGCCGGGGGTTTTATCATAAACCATGTCCGTAAATTCCCAGAATTTATCATTGCCGCCAAGTTCAAAGGCGCACTCCGTGGCCTCTGCTTCTTTGGGGGCCTTTGGATGAAGCGAGCTTAGGGGGAAATGCCGATATACCCATTTCACTTTTCCTTTATATTCATCCGCGATCTTCAACATGGTTGGGTGAAAGCGCTTACAGAACGGGCACTCAAGATCGGAGTATTCGATAATGGTCAATTTTGCGTTTTTGTCGCCGCGAACATGTTCATCGTTTGAGACCGCGCGAAACGTTCCAACAACATCTTCTGCCGGCGCAGTTGGAGCGGCAGCCGTATTCGTATTGGTTGTGCCGGTTGTCGTTCCGGCCACTTTGCCGTTGTTTGAGCCATTGGATTGCGTGTTCTGCAAAACGGAAAACATGAGTCCCAATCCGACTAAACTGGAGGCTCCCACTCCCAAAATCAACCCCATAAAAAAGGTTGTCTTTGGAGGAGCGTCTAATAATCCTCCGGATTGCCGATATGCCGGCGGAGGCGTCCCCTGATGGGGCGGCGTATGATGCGTTTGATGTTGTGTTTCCATCGATAACTCGCTTGCCTTTTTGAGATTGTAAAACCTCGTAAAGACTTTAACGGATAATATAATACTTGATTATTGAAAGTTTAACTTTTTAACTAATCTTTTTTATTTTCAGAATCCTTTTCAGAACCTTTGGGAGCGCCACGGTTTTTTGTCGAATCTTTCATGATCCACCAAACCAAGACTGCGATCCCGATGATAAGGAGAAATGGCGCGTTCCACCCTTGCGTACCGAGAAGTACCTGTTCGTTGAGTTTGTAGTATATATCAACAAGTCCGATTT
>Ga0209542_10020963_pt1 | contig 10286 bp, 7 predicted proteins | sample RifCSPhighO2_01_FD_184028 | JGI IMG/M metagenome (GOLD analysis project Ga0209542, IMG submission 184028) | Soil microbial communities from Rifle, Colorado - Rifle CSP2_plank highO2_0.1 (SPAdes) (version 2) | ecosystem: Environmental > Terrestrial > Deep subsurface > Rock core/Sediment ...
CGCAGTAGTTCTTGTGGAATCTCAGAAAGAAAACGCGAAGGAGAAGAGACTTGTCTACCGCCATACATCAGTCGACTCCTCGTCAAAGTCAGGTGCAGTTTAGTTTTGGCTCTAGTCATCGCCACATACATCAGTCGTCTTTCTTCCTCAACGTCTTCTATTTGCATCAGACTTCGGGAATGGGGTAGTAGACCTTCCTCTAACCCGACAATCACTACTTCGTCAAACTCGAGACCCTTCGCCGCGTGGATCGTCATCATCGTCACGCTCGCGTTTCCCGCCTTTTTATCTGCTAACTCTTCTGATTGGATCAAGGCGACACTTTCCAGAAACTCACTTATTTTTCCAAACTCCGAAGACACGGCCAACAACTCCTTAATGTTCTCGACTCTTGCCACATCTGCCTCGTCGCGATCGTCGAACCGTCCCAGATATCCGGTTTCTTCGATAATTTCTTCAAGGACTTCCCGCGGAGATTTTCCTAGCTGACTTTCATTGTTGTTCCCGAGCCACTCTTCAAATTTCACCCGATTTCTTTTTCCTAACTTTTCTATTCTTTCCCAACTGATCGTGTCGGGCGGGTTATAGATTACCCGCAAATAGGCAAGTAGGTCCTTAATTTCGGCGCGATTGTAGAAACGGATACCCCCGACCAGTTTGTAATCGATTCTCCCGCGAATCAGAGCCTCTTCGATAGCCCTCGACTGAGCGTTCGTTCGGTAAAGTACTCCTAGAGTTCCTTCGCGACTGACGAGCCCTTCCGCCGTTTTCATCACATAGGCGGCTTCTTCTCTCTCGTCGATTGCCTCAATCATTTCAATTTTCTCGCCAGTTCCTTTATCTGCCTCTAACTTCAAGATCGGGTGATTAGTGTTGTTGGCGATGACTCCATAGGCGGCAGAAAGAATCGTCTGGGTGCTTCGATAATTTCGAGGTAGTCGAACTGTCGTTAGATTGGGGAACTCGGTCGAAAGCAAGGTTAAGTTTCTAAAATCGGCCCCGCGGAAAGAATATATTGCCTGAGCCGCGTCGCCCACCACCATCAAGCCATTGGGATTTGTCACCAATAGCTTTGTCAACACAAACTGGGCCTTGTTTGTGTCTTGATACTCGTCGACCAAAATCTGGCTATATCGTCTGGCAATCTTTTCTCTCATCGAGGGCAGCGACAACAGTTTCACCGATTTCACCAACAGGTCATCAAAATCGACAGCGTTGGCCTTCATTAAAATATCGTCATAAGCTCGCCACACCGAAAGCAATTTCTTGTAGAACTCGTCGTTTGCCGAAGCCGTCAGATCTTCAATGGTTACCAAATCATTTTTGAGCCGGCTAATGATGTGTAGGAACATTCCCGGTTTATTATTTTTTGGGTCAAGGGCCAGTTTTTTCACCGCCAACTTTAGCGCTGCTTCCGAGTCGTCGCTGTCGTAAATGACGAAATTGGGCACCAAACCGATTTTCTCGCCGTAGATACGCAGAACCCTCGCGCAAAAAGTATGAAACGTTCCCGCGAAACCAAGGTGACCATCCATATTACCCAAGGCCGCGACACGTCGCTTCATCTCCTCCGCCGCCTTGTTGGTAAAGGTAAGTAGCACAATCTCTTCCGGCCGCGTCTTTTGCTGATTGACCAAGTATATCGCCCGGTAAACCAGTACTTTTGTCTTTCCGCTCCCCGCGCCTGCCAGAACCAGAAGCGGCGAACCCTCGTGGGTCACCGCCGTCAGCTGTTCTTTATTAAGTTCCTTTTGCCAGTTCATGTCTCTATACTATATCTGATATGCGATACTTAATCGGCAACTGGAAGAGTTACAACACCATCTCTCAAACCAATCTTTGGCTTCGGGAATTCGCCAAGACGTTTACTATGCCAAAGACGAATATCGATCTTATTATCTGTGCCCCTTTCACCAATTTGGCCGAAGCCAATCGCCTGATCGGAGAACTCCAGCTTCCGCTTCAGGTAGCCGCCCAAGATGTCAGCGCTTATCCCCAAGGGAAACATACCGGCGAAATCACAGCCCAAATGCTTTCCGAACTCACCAACCATTGTCTGGTTGGTCACAGCGAGAGAAGGCGCGAATTTGGCGAATCGAGCCTAATCGTCGCCCAAAAAACAAGGCTCCTTCTCGAAAACTCAATCACCCCCATTGTTTGTCTGGACGTTCCCTACCTTGAAGAACAGATCAAGGAGCTGCTTGATCTCCAATTGCCTCTGGCAAGCTGCATTTTCGTCTATGAACCTCTCGCCGCCATTGGCACTGGTTTGCCTGCCGACCCCGAGAGTGCTGAGGTTATCGCTAACAAAATCTCTTTCCTCACCGAAAGCCAATGCCCTATCTTATACGGCGGTTCCGTCACCTCCGAAAACGTCGCCGGATATCTAGACAAACAACATCTCGACGGCGTTTTGGTGGGCACAGACAGTCTTTCGGTCCCCTCCTTTGATAAACTTATGCATGCCTTTATATGAACGGAAAAATCATTCGTCTCCGCCGCAGCCTTTTTTCTATTGTCAGTTTTTTGGTTAGACATCTTGCTCTAATTCTTCTTTTGTTATTTCTATCAGCCCTATTGTTTTTGGGGATAAAGACCAAAAAAATTCTCACCCAAGCAGGCCTAGGCCAGTTCATACCTCTCGAAAGTACCAACAGTCGTACCAACTTTCTGATCATGGGAATTCGGGGCGAAGGTTCCGACTCGCCCGACTTGACCGACACCCTTCTGGTTGTTTCATACTCCCATCCCGACAAGCAGATTTCTCTCGTTTCCATTCCTCGGGATCTCTGGGTCAGCTCTCTGAAGACCAAAATTAACGCTGTTTATCACTACGGCCAGTTCAAAGACGAAAATGGGGGGGGTATCAAGCTGGCTCAAAGCGCCATCCTTGAGACCCTCGGCCTGCCGATCCACTATTCTGCCGTCATCAACTTCACCATTTTTCGTGAAGCCATTGATCTGGTTGGCGGCATTGACGTTTCAGTCGCAAACACTTTTACGGATAATCAATTTCCCATAGAAGGAAAAGAAAACGCTCTTCCTGTCAGTAGCCGCTATGAATCAATTACCTTTACCGCCGGTCCAAATCATATGGACGGCACTACCGCCTTGAAATTTGTCCGCTCTCGCCATGCACAGGGCGAGGAGGGTACAGATATCGATCGGGATCGTCGCCAACAACTGGTTATCTCCGCCCTCAAACAAAAAGTTTTTACTATTGGCTTCTTAACAGATCGGAGCAAATTAACTGCCTTATATAAATTACTTAAGAACCGACTCGACACCAATCTTACCGAGAATCTTTACCCGTCCTTAGCTCGCCTCGCCTTCGATTCCTACCGCCATCCCCAAAAAACGATCGTCTTGTCATATACCCCCGACAATCAGGGCGTTACTGTATTGGAAAACCCCCCCGTCAGCAATACTTATCTCAACCAGTGGGTTCTAATTGCCAAGGACAACAACTGGCCCGCCCTCGCCCAGTATCTATCAAACAAACTCAACGCAAAATATTGAAGTACCTGCAGGGCCAGGCCTTGCAGGCCAATTCTCTGTCATTGTAAACCCTCGTCATTGCGAAGTGGCTTCGCCACTGAAGCAATCCACCCCCGTCATCCCGACCGAGGGTATTCCCGAGTGGAGGGATCTTCCACGCGCTACGCTTAGTCGGAATGACGAAGAGAGGATTATTCGATGGTTCGAATAGTTGAAGTGGTGGCAGTTTTGGCAACTTCAGGGTTGGACCCTAAAATAAGAACCCTACCTAGTCATTTATGTAGAATGTAGCCATCAAATATCAGTTTTCCCTGTTTGTCTCTGGGTTTAATTTCTTTACTCTCTAGGAACGCGATCAGCTCAGAGGATAATTCTTCTTTTTGCATATCAAAGCCAGCAATATTGCTAACGATAATATCTGAATCTTTTTCTTTCAGTTTGTATATCGCACAACTGTAGAATCTGTCACCATATTCTTCGTGAAGTCTGGAACCCAGTGTTTTATCTCCGGAGCGAAAGTGAATTCCATTCATCAAATGCTGGAATCCACCGAAGAAAATATTTTTATTTTTCCCCATCGTTTTTTTCATGTTAACGAACATATCTTCATCGCGTGAAGATCCGTGAAGGAAATATCTTCCTATTGTAGATTCGATTACATATTCATCGGTTTTTATTTTACTTGAATCAATACAGAACATTGGAGTTTTTTCCAGTCTAGCCGCATCTAAGATCATTAACGTTGTTTTCCTAATGTCTTTGCCTTCTTTGGCGGAGTTTTGGATGTGTGATTCGAGTCCCTCGTTGATATTTCCTGCAGATAGATATTCATCGATAAAAGGTTGCATACTAACCGGTTTTTCGATAAAAATTGTTGAGAAATTAGAAATATAAGAAATAATCTCTTTAATAACGACCTCATGAGCTCCGTGGTAAGTTTCGCCAAACGCGATTAATTTTGGGTTTTTATTAAGAAGATCGTTGAGAAAATTTGTGACTTTCATACGAACATTATAGATTGCCGGTAGCTCCAGCGTAAACGGCGTTGTGTTTGAAGTTACTCAGGATATATACGAAGAAGTATCTCCGTCTCCGCCTCACATTTATTTCAATTGTAGACTGTGGTGAGAACAAAAGATCCCTCGACTCCTTCGACAAGCTCAGGACTCAGTTCGCTCGGGATGACGGGAGGTGGTGTTCGATGGTTCGAATCATTGAAGTGGTGTACTTCGTCATTCCGGGCTTGACCCGGAATCTATACAAATAGATCTCCGATCAGGCTCGCCTCGCTGCGAAGCGGGTCGGGGACGCCGGGGGTAGTGATAAAATAGGGCGATGGGATTGAGTCAAAATAAAGAAGACCCGAGAGTGGCCGTCGTCATAACTCCTGACGAAGAAACTGCTGAGGTCGACGCTTTCATAGAAGCGGGGAAAAAATTACGGGAGAGTTTGGTCAGTCTTTCGAAAGAAGAATTGATTGCGAAATATAATGAGCCATTGACCGATGATGAAAATGGGACATACTTTGCAGATCAAAAATTAAAGAGGGCTATCGAGTTGGTTTTGTTGGAAAAAAAGATGGTGACCGCCGAAGAAATAGCCACACTAAAAAAGTAAATCTCTCCGTCATCCCGAGCTTTCCAATTGTCATTCCGACCGAAGTGGAGGAATCTTTACCAGATAGACTGGCCCCTCTGAGAAGACAACCTTTCCTAACGCTTTTATCTTTCGTTCATCTAAGTTTTTATATTTCTCTCTCTCCCGTCCGGAAACTACGACCCAACTCAAGTCGTATTTTTTGACAAAGGCCGTCACCTCCGCCGAACCCCCTTCCTCATAAAATCTTCTCACCTCTTCATCTCTCTTGCCGACTTCGTCATACCCTCCGCGCCAGAGCCATTCGTGCACCCGCCACCCCACCACCGTCGGCACCCCGCTAAAGGCGGATACAAAATCGGTCTCGGTATAACTATCGCCAACCGCCTCAACCAAATTTCTTCCGTCTCGATTTTTGGCTAGATACTTGATCAAAGCTAAGTCGGCCGGATACCTTTCTTTCAGAAAGACGAAGCCATCCAAACCCCGATACTGGGAAAAGTTATTGTAATAAACCTTAAATGAAACAAATGGAAAAATCATCAAGGCTGTAAATATCAACGTCATGCAAACCGTTGATCCTATACTTAATACTTTATTCTTTATACTTAATACTTGAGTGGTTGCCCATCCAAACAATACTCCCATCAAAATGAAGGCCTGATAGGTCAACTTAAACATCGTGTTGGCGCGCTGATGGTTCGGATAGATATCCTTGATATAAATGAATTCTGGGATAATCAGTAGCGCAATTGCACAAAGACCCAACGTCAGAACAAAATAATTTCTTCTCTCTTTTGTTAACGCCAAACCAAGAGCAACTACCGTGATGACCAAATGAAGACCCCACAAGACTATCAGCTGCCACACTGGTGATCGCAGGGCCACAGGCGCCACCCCATCCGAAATCGACTTAAATCCGGCAAACCACGGAAAAGCGGTCAGGGCGGTAAACCCCGCCACTATTAATGCGGATTTGACCAAGGATAGAAGTTTCATTCTTCCCGAGGCCAACATCAGGAAACCATAAATCGTCAGAAACAGTCCATAAATCATCGTGTCCCAGGTGTTGGTCATCGCCATGACTCCCAAAAGTATTCCCATCAACCCCTCCAAGTATCTTGTTTTTTCTTTGTGCCAAGCCATCGCCACCAGAAGAAATACCAACACAAATGGCAGCCCGAGGAGATGACCATGCAGGTCGCTCACCACAAAACTATAGGCGGGGAACTCATGAATCGTGTTGTAAATGAAGCGCGTCGCATCGGCATACCAATAACCGTTCAAAGTTCCCTTCGCAATCAGTGACCACGCCGTATGGCTATTCCCCCCCAGCATCACCAGCAACGCCCCCAATAGTCCTCCAACGACCGCTTTTCGTTTGGCTATCTTCTCTCCCCCAAGATTTACTATCAGGGAAAAGACCAAGCTCAACCCCGTCGCCATAATAAACGCTAGCACCAGATTATAGGAAACTTCTGGTACCACCCCCATCACCCTCGTCAGGATACTCGCCCAAAAATGGCCAAAAGAATAATAGTTAATACTACTGCCCGCCCACCACATATCACTTGCCGGCAGGGCAGGTGAGACGAGATAGCTTTTGATAAAACCAAAATCCATAAATTTTTCCAGACCCAGAATTTCCGGTTGATATCCCCTCACCAAGGCGTAGAGAAAGTATCCCAAGGCAAACAAAATCTCTTCTACGGCTACTAACCAGCCGGTTTTGGAGAAGGATGTCAAAGCCGGTCTGATATTTTTCCTTTGGAATCGCCAGGTCACTCCGATCAAAACCAATAGAGCCAAAAATACGCCCGCACTTGTATTGACCGGTAGTCCAGCGTGGGCCAAAAACCAAATCAGAAGAGAGACAAATAAAGTCCCCAGGGTTCGCCCTGCCGCCCAGCCGTGATCTATTAGTTTGCTCCCATATCGGAAAAGCCACGGCCAGACCAATAGCTGAAATCCCCAAAGAATAAAATACGTCTGGAAAATAATCAGTATGTCACCGGCCATCTTTTATCATTTGGGCTACTTTTTGTCCTGCCTCGATTGCATAATTCGTCCCCCGATCCCAAGGGTAAACCATACTCATATTCGCCACATATAGTCCCTCCATCGGCTGCCAACTGACATCTGATAACTGTCGACTGTATCCCGTCGGAAAGACCGGTTGCGCGTATGGGGTTTCAAAATACCAACTTTTGTTAATCCATTTTTTTCCGAAAGCCGGATTAATTTTCTGTAAGAAAGGCAAGTACAAACTTAGTAATTTCTCAGCCGTCATTTTTAATCTTTTATCGCCACCGGCTAAATAATTCCCCAGATAAACAATTGTTTTATTGCCATAATGACTCTTATCCACAAAGTTGGTCTGTTCTACCACGACCAAGAAAGGGAAGTCCTTTTCCAGGATATTTAACCAGTAACCCTTCATCAGACTTTGTTCCAGTTCCAGAACCAGCGTCTGGGCCCAAAGGTAATTTATTTTTGGCCACTTGATCTTATCTGATCCAATCAGCTTATCTGTCAGGGGGGCTGGAGTTGTCACCAAGACTCGATCAAATTTTTCATCATTTACCCACCATGCCCCGCTCTTTTCTTGTTTGACCGTCTTAATTATTGTCCCCGGTTTTATTTTTCCTCCCCGCTTCGTGATATATTTGCCCATTCCCTCCGCTAATGCCTGAAAACCTCCCGGGAAATACCCCAAGGCTTGAGTTCTTTTGTAAACCCTAGCCCAGAACCAAGCCAGATTAACTTCGGGTAAGTATGGTCCAAACTTTGCCGTCAGCAAGGGTTTCCAAATCTTCTCATAACCTTCCCATCCTACCCACCGTGGAAGTACTTCCACCACCCGAAATTTTTCAAAAAAAATTCCATTCCCAATTAACTTCATTATCAGTAGCCCTACCCCCATGTGTATCCGCGAGAGGAAAGAAATATCCGAAAAAGTCAGAAGAGAGAGTGGAGAATCCAGTTGTTTCTCAACCCCATTGATCAGGGAATTCGTTTTTGGAGTCGAGAAGAAAGGTGGAACTCCTACCTTTGTCGCCATAGCGATAGCCGCCCGATCATTAGCGAAGATGTGGTGGTAATACCGCTCCAAACTCCAATTCCAGCTAGGGTCCCGAAAGCCTATCGCCAAGCCACCCAACTTTTTTTCCGCCTCAAAAACCGTCACCTCGTGGCCACCATCAACCAGATCAATCGCCGCCGCCAATCCGCCAAACCCCCCACCAATAATCCCAATCTTCATACAACTATTCTATACGACGATGCTAAACTAAAACAGTGAAGATTCTGATTTTTTCTTTTGCTCTCATCGTCAGACTCGTATTTTCTCTCGACATTCATCCTATCCAAAACTACATCTTTTCCGATATGAATTCCTATCTTGGTATCTCACAACGACTTCTAGAGCATGATCGGTCTCTCTCAAACGTTTTTTACCCAATCGGCTACCCGCTTTTTCTAACGTTCATCTCCAAGGTTCTACCAAATCTTTTCTTTCCGGCGATCGCCATCTTGCAGAGTTTGATGGGGCTAACTAGCCTTATTTTGCTCTACGCCATTTCCAAAAATGTTTTAAGCAATAAATTCAGACTCATTTTTTTGATCATTCTCGCCTGCTACTATCCTTGGATTGATTTTGGCGGCTATCTAATGTCCGAAACACTCGCCACCCTGCTTCTAATCCTAGCGGTTTATCTCTCCTTTTTCTCTTTTAACCACGGGAATCTGCTCTGGCTTTTTTTCCTTCCGATAATCATCGGTCTTGGCACTCTCGTTCGGGCAAATCTTCTCTTGCCGGGAATTTTCCTCATCCTCTGGTTGGGGTTTCAGGCCAGACTAACCCTCAGAAGTCTTTGCGTCGTCATTTGCGGCGCACTGCTTTCCTACCTTCTATCTTTTCAGGTTTATAAAACTTATGGTGGAATAAGCCGCCCCTTGGCCCTCAACGGTGGCCTCAACTTCACCCAGGGTCAATGCCAATACAGAGGGGCATTCGACTCGTACGGTTGGACATTCGGCCCCCCCGTCTTTACCCAACGGGACTTTCAGATCGAAAAAAGCTTTGACCAACCATTTACCAATTCCGGTTATTTCTACCGCCAAGGAATAAACTGTCTCATTGCAAATCCGATTCGAATCATCGAAAAACCAACCGAACTTTATTACCTATTTTTTGGCAACGTTGCTTGGCCAAGTTCAGATCAACCGGGATTCGGCACCGCCATGAAAGTTAGCCACGCTCTTTTCAATGTCACCATTCTCCCCGGGTTATTTATTGCCACCTATCTATTTATCAAGGAAAGAAAGAAATTGTTCAAAACTAGACTGGCTGTTCTGGCTATCGTGGTTTTGTCACTTGTGGCCACGACCGTTGTTTACTACGCGGACATCCGCTACCGCCTTCCCTTTGATGGATTCCTGATCTTACTTTCCCTCTGGGCTTATCAATCTCTGGCCTTGAAAAATTCTAAATTAATCCGGGAATAAAGCGAAACCTGGTCTTCGTCACGTACTTCTTGTAGTCCGGATCGGCAATCAAATGCCTTTCTTCAGTGATCGCCCTCATGCCATAGAGGATTGTCCAGGCGATCATCGACAATATCATCCCGACCGAGAAGTGTTGCAGAGCCGTAATCCACCAAACTATCAACTTTCCGGTATAAGCCGGGTGCCTGAGATATTTATAGGCGCCATTGGTGACGATACCCCTGTTGGTCAAGTTTGAACTCTTCCACCCCAAAGACAACGTCGCCCAAAGGTACAGCGCCAAACACGCCACCGCTACGATCTTCAAAGTCATATCTATGTAATAATCCGGAAAATAGAAATAGTCGCTCGAATACCAATTAAGGTATCCGGTCGAAATACTATTAAAAGGCGGGTAGCTCGCCAGAGCCACCGCCCAACCCAGAATCGTCGGTTCGACAGACTTGACCACATTCTTCAGTTTCGGGTGCTCCACTAGGTATCCGACGGCAAAATAGAGCGTGTCGATCGCAAATATAATTGTAAATATATCGGTATACCCCGTTCGAAAGTCAAAGGCCAGGTTGTGGGCCGCTATCCTAGCGGCGATAATCTGGATAACCCCGCGGCCATTCGAGAGGAAAAAATTAAGCATTATCGGGACATAAAACAGTTTCACCAAAAAGAAAAGCAGAGTCGTCTTCGTT
>Ga0209542_10020969_pt1 | contig 10283 bp, 12 predicted proteins | sample RifCSPhighO2_01_FD_184028 | JGI IMG/M metagenome (GOLD analysis project Ga0209542, IMG submission 184028) | Soil microbial communities from Rifle, Colorado - Rifle CSP2_plank highO2_0.1 (SPAdes) (version 2) | ecosystem: Environmental > Terrestrial > Deep subsurface > Rock core/Sediment ...
CTCTAAGTCAAAGAGACGTCATAACCATTGTCCTGAGTTTTTTCTTTTCCGAAGTTTTCTTCATAAGAAAAGCTCATCTAGACCATGGGCCCAATAACATTTTAAACAACTCAGAACTTATAAAACTTATCCATTACAAAATTTAATATGGTAATGCAGTCAGCAGCTAAATAAGCTTTTTTCCCTAAAGAAATCTTTTCACCATTTCTCAAAACAAAGCCTTCTTCTTTCTTAGGCAAGCCAATAAAATCCCCTAAAACAAAAACTTCATTGCCTTTTAATTTGCATTTTAAAATATCTTCTCCTTTCTCTTCCAAAACTAAAAACCTCTTTCCTTCGCTAGTTAAATCCTTCACAACGCCTTGAAAGCTTTTCTTTTCCAAATAAAAACCTTCATGTTTCTCTTTATTTAAAACAGTTCTTAAAATTCTGCCCCAAGTTTCTTCATCGCTTCTGACATTATATAATTCCTCTCCTACAACCTTTATGTATATAGGAGGATTTGGCGGTCCGCTTAGAATAATATGAAATACAACATCTTTCCTTAAAGCATGAGATAAAAAAAATGAAGACGTAAGACAGTGGGCAACTAAATCCAATCTTGCTTCCTTAAGATTCCTAAAATTACCTGAAGTATATCCTTGTCTTGAAAATAGTAAAAATTCTCTCATTTTAGTTTTAAATTATATTTTGATTAAACTTTTTTAAAGGTTTATTTATAAGCCTTCGGAGGGATTTGAACCCCCAGCCTATTGCTTACAAGGCAATCGCTCTACCGTTGAGCTACGAAGGCGTTGCTCTAACCTAAAATCCGATGCTTATATATTTTTCTTATTAAACATCACTACTAAACAATAATAACAAATAGAAAGATTTATATACTATAAATATATAATAAATATACTATGAAATGGGCATTAATAACACTGGGGTTAGTTATTGTAGCGTTTTTATTAGGGTATTCTATTTCAAATAATCAAGAAACGCAAATGCCTCAATCTTACACAACAGAAGAAGAAAATACAAGCTCTCCATCAGACTGGATTAAAGAAAATCAAATAGTAGTCCAAAAAGATAAAGTAGTAATTAATATAGAAAATGCAAAATGGGCTAAATTCACAGACACAGATTCTATGCTTCCGTTTTTGGATGAAAATTCAAATGCAATAGAATTAATACCCAGAAATGAAAATGATATTAAAATAGGAGACATAGTTTCATACAGGGCGTTCACAAATGACATTGTTATACATAGGGTAATAGAAAAGGGAACTGATGAACAGGGAGTTTATTTCATATTAAAAGGAGATAATAATCCCTACCCGGACCCTGAAAAAGTAAGATTCTCGCAAGTGCAAAGGGTTCTAGTAGCTGTTATTTATTAATTATTAAACAATTTATAGAATATATTATATTATTTTACTTTTTATATTATTACCATAATCTATTCTTTTTATTATTCTATTTCCTTTTTCAATAGATATATTAAATTCTTTTTCTGCACCATTTACATCAAACTTTTTCTTTAGTTTATTGAGCTTTACATTATTTTCTATTGGTATGTATATTTTTACCCTAGATTTATTTATAACTTTAAATTCTGCTCCGCCTATAGTATTAGTTGTTTCGTCATAATTTTCAGATATAAGGTATTCTTTTGTATCAAAGCCTTGTTCATATGATTTTTCTCCTAAATCTATTTTTATCTTATAAGGTTTATTTTTATTTTTTTTGATAGAATTGTGAAATTTTACTTCAGAAATTTTATTAATATTATAACTAGAAATATTATGGGGATTTCCTATCAATTCTATTTCTATAGCACTTTTCTCTAAATTACTTATAATGCCGCTATATTGCAAAAGTTCATTAGATATTATTCTTTCATTTACTGCACCTAAATTAAATATCCATTCTTTCATCATTGAATTAGTTGTTGGCCTATAATTTCCAGTTACATAAGAACAACCATCATAATATCCTATACCTGTTTGCCCAACTAAATCGCCCCACCATAATTTTGCAATGTTTATATCTGGAGCGCAATTGCCCCCCCATATTATATTCCCAAATTCATCTATAAAACTAGGCCAATCCCCCCTATTAGGTTCTGTATATTCATCAGCTAACCTAGGAAACTGATGTTGAAATTCATGATCAAATATATATCTATTTAGATTGTCTCCCCAAACAGGAATAAAGGAACTGCCTCCAAAATAAGCACGTGGTCTAAAACCGGCAGAATTATACAAATTCACTTCATATTTATTTGTAAGACCTTCACAATATTTTTTACTTTTTTCAGAATCACAGATAAGATTATCAATGCATGAACCCGCAGGTTGTCCAGGTTGTTGTGGGACATCTGGTTGTAAGATATCATTAACATACCAAAAATTGAATTTATTTTTATTATCCCTATATACTGGAAGGTTCATTAAGCCTATACCCCCAGAACGACCATCATAATTAATGGCTTGTTTTGCATGTTCAATAAATTTAGTTTTATTTCTATAATCAAACCCAACAAAAACTATATTTATTCTATCAGCCTCTTTTATATTCACTCCGTTATATAATTCAGCACAACATTCATCTACAATGCCATCACAATCATTATCAATGCCATCAGAATCACAATTTTCTTCATTATCAGTTGTCCCGCAACTTGCGCTACTAATAATCTCTCTACTAATAATCTCTAACTGAACAGATCTACAATAAAAAGATGAAGAAAAAGATGAAGAAAAAGATGAAGAAAAAGATGAAAGACTGCCGCAATTAAATTGATTAACATATCGAATATCAAAATTTTTAAAATTTATTTTATTTTGGTAATAAATGTTTTGGCTAGATTCATTATCAATCCTTATTTTTATATAACCTCTTTTAGAAACAACTAACTGTACAGTCTTTTCATTAATTTGTATTTTATCAAACAAATGCATTATATATTGATTATTCCCTAAACTTTTAGAGACTCTCCCTGTTAAATAATCCTGCCAAACTCCAGTAAAGAAACCAGCAGAAACAATAGAACTCATTAATACTAAAGATAAGATTATTACTAAAATACCTCTTTTCATAGCTAAATTAAATGATATATATATAAACGTTTAGATTTTAAAATTTTATATGATGTTCTGAAAGAGGTATATAAATTTTAGATAATTCTTAAATAAATATCTTAAAAAATTAAAAGGAGGTGAAAAAGTGGCTGAAAGCAATAAAACAATTTTAACTTTAGGTGCATTGATAATAGCTGGTGTTGCTTTGTTCTTTATAGGAAGTTACGTTGGAAATGCGGTTTTTAGCAAAAGGCCTGCCTTGACGACAGTGCAGAAACAAGAGGTTTTGGGTATGTTAAATAAGTGCATTGTAACTTCTATAACTTCTGAAGTAGATACGAAAACTACCTGTAATGATGTATGTAATATGGTAGAAAAAGAAGGGAATTTAAGTAATATAAAATATACTTGTGTTAGTGCTGGGGAAGGTGCTTTTATTGGTATAGAACCAAACAAAAGGTCAATAGTGGAGGAAATTACTGTAAGATGTGACTGGCCTTTATATAAGGACGAATTTTATAGCCCAAAAATGTTAACTTGCACTTGTTGTTCCCCATAATTTTTTTCTTTTTTTAATATTTACTAACGTTCTCTCTTAAACACCCTAATCATGCAGGAATTAATAGGATAAACTTTTTTAATCGCATCTTTTAAATTCTTCTGCAAATCATTGTTTACAATACCTTTAAAAGAATCTTCAAAACTATTTTGCTTCAAGTAATCTGCAATAAAAGTATGAACAGCTTTTCTTAGTGAAGTTGCAACTGAATTATGCACCTCAGCTTTTGTCATAATTAAAGGCTTAATTCTAACTTTCACGCCATCTTTGCATACGCCTGGAAAAGAATCCTCAACCTTCATTTTTGCTTTTTTGCTCATTCTTCTAACATGGATAGGTAATATCTCATAACCAATAAGTTCAGTATAAACAATATCATTCTTAACATCATTCATCTTAAAACTTACTTCAATACTCTGTTTTTTAGGATCATCAGTAATAGACATCAAGCTAACATTTATGTTTCTTCCAACTAATGATTTAGTATCATAACAATAACTTTCCCCTAATCCTCTATTATTAAATAATTTAGGGCTGACTATAGTAACCCATTTCTTCTTTTCTTTTCTTTCCTTCTTAACTTGCCTAACTTGTTTAACTTGTTCAGCCATTTTATTTAAAGCGTAAAATACTTACATTTAAACCTTTCTATTGCCTAAAACCACCTTTATATTATCAATAAATTCTCTTTCTTTGTTGATGCTGACTAAAGAACCTGCAGCTAATTTATGCCCGCCAACTTCGGCATCTAATCCCTTTACAACATCTGTTAACAAATCCTTCAAATTCAGCTCTTCATTTACTTTCAAGCCAGCAACCCTAATGCTTGATTTCAAATCGCCTTCTAAATTTTTAGCAATTGAAATAATAATTGTTCCTTCAGCATAAATCCCTGCTCTTGAAATAATCCCACCAACAACGCCAATTATAGTATCTTTTATATTTTCACCGGCATTAATTATAGTAAAGCCATTTCCTTCAAAAATATTCTCGCTTTTTCTGTTATCATGGAACCAGCTCAATCCATTAATTATCATTTTTTTATACTCTTCAATTAAAACAAGCGCTTTTTCCTTAGCATCTTTATTCCCTAAGACAGTACCAATCCCAATAGCTGGCTTCCCCAATCTTGCGCAGGAATTTAATAAAGTTGCATATTCTTTAACATCTTTTGTAGATCCTTCTTCTTCATCTTTCAATGTATATATTGGGCCTAAAACATCTTCAGGTTTGTCTTCAGAACCTATCCTTCTTAATATTATCCCAGTAACTAATTTTTTAATCTCATCATCATTTAAGTCAACTAATTTTCTCCATTTTTCTCCGTTCTTGGCTTGAATTCCGCAATCTTCTAAAAACATTACAGCCCCGGATTCATTTCCAGAAACACCGGGGATATATGGGTCGGTGCAATATTCTAAAACTTTATGCACAGGTTTCGTCTGATAGCCAAACATTCTCAATCCGGTTTTTATTTCTATTTTTCCTAAACTAACAGCATCATCTAAAATTTCTTTATTCAACCCTCTAACACCTTTATACTCTTGCACATCCCCAACAGCGCCAATGAAAGCAATATGGCTTAGTTCAATATTTTCCTTATTCAATGCTTTTGCAAAAAAATAACAAACACCAGAAGCTGAAATTTCATTATATTCATCCAATCCGAATAAATGCTGGTTTAATTGATAAATCTCTTTGTCCTCGCATTCTACAATATGGTGGTCTAAAATAAATATTTTTCTTCCAGGCAAATATTTCTTGATATTGGAAACTACCGAACTTCCTAAATCCGCAAACACAATAATTTCATAAGGCTCTTTAGCTAAAACATTTAAAACATTTCTGGATAATTGTTTTATTAGGCTCAAAGAAAATTTAATTCCTTCTCTTTTAAAAGCGGCAACAAGAATGGCGGCAGCAGTTATCCCGTCTGTATCCAAATTAGAAACAATCTTAACAACAGTTTTATCTAGCTCTTTAAATCTCTCAGCTAATATTTTTGCAGTTTTCTTGAAATCTTCACTGCCCACCATTTTAAAAAATGCTTAAGCAACTAATAATTTAGCTTGCTCCCTATTATACGCCCAATCTTTAGGCAACATATTATTTCTTTTATAATATTTAGCTAATCTTCTGATTTTTGATTCAGTTAAAATTATTCCTCTCTTGGCAACTTGGTCATGCTTGTTTTTTTCTAAGTGCTTGCTTAAATTAATTCCGCCCTTTATTAATGCAGTTAATTCCTCTGGTATTTTGGCCTTTAATTTATTTTCTTCTAAAATCTTTTTTACTTTTTTCCCTGCTAATTTTTTAATATCCGGGATGCCGTAAGAATCTCTTAAAATTAATCCAATCTGCGCAGGAGTTTTTTCAGTTTTAGCTAATTTTATAATAAGTTGTTCTATTTCTTTTGGAGTATATTTAACCCAGCTAAAACTAGGATTTAACGGTCTTTTGCTTCCGTGTTTTCCCTTGCTTCTCGAATACATTCTTGCCATTTTGTTTTTAAGATAAGTAAACATTTATAAAGATTATGAAAATGCAAAATCTTCTGTTTCTTGTTAATATTAATAGCCCGGGAAGGATTTGAACCTTCGTCAAAGGCTAACTTCAGAGTATTCTCTTCCAAAGGCCTCTATGCTAGGCCGCTACACTACCGGGCTTTATACTTTAAAGAAAATACAATCTTTTAAAAGCTTGTGTTTTTCTTCTGCCCTTTGTATCTGCCTCTTTTTTCAACCTTTTCAAGCCTGTTTAATACTTCTTTGTATTTATTGCAAGTTTTATATCCTTCCAAGACCTCTTTATAAGAATCTTCATAATGTTTATAGTGTCTGGATTCTAATGCCTGCCTTAATAAATGCAGATCAACAGCCTTATCTTCATTCTTATCAGAAATTAAGCTTAATCCAAAATCAATAAAATATAATTTATTTTTTTTCAATAACATATTACTAGTGGTTAAATCGCCATGAATTATGTTTTCATTATGTAATAAAGCAACCTGTTTTCCTATTAACCTGCAAATATCTTTTCTTTCTTTGAGGTTATAATTATCCAAGCTCTCGCTTAATCTTTCTCCTTCAATAAATTCCATCTCAATAATGTGTTTTTTCTCATCGCACTTTAAAACCTTGGGCACAGGTATGATATTGTAAGCTTTTTCTAAAATGGAATTTTCTCTTCTAGTCCTGTATTTTCTTATATTCTTGTCAATCTCTTCAATCCTGTAATTTTTCTTTATTCTTTCCTTTATAATTAGATTCTCAGCTTTATTCAAATATACACGAGCCTCAGCACCAATACTTATCAAGTTCATAAAGATTATTGAATTTTAAAGATTTATTAAGTTTACTATAAAAATTTATCTACAAAAACAGAAACATTTATATAGTTATAATATTTATTACTACGTATGACTAACCATACTATTAAGAAAGGCAATTTAAAATTAACATTATCTATAAATAAGGAAACCTTAAAAGAATATAAAAAATATTGTGAAGAAGAGGGAATAATCATTTCAAAACAAGTAGAAAAATTTATGAAGAAAGAGGTAGAAAACAGAAAATGACCATCAAATTAGACTTATTCAAACTTCATGATCCAAAAAAAGATGCAAGATCAAGGGGGTGGATTACCTTAGGTGGGAAAGAAGTAATAAAAGAAACTAGAAATATCCTTTTAAGACTTTTAAGAAGAAATAGTATAAGGGGTCTTGCTAAACAGATGTCAAATGGATTAAACGTAAAATCGATAACTATTGAAAATTATCTTTACGAACTTAAGAATAATAGAAAAAATAAAGAGTTTATCCCAATAGCTATAATTCAAGGACTATTAAGAATATATTCTCCTACAAAATATGATAAGATCAAATGGAAGATAATAAATTTAACTGATGAGATAGGATGTAATGCTCCACGATCAAAACTGATTAATAATCCAAAAATATTAACAGATGATATTGTTCTTTTATCAGGCATACACGCAGCAGATGGAACATTAAACAATCACAAAACAGGAAAAGGACGTCTATATAGAATTACAATCATTGACGCAGATAAAGAATCTTTAAATAAAGTTAAAGAAATTGTAAAAAGAACATTCAATTTTAATATTAAAATTAGAAAATCTATTCATGAAAATGCTTATTTGATTATTATTGATAATAAACCCATTATTAGAATATTCAATAAACTTCTAAATTTTAAAATAGGTTATAAAATAACAAGTGTTAGAATGCCTAAGATTATCAAAAGACTAAATTTAAAAAAACAAAAATTATTCATTAAAGGATTTTTAACATTTGATGGAAGCGTAGACATAGCTGGTTATTTAAGATTAAGTATTAAAAATAAAAGTCTTATAAAAGAAATCATAAACATATTGAAATCAGATGGAATAAATGTAAAATTGGAACATGAGAAGACTAGACCGGGAGTTGGTTCCTTTAGGGTATTAATACCAAAAGATCCAAAATTTTTAGGATATTTGATCAAAGATACTATGAAATATAAAAGAGCTAAATTTTTTATAGTAGGAAAAACAAGCGATAATATCTTTACACTTTTTAATGAAAAACCACATAACAAAACTTCAATACATAAAATGCTAAATTTGACAAAAAATCTTGAAATGTTTACAATCTCAAAGATTAGAGATTTATCTAAATTAAGTGATAGAACATTAAGAAGTTACTTAAGAGTTTTAATTATCGCAGGATTTATTAAAGAAGTAAAGAAAAAATCAAATTTTGATACTAAAATCAAGTCTATCAGAGGATTTGATGAACTTACAGCTATTACATTAAATAACAATTTCAGAAATAAATTATTTAATAAATTATTAGATAATTATAAAGTATATGAAATAGCAAACATAATGGGAACCAACCCTTCTACAGTAACAAATTGGAAATTAGGTCACTTTGGAATTAATAAAAGATATTTAATAAAACTATTAAAATTATCAGATTTTAAAGAAAGAGACTTATATAATTCAATCGAAAATATTAATAAGAATTTTTATAGGATAAATTAAAAATAATTATTTACCAAATAATTTGCTTAATATATCCAACAATCTCTGCAATAAACCGGCTGTGCTGATGCATTCGCTATTAGAGCATTCATTGCTTCTGCATTCATAATTATTCTCACAGCTTCCTTTTAATTCTTTCTGTTGTATGAAATTATCACTAATATCACAATATTGTCCTTCTAATCTATTTCCATATGGTAAACATTTATTATCTATTAAACAACCATTGCATACTGCGGGAATAATCTTTTCTTCAACGGATGTATTAGAAATAGGAGAAATAGGCACCGTAATATTCTCTTGAAAAGTTACATTTGTAGATATTTCACTCTCTTTTGTAATTATAGTTGTCATATTTGTAGGGACAGTTGTAGTTGTATAAGTTTGGTTTGTTGTAGTTTGATTAGACAATGGTGCTGCAGATATAATCCTAAAACTAATTTTACCACCTCTATTTTTAATATCTAAAGATCTTATTCTATTATCATTATCTTTATAAAATATTTCCCTGATATTGCCGTTATTTTTAGAATACATAAATAATTGTTTTGTGATTATGCCACTAATTACTTCCATATTATTTGTAGATTTTAATACAAATGCCGGTTCTGAAGTATATGTTTCCCAACCAGAAGCTTGGCTAAAATCATTAGAAGAATCATAATTAATAATATAATTAGTTAAAAATCCATCGACCTTGAATCTTAAAGTTTCTTCCTCTTTGTTATCAAAACTAACCCTATTCTCTGAATCCCTATAAAAAATACTAGTCCCCCCATCTTTCTGATAGAGCCATACATCTCTTGTTTTAATACCTTTACTTACCAACTCTATCGCATCATTATCATTAGCAGAAGTATATAAATGAAAAGTAGGTTCTGAAGTATATGTTTCCCAACCAGAAGCTTGGCTAAAATCAGCACTCAATTCAAACTCAATTATAATATCGGAATTTTCACTAACCTGTCTTCCAGTCAAATAATCCTGCCAAACTCCAGTAAATAATCCAGCAGAAACTAAAGTACTAGTTAATATCAATAAAGTTATTATTAATATGCCTCTTTTCATAACATTTTAAAACAAAATGAATATATAAACTTTTCGGTAACCTTTTAGTAATATATTAGTAGCTTTATTTTTAATTCCCATAAGCTTCCCAAATCATTATGGACAATTTTTGGGAAATTTATAGTTATATCTTAAGAGGAAACAGAAGAAAAAGAGTTTTAGCTTGTTTATCTGGACCCAAAATATCTAAGCAAATAGCTCAAGAATGTAAAATGAGTTTATCTAATGTTAAAGCTTCTATTGATGACTTAAAGAAAAAAGGTTTAATTAAATGCTTAACACCGAAGCAGAAGATAGGCAGAGTTTACACATTAACAAAAAATGGTGAAGAATTAAGAGTATATTTGGCTAAATCTGCCTAAAACTATAGATTTATATCCCCTTCGGCAGTTTCCCTTTGAGACTTCTTCATTAACTAAGTTCATATAAATTCATCTTTTCTTTGCACAGGCAATAACTCATATTCACGGCTCTCATAATATATATTCCAATTCTTTAAAAAATCAACCATTTCATTTTTCATAGTCAATGGAATAAGTACC
>Ga0209542_10020972_pt1 | contig 10282 bp, 14 predicted proteins | sample RifCSPhighO2_01_FD_184028 | JGI IMG/M metagenome (GOLD analysis project Ga0209542, IMG submission 184028) | Soil microbial communities from Rifle, Colorado - Rifle CSP2_plank highO2_0.1 (SPAdes) (version 2) | ecosystem: Environmental > Terrestrial > Deep subsurface > Rock core/Sediment ...
GGACACCGAGGTCAAATCCGGCCACATACACGGGAGCATTTACCTTCATACGTGAACTCTTCGCTGAGACGGCAGAAGCACGGGCACGAGGTTGGAAGCCGAATCGATTCTCCTTCAATGTGAAGGGAGGTAGGTGCGAAACATGTCAGGGTTCTGGTGCTATCGAGGTGGAGATGCACTTCCTTCCAACCGTGTATGTGCCTTGCGACGTCTGCAGGGGCAAGAGATTTATGAAAGAGACTTTAGAAGTGAAGTATAAACATAAGTCCATCCACGATGTCCTCGAGATGACTGTAGAAGATGCACTTGCATTCTTCGAAGACATTCCGGCAATCTCTGACAGATTAAGAACTCTCAACGATGTTGGCCTTGGGTACTTGGCACTGGGGCAGTCCGCCACCACTCTCTCCGGCGGAGAAGCACAGAGGGTAAAGATTGCCTCGGAGCTCTATCGTCTGCATTTGGAGAAGACGATCTACCTACTGGATGAACCCACTATTGGGCTACATTATGAAGATGTAAAGAAGCTTATTGAGATTCTCCAGCGTCTTGTAGACAAGGGAAACACTGTGCTAGTCATCGAACACAATATGGACTTCATCAAGAGTACGGACTACATCATCGATTTTGGTCCGGAAGGAGGGAACGGTGGTGGAGACCTAGTGGCAAAGGGCACTCCAGAAGAAGTATCAGGCACAGATACTCACACAGGAAAATATTTGAGGAAGTCACTGAGGAAGAAATAAAAGACGAAAGCGCCGGCAAGCCGGCGCTTCACGGGTCAGTTGGGAAGATACATCTCAGCTTCCCATTTGACTTCAAGTGAGGCTTCAGGGAGAATATTGAGTCTGTCCATCTCCTTATTGAGAGCAGACTCAACCAACTCGTCGTCGACATCCTCGATCGAGTCGACCTCACAGAGATATAGCACCTCGACTTCAGGTACTACTACTGGCTTTCCCCATAAGTCTTCGTACGTCAATCTCACCAGTATCGTCATAGTCCCTCCTATCTAGAGTATAAATTAAAGGCAAACTAAATGAAACTGACCGATTTAAGTCAATTTGATCTGCCTGATACGCCGGGGGTCTACTTTTTCCTAAAATCTAAAGGCAAACCCCTCCAACCTCCCCTTATCAAGGGAGGTAAGATTCGTCCCCCTGATAAGGGGGATTTCAAGGGGGTTGAAATCTTGTATATCGGCAAAGCTTCATCTCTAGAAGATCGGGTCAAGAGTTATTTCTCTAAAGACATTTTCCTCTCACGCGGTCCGAGGATTGTGAAGATGCTTGAAGAGGCAAACTCTATCGAGTTTGCCCAAACAGATTCAGTGCTCGAAGCATTGATATTGGAAGCCAATGAGATTAAGAAACATCAACCAATTTACAACGCTCGGGAGAAAGATGACAAGAGTTATAACTTCGTCACTATTACAGTAGAAGAATTCCCAAAAGTAGTTATCACTCGAGGTTCAGGAGATTACGGACCATATCCGCATAGCGGAGAGCTTAAGGAAGCCTTGAAAATTATAAGGAAAATTTTCTCTTTCCGAGACGATAAATGTCGACTCACGGGTAAACCATGTTTCAACGCGCAGATAGGCCTCTGTTCCGGACCTTGCGCAGGCTGGATTTCTAAGAGAGATTACCGGAAACAGATAAAGAATATAAAGCTCTTCTTCGAAGGTAAGAAAGAAACTGTAATCAAAAATCTTGAGAAAGAAATGAAATCTCTTGCCAAAGAACAAAAGTTTGAAGAGGCAGATAAAATTAAACAAAAAATCTTCGCTCTGGACCATATCCAGGATGTAGCACTTATAAAGCAAGACTTAACAACCAACAACCAACAACCAACAACATTTAGAATAGAGGCGTATGATATTGCGCACATTTCTGGAACTAATGTAGTGGGAGTGATGACGGTAGTTACTGACGGTGATCTTGATAAATCACAGTATAGAAAATTCAAGATTAGAATTGATAAAAATGATGACAATAGGAATCTTCGCGAAATTCTTTCGCGACGCTTTGGACACCCGGAATGGCGGTTTCCGAACCTTATAGTAGTAGATGGGGGTAAGGCACAGATAAATACTGCACGGAAAATACTTGAAGAATCAGGACTAGAAATGATTGAAGTGGTCTCGGTGGTGAAAGATGAACGTCACAAAGCTAGAGAAGTTCTTGGCCACTTGGCGGTCCAACCGCCAAGTGGCGGTTGGACCGCTCTAGAGAAACAAATACTTCTCGCTAATGCAGAAGCGCATCGCTTTGCTATCGGTTACCACCGTAAGCTGCGCAATAAAGGTTTTCGTATATAATTAAAGGATGATAAAAGTGGCTGTACTCTATGGCGGACGCTCTCCTGCTTATGAAGACTCGCTTCTTACTGGGAAATTTGTCCTTTCTCTCTTACGTGATCACATAGAATATGAACCCATAGATGTCTTTATCTCAAGAGAGGGTGATTGGCACTACAAGGGACTGGTAGAAGAGCCGCACCAAGTTCTATCCCGTGCCGATGTAGCTTGGAACGCGCTTCATGGAGGTTACGGTGAGAGTGGAGGACTGCAAGCGCTTCTCACTGGTATACAAATGCCGTTTGTTGGATCTAGTACAGCTCCTTCGATCTTTGCCCATAACAAAGAGTTTGCCAAGAAGCTCTACCGCGACTACTCACTGCCAATACTTGCTTCAGAAGTCTTGCGAGAGGATGAAGTAAGTGATGACCAACTTATAGAAATATTCCGAACTTACCTCCACCCCGTAGTCGTGAAGCCTTCCACCGGTGTATGTGGTATTGGTATACGCCTTGTGCATACTTACGAAGAGTTGAAGGATGCCGTGATGAGAACCTTCAAACATTCCACCCGAGTATTGGTAGAAGAGTATGTAAGAGGCACCGCGGCGAGTGCTCATGTGGTGGAGAAAGCTCGGGGGGAAGAACTCTATGCTCTAGTGCCGATAGCCTTAGAGACCGAGCTCCGAAGAGTAAGACCTACCTCTGTAGAGAATAAACAAATGGAAGATATGGCCAAGCGCGCGCACACTGCTCTGGGACTCCGACACTATAGTGCTTCTGACTTCATGATCACGCCTTCTGGGAAAATTTATATACTCGAGACCAATTCCTCTCCGCTTTTCCACGAAGGTTCTCTCCTCCACCAGTCCCTTGCTGCTACTGGTTGGAAGCCGAAGGACTTCGTAGAGCATTGTTTGAAGTTGGCGGCGGGAAAATAAGATAATCAGGAACAGCGCAAAGTTCAAGGCCGGCTCCCGTGAGGTCGCCGGCCTTCCTTACCGCTTGTCTTGCACACTAGACGGAACGGAGGTAATGCACGGCAATGCCGTTCTTCTTCCAGAGCTCAGTCTGCCCCTCTTCACGGTAGAGATCCCGAGGCGGATCCTCATTCATGGCCCACGTGAGGGATCCGCTGAGCCGCGCCGCGCAAATCTCATCTCTCGTGTCGAGAGATGCTATGAGAAGGGGCTCAGCCACCCGCCGGATCTCCTGAAGCATCTCCGGCGTGAACCACTGCTTCACGAGCACGTTGGGCAGGACACCCCATGCGACAGAGGCTTTGACTAGTGGTTCAGTACGGTCGTAATCAGCGCCGAAGGCGGCTGTGCGTGCGGGGTCTAATTCCCGCTTGTATCGCACTGGTGCCTTTTCCTCCCGCTCCTTCGCCTTCCATTTGTAGAAGGCATGGAACAGGAAGTCACTCGCCTTTCTCGGGAAGGGAGGTTTCCGGAGGTCGTCATGCACCGTGCCCAGAAAATCCACGATGTGGGCATGCGACGGACCGATGAGGCCTGTCCAGGAGAGCCCCAGGCTCTCGGAGAGTAGCTCATTCACAATGAGTCGCCGTGCTGTAGTCTCGATCGTTGCGTTCCCGGAGGAAGAACGAGACCTTCTTTCTGAAGCACCTGGCATGATCCTCGTGACCGTACTCGGTGTCAGTGCGGAGGCCGCTCTCCTTGAGCTTGGCGCCGGCGTAGAGCAAGCCTACAGCCTCCGCCTCTCTTGTCGTTCGCTCCCAATCCTTCTGAAATTCTTCCCACGTCGTGATTTGAGTCCATCTCTCCATTGCACACTCCTTCGTTTATGGCCACCCTATTTGGGGAGGCGTCTCTACACTTTATACATGAAGAGGAACATCAAAGTCAAAGGCATATGATAATAAACCCGAAGTCTACAGTTCGTAGATTACATCCTTTCTCTCCAGTACTATTTTCCATCCTTGCTTCTTCCCATGTTCATATAGAGCACTGTTGGGGTTGAAGCAGATCGGTTTCTCCACCACAGAGAGGAAGGTGATATCACTCTCGGTGTCGCCAACACCTACAGAACCATCGAGGGTCAGACCTTCCTTCTCCAGTGCTCTTGCTAGAACCTTGGCCTTGTTGAAGATGAGCTCTTCGTCCAAGATCCTGCCGGTAAATTTCCTCTCCTTATCTATTTCATATATGAGCCCGTAAGCCTTATCGAAGCCATGCGTCTTAGTGAATTCTTCTAACACCAACTTGGGAGAATGCGAGATGGCAAGAAGATAGTACCCCTCTTCTTTAAGTTTAGATATGAGGCCGCGAGTGTATCGGTACGTCCTCTTCCCTTGCTGAGTAGTGACTAGCTTGGCAGCGCTTGCTAAATCTTCCTCTTTCACCCCCTTAATATATTTGATAAAGACATCTACCACTGCCAAGATATAGTCTCCGTATGAGCCACGTCGGTCAAGCCAAGCCAAGTACTCTTTCTCGTATTGTAGATGCGCATCTTCGGGAAATACTTTACGATCCACCAGGACATTTACAAGCTCAATAAGCAGACTTGAACGGAAGATCGTACCATCGACATCAAAGATTGCTACCTTCTTTTGCATTGTTGGGTGGACTCACCGAGAATCGCACTCGGGACTCGTCCATGCCATGGACGCGTGTTACTCCTATACCATGAGCCCTACGCGCTTTATTTTGCTTAATTTTTGGGCTAGAATCAAGCTTCTTAGGGCTTGCCCTGAGCTTGCCGAAGGGCCCTTAGCTTAGTTGGTAGAGCGCCTCATTTGCAATGAGGAGGTCATCGGTTCGAATCCGATAGGGTCCACCCAAGCAACAAACATCCCGCCTGCGCGGGATTTTGTGCTTGGGTGGAGCACGCAGCTATATTTTTGTTTGAGCGAAGCGAAAGGCAAAAATTGCGAGTGGAGGTCGCGAAAAATTTCCGTCAGGAAATTTATTTGTGATCCAGTAGATATGCATGCGAAGCATACGAAAAAATCTTTGTACCAATATGTACCACTCTGGTCTGATGTGGGCCAGTTTGTCAAACACTTGACTTTTTATATATACGTGATAAGATTATAAAAGGAGGCTATATGCCATACGACTGGCGCGCCTGGTTCATCTCCTTGTTCCTGATCATGCTCGTGGTCGTCCTCGTCTCTGAGATCCTCACGGGCGGAAAACTCTCTCTCGAGTTCGTAGAGTGGCTCCGCACCCCGCCCTGACAAATGTCAGGGCGGGGTGGCTTTTTTATATAAGTGTGGTAGCCTTTCTTATATACTAAATAAGACAAATAAATTCATGGAAGAGCAAGTCATTGGTTACTGTGTGAAGTGTAAGGAGAAGAGGGAAATGAAGGATGTACAGAAAGTGGAGATCAAGCCCGGCCGCCCGGCTGCCAAGGGCACTTGCACCGTCTGCGGTACGGGCATGTACAGGATTCTCTCGTCTAAGAAGTAGGTCTATAAGCATCTAGCAGATGCTCAAGCTCCTTGCTTCTCTAATAATTTTCCTTGGAACCTTTTATCTAGCGCAAGAAGTGCTGAAGCCGGCTCCGCCGTGTACGACACCAATCCTCTATAGCTTGGGCACCTTCGACAAAAGATTCAACCTTTCTGAAAAGGAATTTCTAAATCTCTTAAGAGATGCAGAATCAATATGGGAAAAGCCTATAGGGAAAGATCTTTTCGCCTATTCTCCTGAAGGAAAACTTAAGGTAAATCTCATTTATGATTACCGTCAAGAGGCGACCAAGGAACTCTCGAAGATTGAGGCAGGAGTTAAGCAGGACGAAGCGTCTTACCGCGCTCTTGAGAGTGGGTATCAGAGCTTGAAGGTTCAGCACGATAAGTTAGAGGCATCTTATAATCTCAGACTTGAGAGCTTCAATAGACAGAGTATGGAATACGAAAGCAACGTGGAGGAGTGGAATAGAAGTGACCGCACCGATAAGAACAAGTTCAGAGCTCTAGAAGCCCAGAGACTCTCCCTAGAATCAGAGTTAAGAGAAATTAAGAAGCTCGAAGCCGGTCTTAACCAATCCGCAGACAATGTAAATAGTCTCGTCGCCCGGCTCAATAGCTTGGGAAGAGAACTAAACTTAAATGTCGAAGAGTACAATATTATCGGCACAGACCGCGGAGACACCTTCACTGGAGGACTTTATACCAGTGATGAGATAGGAGAGAGTATAGACATCTTCGAATTTGAAAATGAGGACAAGCTTGTGCGAATACTCACGCATGAGCTGGGCCACGCTCTGGGCTTGGAGCATGTAAGTGACAAGGATGCCATAATGTATGAGCTCAATCTCGGTTCTAGTAAGTTACTGACGGAAGTCGATCTTCAGATACTCAAAACTTTATGCCAGACAAATTAATTTTCCTAGACACAGAGTCTACAGGCAACGATCCGAAGAATGACCGTCTCTGCCAAATCTCTTACAAAGTTTCTGGCGAAGAAATGAAGTCGGGCTACTTTAAGCCGCCTGTGCCCATATCGGTGAAGGCCATGAGTATCACTCATATCACCAGCAAAATGGTCGAAAGCCGTGAGGCTTTCGCAGACTCAGAGATGAAGAAAGATTTACAAGAGCTTCTCAAAGATCATGTGCTTGTGGCCCACAATGCGCTCTTCGACATCGCCATGCTCAAGCATGAAGCAGTGGAAGTGCCGCGCTTTATCTGCACGCTACGGCTCTCTAGAGACTTGGATAAAGAAAATAAGATTCCTGAATACGGACTGCAGTTTCTACGCTATTTTCTAGATCTCGAGGTGGAGGCCGATGCACATGATGCTACCGGAGATGTATTAGTACTCGAAGCATTGTTCGAGAGATTATATACAAAATTGCCTGATGTAGAGAAGATGGTGGAAATCTCTAGTCGTCCCACCCTTTTCAAAAACTTAATCTTCGGCAAGTACAAAGGCAAAGAGATAGCTGAGATTGTTAGGACAGACCGCCGCTACTTAGAATGGCTCTTGTCTCAGAAGACAGATAATGAAACGGATGAAGATTGGGTGTTTACCCTGAAGCACTATTTAGGGTTATAATTCGCGTATGGGAATCAAGGACTTCTTTATAAAACAGGCCTTGAAGCACAAGCTCAAGGATGTACCGGAGGCCCAGCGTGAGGTCATGATGGAGGCGATGGAGAAGAATCCAGAATTCTTCAAGAAGATCGGCGATGAGATTAAGGCATTGACGAAAGAAGGACAGAGTGAACTCGCTGCTACTATGACGGTGATGAGGAAACATCAGGGAGAGTTTCAGAGGATTATGAGGGAGAATTAACCTAATTACTAATTATTCTAATTAACCTAAATAATGTCTAAATCCCAAGTCATAATGAATATTTGTAAATTGGATAATTGGGATTTATTTAGAATAATTAGGTCAATTAGAAATTAGAAATTTATGTCGAAGAGAATCTTTATTTTACTAGGCCATCCCGATGAAGACAGTTTCAACTGCACTCTTGCTGACGAGTACCAGAGGGGGGCGGAGGAATCGGGCCACGAGGTGAGAAGGATGAATATATCCGACATGCACTTCGATCCTATTCTCCACCATGGTTATAGATCGATACAAGAGCTTGAGCCCGATCTTTTCTCATTTCAGGAGAACGTGAAATGGTGCGGCCACTTCGTCATCTTCTACCCATCTTGGTGGTCTACTATGCCGGCTATGCTCAAGGGCCTCTTCGACCGCGCGTGGCTGCCAGGCTTCGCCTACAAATTTACCGGAGAGTTTACATGGCAGAAGCTGATGAAAGGGAAGAGCGCCAGAGTCTTCGTCACCTCAGACACCATACCATTCGCCCAATGGCTCATCTTCGGCGACACTACCAACGAGCTTGGCAAGGGCATACTCTGGTTTGCCGGCTTCAGCCCCATCCGCTTCAAGAAATTCGGTTATCTCAAGCACTTCGGCGGTACTGGCAGGAGAGAACGCATTAAGCGAAAGGTCCACAACTTGGGTAGAAAAGGGAAGTAAATTGTTTTAATATCTGTCTAGATTGAAGAAAGAGGTGCTGTGTGGCGAATAAACTCAAGAAGACAAAACTTCTCCTGAACCCGCCCAGAATCCTGACCGAGTATGAGATAGGGCGTTCTATGGGGGCTATCGAAGCTATCGAGCTTCTGGATAAGCCCATTGCGGAAGTGATGACTCGTCGCGCCAAGTTGCGAGATTTAGAAGCAGATCTGGAAGATTGTATTAAGTTGAGTGGCACTCGCGGCATAAAGTACTATGTGCGGAGAGCCAGTGACGGACGTTACGAATACGGCTTCTACCGTTACCCGTGGGTTCTGGCTGGTCTCGACTTCCTGCAGCGGACTAAGTTGAGTGATCTCGATAGGTCGTGGATCAGCGGAAGACTCTTCGGCTATACTCCGAGAGAAATCCAGAGATTCATCGATAGAGATGTCAAGAAACGCTGATAAGTCAAAGGGCGGCATCTAGCGATGCCGCCCTATTTTCCTCCCACGCCTTCCTGGGACTCTGATTATCTCTCCAACACATGTTTGTCTCCCTTCGTCTGTCTATCGAAAGTATAACAAAAATGGGTTATCCTTACCCCATGTCGAAATTGTCTGTCGGTATGAGGTGAACGCAAGACAACATCCTTTCCTAGATAATTCCACTCGCTATATCTCTCCAGCGAAGTGCATCCCGTTTGAATTCAAGATCTCAATACCTCCTCCACGGAAACTATTTGGCAATCCTTAAGACTCTAAGATGGTCTAGGGGTTCTTGAATGCTATATAATGTTCTGATGGAAATAAAATCTACTCTCACCAATCGCTCTGGCCAAGTGCTCAATGTTGTCTATAGAGAAGGTGACCCGTTAGCTGATCTTGGAGACAAAATTCTTCAAGGTGTACACGCTTTTTGTTTCTACGAGAACAGACTGGTAGTTGTATATGCCGAAGAAAAAGGATATTGGGCGCCACCTGGTGGTGGAATTGAACCGAACGAGAGTATAGAAAGGGCGGTAATACGTGAAGTTAAAGAAGAGACGAACATGAAAGTGCTTAGTCAGGAACTTATCGGCTACCAAGATATTTATGAACCAGATAGAGTAATAAGGCAGACACGCTCTTTTTGTATAGTTGAGCCAATAGGCGATTTTATTTCTGACCCTGATGGAGAAATATCAGAAATTAAACTTATAGACCCGAAAGATTATAAACAATATTTCGACTGGGGTGAAATAGGGGAGAGGATAATGAAAAGAGCTATGGAGTTGCAAGCTACGAAGACTTACTATATAAACTCCGCGTAAGAGCTCCATACTCTCACACGGGACGAGAAACAAAGTCTCTGATAACAGCTTCTTGTATAACCGCATGGCTTGTGCCGTATATTACGAAAATGTTCATACCTTTTTCCCAGAATTTCTCAATTTCCCGAGCTATGTATTCATCCCTTAATCCAGATTCCTCAAAAAAAGAGACTTTGTTTATGATGCTCTTATTGCTTATGGGATCTAAAATATCAGAAAAGAACTGATTGTTGTTTTTGTCGAATTCTGTTCCAAAGGTTTCCTTATGGATTTTAAGCATATTCTTTAAACTAAAATCAAAATTCTTCCAACCACTGTTTCTCTTATCAGATTCTAAAAACCGGTTTACATATTTTTCGAAATTAGGCTTTTTCTTATATCTATTCCACTGATAACACACGAGAGCAAAATCATAATAAGCTATTTCTTTTTTTGAGAATTTTTTGAGGAGTTTTTTATATCTATATTGTGCCAGCGGTTCTGGTGATATGGTTTTGACACCATTTTTACTTGCAAGATATATAATATAATGCATTTCGCCACCGTCTCTAATTGATTGTACTTTTGTCTTAGATGCTGTTCTGTCTCCACCCTCAATCAATGCAATGCAATTATTTTTGCGTGTAACCCTTAGAAAGGTATTCCAATACGCTGTTATTCTTTTATATTGAGGATCTCTTGGATTAAAAGTATGTTTGGCACCGAAATAGAAAATAT
>Ga0209542_10020973_pt1 | contig 10281 bp, 7 predicted proteins | sample RifCSPhighO2_01_FD_184028 | JGI IMG/M metagenome (GOLD analysis project Ga0209542, IMG submission 184028) | Soil microbial communities from Rifle, Colorado - Rifle CSP2_plank highO2_0.1 (SPAdes) (version 2) | ecosystem: Environmental > Terrestrial > Deep subsurface > Rock core/Sediment ...
AGAACTCCCACTCCGACAACTACCGCTACTCCTACAGCCACTCCTACCCCTGGCCAGTGTGCTGCCCCAGCCCGGCCGGTCGACCCTCCGGCGACGTCGTGTTCGGGCGCAACCTACTCCTCAACTTGGGAGTGGGATGCGGTTTGGGATCCAAATGCTGGAGGTTGGACTGCCCAGTATCAACTGCAGGTTGACAGTGAGTCGAGCTTTGCCGCTCCTTTGTTTGAAAATACGGGTTGGGTCAATGCAGGTTCGTTCGGCTGTGCAGGCGGAGGAGTATGTCAGCACACAACCAACGGACTTTCCTCCGGAACGACTTATTACTCAAGGGTTCGGGCCAGAGGGACATGTACCCAGTCTGCTTGGTCTTCCACGGTATCTGTTTTCGAGGCCTGTGCCACTGGTTCAATTTCCGCCTCTCCCAATCCCTGCACAATTGCTTTCGGCGACATAGATTGTGCCTCAACCATTTCCTGGAATACCACAAATGCCCAAAACGTCCGTATTTTGGTCGACAGTAGCTGGGAATTTGCAAGTGGTGCTTCCGGCTCAAGCGCGGCTAACTTTATTGATACCGGAGGTTATTGGTTTAACTTAAGAGGAACACCTCAAGGAGGGGGAAGTGAGGTGGAGCTTGATAGTGTGTTTGTAACCGGAGAGTACCCTCCTTGTCCTGTGAATGGCCCAAGTAGCCCTTCTGCATCGGTTACGTCAACGTCAGCAACTCTGTCATGGAATCCGGGTAGCGGTGGAAGCTACCAAATATTAAGACTTGATACGAGTCAAAACGCAGTTGCCAACGGTTGTCCCTCGGGTTGTCTTATCGAACAAAATTTATCATCCGGCCAATCAAATTATTCGACCGGAAATATATTGGTTCCCGGCCAGAGATATTACTGGGAGGTTACGGAGTATTTGGCTTCTACTTGTCAGGAAGGCTTTGGCGCTGGGACGGACGACTTCTTTACGGATGTTTTGATTGATTTGACTCCGGGCAGCATTTCCCTTGCTCCTGGAGATAACGCAACCTTAACCGCAGTTATAACAAGCTCCGTTCCTATAGACAGGGTAGAGTTTTCATCGGGTGACACTGGCATTGTGACGGTTTCTCCTGCGACAGATGGCTCGGGACCCTTATATCAAACAACTATAACTGCAGTTTCAGATGGTGTAACTCAAGTTACTGCAACTGTTTATCTGAGCGGCTCTTCCTCTGCCAACGGCTCAGACTTCACAACAGTTACTGCCGAATTTGAGCCTTGGTGGCAGACGCAGGATGTGGATGTAATTACAACTGGCAATATTCAGTCAGTAATTCCTTCTGGTTGTTCGCTGCCTGTTTGCAACCCAGTATTTAGCATATCAGGCACTGGCGGATACCCAGGTGTGCCTGTTTACGGGGGGACCAGTGCCAATTTTGAATCTGGTTCAGCTTCTTCTACAAACTGGATAGCAAATTCTCTGTATTCGCAAAGGAGAGTTTATGATTATTCCTACTTTAGAGGTCTTGTCCCGTCAGGAACAACTCTAAACTCTGTCGGTTCAGCAACCATTGACGCATCGTCCTTTGAGTCTGGAGGGACGGCGGATTCTTCGGGCTACACTTGGTATCTTTATGACGGGGCATCCTTGGGACCAACGTTTAGGATAAATAACAATATGAGCCTATCCGGCGGAAGAAAGGTAGTACTATTTGTAGAAAATGCTGATTTGGAGCTTGGCGGCAGGATTAATTTGGCGGATAGAGGAGATGATTTCATGATGGTGGTGGTTGACGGTGATACCCAGATACTTCCTGCCGTGAGTAATCCGTCAGGTGCGGCGCTTGAGGGAGTATATGTCACAGACGGGGTATTTGCGACAGGCGCAGGCAGTGAACAACTACATATCAGAGGGTTTGTGGCGGCACACGCTGGTATGAACCTGGAAAGAGATTTGGAAAGCGCAAATCAGGCAACACCGGCTGAGCTTTTCGAAAACGCTCCGGAGCTAATATTCACCTATCCCAGAGCCTTAACCCTCAAAAGAATTCTCTGGAGAGAAGTCGCTCCGTAAAACCTCTCCCTTGCTTGACCCCGCACCAATTAAGCATAAACTAGTTTGTTTCTTACGAAATAAACATTCTCCTAATTATGAATTGACTTTAAAAACACAGTCTGCTTTCAAATTCAAGTTGAGTATCGGGACATAAATCTAACTCGAATGTTTGAATAATTAGATGCTTAATATGGTGCGGGGTTGACTTTTGTGGCTTGTGGATTTAACATGAGGACACTCAATGATTGGGCGAATTGCGCTAATTTTGTCTGCAATAGTATTGGCCTTTGGGATTTTATTTACCTCAGTTTTAAAAAGCGCAACTGTAAGATATAACTTCTCTGAAACAGTTGCTTCAAAAGAAGTTTCAGACACTAAGGTTCTGGGCGAAAGCGACGAAATAAAAATAGATTACTTTCTTCCTTACCCTGGTAGAATCTTGCCAGACCACCCTTTGTGGCCATTAAAAGCACTTCGAGACAAACTCTGGTTATTTGTTACAACAAATACGGGTCGTAAATCTGAACTAAAACTTCTTTTTGCAGACAAGCGTTTGGCTATGAGTCAAGCTTTATTTGAGAAAGATAAACCGGAAATTGCCTACTCAACTTTGGAAAGGGCGGAAAAATATCTTCAGGAAGCTTCAGAACAGGAAGAGGCCAACAGAAAAGAGGAGCTGGATACAAAAGAATGTCTGGATAAACTTGCTAAAGCCGCCCTAAAACACAGACAAGTTATGGAAGAGATACTTCTTATCGCCCCCGAGGATGCAAAGCCGAAAATAATTGCTACCCAAGATATCGCGATTTCAGTTTATGAGAAAAAAAGAGATGCAATGTTAGAAGCCGGAATGATACCTCCTGAAAGTCCGTTCGACAGGGACTAATCTATTCTTTCGAGTGAAAAAAGTAACCGCCAGTGCAAATGGTTTGGGTTAATTGTCTTCTTTTTGCCTTCAAAGAAATCCTCTTTTTAATAAAAGTTCTTTTCTTGCCAAGATAAACTAGGCAGAGCTTGTGCACGAACTGATATCCTTTGACACAAATATTACTGGTTGACTTGATAGATCTAGTGCAGCAAGATTTGGCTGGCGCTACAGATAGGGAATTTTGTTTACATTCGTGAAACGTATATTATGCGATGTCCATTTTGCGCAAAAGTTAATACTAAGGTACTTGAGTCAAGAGGAGTTGATGAAGGTGGGGCTATAAGAAGAAGAAGAGAGTGCGGTAAGTGCCATAAGCGCTTTACTACATACGAGAAGGTAAAAGGAACAACTCTCTGGGTAATGAAAAAAGACGGCAGACGCGAATCTTTTGATAAAGAAAAAGTAAAAAGAGGGTTACTAAGGGCGGTTGAAAAAAGACCGGTTTCCATGGATTTGATAGACGATATTGTCGAGGCCGTTGAGAGGGAAATGTTAAGGCAGGAATCCGAAGAAATTCCCTCCCGAGAGATAGGAAATGCAGTTTTAAAAAGATTAAGGAAAATAGACAGAGTGGCTTGGCTAAGATTTGCCAGCGTTTATTTGGAGTTTGAAGATTTGAAAGATTTCGAAAAGGCAATTGTTAAAAAATGAAAAAGCGTATTCATAAAACAGATATTAAAAAAAACAGAAAAACTAATGGACGTGTTAAAAATCTTCGGGTAATGCCGGAACCTATGGAAAATGGCACGGCCTTAGACGGAGTAAGAAAACGGGTTTTTCTTGACAGATATTCTTTGAAAGACGAGTCGGGGAACCCTTTGGAAGATTATCCTGAACAAATGTGGAGAAGGGTTGCCAAAGGCGTTGCCCAGACTGAAAAAGACGGAAAAAGAAGAGTAGTCTGGGAGAAGAATTTCTATAGTGCGATGGAGGCTTTCAAGTTCGTTCCGGGAGGAAGAATATTATCAGGCGCCGGAACAGGATTTGCGGTAACATATTACAATTGCTATGTTCTTCCAAGCCCCAGCGACTCCAGAGACGGAATAATTGACAACCTTAAGCAAATGATAGAGATTATGAGCAGAGGTGGAGGGGTTGGAATAAATCTTTCTTCACTTAGGCCCCGAGGCGCGAGAGTCAAAAAAGTAAATGGTTTTTCCTCCGGCCCTATCAATTGGGCAGAGCTTTATTCGGTTGCCACCCACGATATTATCCAGCAAGGAGGAACAAGAAGGGGGGCACTCATGCTAATGCTTTGGGATTGGCACCCCGACATTGAGGAGTTTATCACCGTCAAAAAAGACCTTGCGAAAGTAAACGGAGCAAACTTGTCTGTTTGCGTTTCCGACAGATTTATGGAAGCAGTCAAAAACAACGAAGACTGGCCGCTTCTTTTCCCGGATTTGGACGATCCGGACTACGATAAGAGTTGGGACGGGATTTTGGAAAACTGGATAGAGCTTGGCAAAAAGGTAAAGATTTATAAAACGATTAAAGCCAGAAGCCTTTGGGACATTATTGCCAAAGCCGCCTGGGCTTCTGCCGAGCCCGGTGTGGTTTTTATGGAAAGGTATAACAAATGGAACAACAACTGGTATTTCAACAAGATAAACTGCGTAAACCCCTGTGGAGAAGAGGGCTTACCTGCCTACGGGGTTTGTAATTTAGGTTCCATCAATCTCGTTCCATTCGCAGATAACAAGGGAAACTTTGACTACAAAGCTCTTGAAGAACATGTAAGAGTGGCTGTGCGCTTCTTGGACAATGTGGTAGATAGCGACATTTATATTTTCGACGAGATAAGAAAAACCCAACTTGACGGCGAAAGAAGAATTGGACTCGGGACAATGGGATTGGGGGATGTTTTGATAAAATTAAAGATTCGCTACGGCAGTGAGGAGTCTTTAAGAGTAATTGAAAAAATATACAAACTGATAAGAGATACCGCTTACGACACGTCAGCCGATTTAGCTAAAGAAAAAGGAGCCTTTCCTCAATTCGATGCCGATAAATATACCCAGAGTTGGTTTGTCAAAAAGCTTCCCGAAAAGCTAAGAAACAAGATAAAACGCCAGGGAGTAAGGAATTCCGTACTTTTGATGCAAGCTCCCACAGGCTCTTCCTCCCTTCTTTCGGAAGTATCATCTGGGATTGAACCCGTATATGAGTTTTCTTTCGTTAGGCGGGATAGGTTGGGGGAGCACATGATTTATCATCCTTTATTTGATGAGTGGAAGAGGACAAATCCCGATAAAGTCCGCCCCAAATACTTTGTCTCGGCAAAGGATTTGACACCCGAGGACCACGTTAGAGTTCAGGCTGCAATTCAGAAGTATGTGGATGCTTCGATTTCCAAAACGGTGAATGCCCCCGAAACTTTTTCGGTTGAAGATGTTAAAAAACTTTACAATCTTGCCTATGAGCTGGGTTGCAAAGGAGTTACATTTATGCGCGCCGGCTCAAGGCCGGGAGTTTTGGAGCGCATTGATGAGAAGAAAGAGGAAGCAAAAGCCAATGGCGAGATAAAAAAGCCCGAAGCGCCAATTTATTTGGGGACGGGGGAGAGCTTGGTTACAAGGCCGGCAGTTGTTAAAGGAGCTACCTACAGGATGGAAACGCCGGTGGGCTCAGCTTTTGTGACCATAAACGAAACAGAGGATGGGGTGCCATTAGAGGTTTTTATCAATGTAGGCAAAGCCGGAAGTGATGTGGCGGCGATGGCGGAGGCTTTAGGGAGGGCTATATCGACTTCACTTAGGCTAAGAGGAGATTTGTCTCCCAGGGAAAGGGCAAAAGAGCTATGTCTTCAGTTTTCAGGAATTGGTGGCAGGCGCTCGGTTGGATTTGGACAAGCAAGAATACGCTCTCTTCCGGACGCTGTAAGTGTGGCTTTGGCTTCTCATTTCGGTTTTAAGGTGAACGGAAATTCAACCCCTAAGATTCTAAATGGCGCGTCCGTTGTTGATGGTTCTTCTCAAGTGAAAGCTGGGGCTTCTTTGGCGGCACAGAGAGCTTCGCCTAACGGCGAGGTTCAGACCCCTAAAAAAGGTCTCAATGTTGACCCCACAGTTGCCCCAGCTGGTTTGCCACAAAACGAGAGCGATGTGTATACCGAAGCGGCAGGGGACGAGCTTGTATTAGCCGACGCAGCCAGTGTCGACATTTGTCCTTCCTGCGGAGCAAACACATTGGTCTATGAAGAAGGTTGCTCAAAATGCTATTCGTGCGGACACTCGGAATGTTAAATTTTGATTAAGAGTATTAGACGAGGGATGAGTAATATAAAAGAAGGCCTTTGAGCCTCTACAAAATTTAGGATGTAGAGGCTTTTTTTGAAGGAAAGGTTCTTTAACAAAAAAATCCTGACTTTCGCGGGACCAGCCGATTAGGTCAATTGGGCCGGTAACACAACGGTCAGTGTAGCCACCTGTTAAGTGGCGAAAACGGGTTCAATTCCCGTCCGGCCCGCCTAAAACCAGTTGGTCCCACAAAGGCCAGGATTTAAAAGAACTGAATCTCTCTTTGGAGTCGATTCGGAGTTAGTAGGCATTATATCTCATATTTCTTTAAATAGACAACAATGTCAACATTATCTTTTCCTTTTTTTCCTTTTTCTACGTAGAAGGGTTATAATTTTGCAACAAAGTATATAGAAAGATATGACTATTGATAAAAAGGGAGGGGACAAAAAGGAAACCCTATTCAGGCTTCGAGAACTAGCGCGAAAATCGAGGCTTGCCCGCGGATGGAACCCGAGCGCTAAAAATATTGCAATTTCTTTAGTTCTCGAGGCCTCGGAGCTTCTTGAACATTTTCAGTGGGACGATTGGGAGAAGCTTCTTGAAAGAAAAAAGAAAAAAGAGGAAATCGAGCTAGAAGTTGGGGATCTAATCTATTATCTTTCTGAGTTTGCAGACAAAATGGAGATTGATTTGTCACAGGCTCTAAAGAAGAAACTTAAAAAAATTGACAAAAAGTACCCCGCGAAACTTATTAAGAAACATGGCATGGGATTTTACTACCACCAGAAGAGAAAATATCGCAAAAAAAAATAATGGCTATTTACACCAAAAAGGGCGACAAGGGAGAGACGAGTATTTTTGCAAGTGATAAGAGGGTTTCCAAAAGCTCACTAAGAATTTCTGCAATAGGGACAGTTGATGAGGTAAATAGCGCACTTGGTGCCTCTCTGGCCTTTTCTAAAGACACCTACCTCAAAAAGACTATAGTAGGGATACAAAAAGACCTTTTTACCCTTGGCTCAATTCTAGCGGGGAGCAAGCTTCGTTTTAGTATTGCCAAGACCAAAAAGCTAGAAAAGATTATCGATAAACTTGAAGGAAGCTTACCCGTTTTAAAAAATTTTATTCTTCCAGGCGGGACAAAAACGGCAAGCCTTTTGCATCTGGCCAGGAGCTTTGCCAGGCGGGCGGAGCGTGAAGTTGTGGCATTAAGCGAGGTGGAGGAGGTCAGGCCTCAAATTCTTGTTTATTTAAACCGCCTTTCGGATTTAATCTTTATGCTTGCAAGAGAGGCAAATGCCAAAAAGAAAGCTAGCGAGACTATCTGGAAAGGTAGAAAAAATTAATTACCAGATTATAAATTAAATGCTAGAATGAATATGTTATGCCAGATCCGGAAAGAAAAGAAATCGAAAAGGCTCTTAAGTGGAGACCCGAGGACGTTTCAATCCCTCCCGAAGTAGAGAAAAAAGAGGGAGTGGTTCCCAGGCCAAGCCAGTTTACCGGACAGGTCTATGACGATAGCGGTAAACCCCTAATCCAAACTCCTCAAACAAAAACTGTTACGGTCCAGCTACCCGGGGATGATAAAACCTTAACAAATCTTTCTAAGGGCTCAATTGCTGATTCTATTACATGGCTGGCCGCTTTTTGGTTGAGGATTGTTAAGAAAGCTCTTCATTTCGGTTGGGGAGTTGTTCGTAAAAAGGAGGCCTAAATGCCTTTAAGCTTTGATTTAAACACACTGATTTTAACCCTTGTTCTTTTAGGTTTTATTGCCCTTGTTATTGTAGGAGCGGGGTTTTTGATTCTTGCAATAATACGTTCCCGGGGGAGAGAAGAGCGCTCCATCGACTCGGTTTTGTTGCAAATAGCGGTTCCCCGAGGAAATGAGATAAAGATAGACGCCATGGAGCAGCTTTTTGCTTCACTATTTGCACTCAAAAAAGGAGGCTGGAAACAGAAATTTTCTGTCCAGCCCGCGGTATCTTTTGAAATTGTAGGGCGGCAAGAGGATATTAGATTCTATGTTTGGACGCCAAAAAAACTTCAAGACCTTATAGAAAAACAAATTCATGGTGCATACTCCGACGCAGAAATTACAGTTATAGATGAGTATAATCTCTTTTCGGAAGATGGAAAAGTTGCCTATAAATCGCTACAACTACGTAGTGAGAATTTCTATCCGATTAAGACTTTTAGAGATTTACCGACAGATCCTCTGGCCACACTCACTTCAGCTCTGGCCAAGATGGGAGCAGGGGAAGCAGCCGCCATTCAGGTACTTGTTTCGCCCACGGAGTCAAAATGGCAAGAGACGGGCCGAGCGTTTATCTCAGGAACAAAAAAGCAAGAGGCCGACCCCGAGCAAGCGAAGTTTTCAGTTCCGGCAAAGACTTTAGAAAGTGTTGAAAATAAAGTAGGCAAGCCAGGCTTTGAAATCAGTATAAGAATTGTTGTTGTGTCTGCAAATGAAGAGAGCGCAAAGGCACACCTTACCAATATTGAAACCGCTTTTGAGCAGTTTTCCTCCGAGCTTAATAGTTTTAAAAGCCGCAGCATTAAAAGAAAGGGAGCTTTTATGGAGGACTTTTTGTACCGCTATCAGCCGATGTTTCATTTTTTTGGAAACCGGCCCTCGGTATTAAACTCGGAAGAGTTAGCCACAATCTTTCATTTTCCCAACAAGCAGGTAGAAACCCCGCACATTTTTTGGCTTTTTGCAAAATCTGCCCCCGCCCCAGCCCAGGTACCTACAGAGGGACTTTACTTGGGTATGAGCACCTACCGGGGGATTAAAAGGCCGGTTTATATTTCCGACGACGACAGACGCCGCCACGTTTATATGGTCGGAAAAACCGGAACAGGTAAAAGTGAATTTTTGAAAGAGCTGATTCTTCAAGACATAAAGGCAGGTAAAGGAGTTTGTTTTATAGACCCACACGACACCATCGAGAAGATTTTGCCTTTAATTCCCCCTGAACGGGTGGAAGATGTCATCTATTTTTACCCCGGTGACACCGAAAGACCGATGGGGCTTAACCTTCTGGAGGCTAAAACCGAGGACCAGAAACACTTTGCGGCAACGGCAGTTATTAACATGATGTATAAGCTTTTCGACCCTTATAAAACAGGAATTGTCGGGCCACGCTTTGAACACGCTGTACGAAATGCAATGCTTACTGCCATGTATGAGCCAGGTTCAACATTTGTTGAGGTGGTTAGAATTCTAACAGACGCCAAGTTTGTTCAGGAAATTCTTCCCAAAGTGACCGACCCAATAGTCAGGCGCTACTGGACCGACCAAATTGCCCAAACAGCAGATTTCCATAAATCCGAGGTATTGGACTATATAGTTTCAAAATTCGGGCGCTTTGTCACAAACAGGATGATTAGAAACATAATAGGCCAATCCGACTCATCTTTTTCCTTCCGGGATGTGATGGATAACGGAAAGATTCTTCTTATAAATTTGGCCAAAGGAGAAATAGGGGAAGAAAACTCAAACTTTTTAGGACTGGTTTTGGTTCCCAGGATTTTGATGGCCGCTATGAGTAGACAAGATATACCGGAGGAGAAGAGGCGCGATTTTTACCTTTATGTTGACGAGTTCCAAAACTTTGCCACGCCAGACTTTGCCCAAATTCTTTCCGAGGCCAGAAAATACCGACTCAACCTATGTGTTGCCAACCAGTTCATCGGCCAGGTCGAGGAGGAGGTCAAAAATGCCGTATTCGGCAATGTCGGAACTTTGATTTGCTTTAGAGTCGGTGTAACAGACGCTAACTATTTGGCGCACGAGTTTACACCTGTTTTTGGAGAGGATGACCTACTTAACATCGAGCGCTACCATGTTTATGTAAAAACAATCGTCCATAATGAGCCGGTTCCTCCTTTTTCAATGGATTTGACCAAAGATATAAGCCAGGAGAAAGAAATGGCGAATCCAAGGCTGGCAGAGATAATTAAAGAAATGAGTAAGCTAAAACACGGTCGCGATGTCAGACTTGTAGAGGCCGAAGTTGCAAGACGAGCAAAGTTGTAGTAAATTTTACGCTATGGCGAATATTGGAA
>Ga0209542_10020974_pt1 | contig 10281 bp, 9 predicted proteins | sample RifCSPhighO2_01_FD_184028 | JGI IMG/M metagenome (GOLD analysis project Ga0209542, IMG submission 184028) | Soil microbial communities from Rifle, Colorado - Rifle CSP2_plank highO2_0.1 (SPAdes) (version 2) | ecosystem: Environmental > Terrestrial > Deep subsurface > Rock core/Sediment ...
GTGGCATTACTATTTATGCTAAAAACACTTCTGTCTTCTGGAAAGATACAAAAATCAACATCGTTGACACTCCCGGCCACGCCGATTTTAGTTCTGAAGTGGAACGAGTGTTGCGTGCCATTGATACCGTTTTACTTTTGGTTGATGCTCAAGAGGGACCGATGCCCCAAACTCGTTTCGTTTTGAAAAAATCATTAGAGCTTGGCCTGAAGCCCATTGTCATCATCAATAAAATTGACAAAACTGCCGCTCGACCAGAACAAGTTCACGAAGAAGTGCTAGAACTTTTCATAGAGCTTGGCGCTAATAATGAGCAGATAGATTTTCAAACCATTTATGCTATTGGTCGGCAAGGCATCGCTAAAAGAAAACTTACCGACGAATCAAAAGATCTGTCGCCACTTTTGGATGCTATTCTCGAATTTGTGCCACCGGCTAAAGGCGGTATCTCCGCGCCTTTCCGGATGCAGCCGTTTAATCTCGCTTACGATAATTTCCTTGGGCGTTTAGCCATCGGTCGGGTTTATGAAGGCAGGCTTAAAACAGGCGCGTTGGCGATTGAGAAAAAGCCCGATGGTTCGATTACCACAAACAGAATCACCAAACTTTACACCTTTGAAGGATTGGTGAGAAAAGAGGTAAAAGAAGCGCTGGCTGGCGATATTGTCGTGGTAGCTGGTTTCCCCGAAGTTTATATTGGCGATACACTTTGTGAAAAAGCCGACCAAACTCCCCTACCAGCCATTGCCATTGATGAGCCTACCATTTCTTTGGATTTTTTCGTTAACGACTCGCCTTTCGCTGGTAAAGAAGGAAAATTTGTTACCACTCGCCAAATCAAAGAACGTTTGGAAAAGGAATTGGAAGTCAATGTCGGCTTGCGGGTGGATTTTTCATTCAGTGATTATTACAAAGTTTATGGTCGGGGCGAATTACACATTGCTATTCTTTTGGAAAATATGCGGCGCGAAGGTTTTGAACTTCAAGTTTCTGAACCGCAAGTTATTACCAAAGAAAAAGACGGAGTGAAAACCGAGCCTTATGAAGAAGCGATCATTGATGTGCCGAATGAATATGTCGGCGGTGTCATTCAAAAATTAGGCGCTTGGCGCGGGATTTTGATGAATCAAAAAGGCCATGAAAATCAAACACGGCTGATTTTTGAAATACCGACTCGCGGTTTGCTCGGTTATCGCGGTGAATTTGTGGTGGATACTAAAGGCGAAGGAATTTTATCATCGCGCTTTATTGAATTTAGACCTTGGGCTGGCGATATTGATAAACATAATTTCGGCTCAATGGTTTCTATGGAAAATGGTATAGCCCTAGGTTATTCTTTATATAAATTACAAGAACGTGGTGCCATTTATATTGATCCAGCTATCTCTGTTTACGCGGGAATGGTTATTGGGAATGTCAGTAAAGGTGATGATTTGGACGTCAATCCGACGAAAAATAAAATCCTTACAAATTATCGAAACGTAAATACTGGTGACGCGATAATGCTCACGCCGCCTCTGAAACTTACTATTGAGCGCGGCTTGGAAATTATGAAAAGCGATGAGTATCTGGAAATCACGCCAAAGTCCGTTCGCTTGCGCAAAAAGTTTTTAACCAAGGTGGATCGTTCCCGCGCGGCGAGGGGGAAGGAATAAAGTTTCTAAACTACCAAATTCTTTCTCGGCACATATCTCTCGGAACACGAAATTTTTCTACTGAAAAATTTCTCTGTCTGGCGCCGTCGCGCCTCCCAAGTTTCCGCTCAATGTTTACCTCGACGAATTTGGCGAGGCGAAGCCTCCAAGTTTGCTCGCTATGTTTTTAAACAAAACAAAATTCGGCCATCACTGGGATGGCCGAGTGAAATTCAGGCGGTGTTTTTTTTTGTAAACTTTATTCCTTTATTTTGTCAATCTCATAAATAGTAAATAACAGCTATGGCGGTGATTTGCTAGAAGTTAGTAACGTAGCCAATTAAATGTGCAATCTGGCGGCTATGCCGAAATAATCAAAATATTTTTGAAGATCTTTAAGACGAGTGCCATATTCTTTACCGCCCAAAATTGCGTCACAAAAAAAATCTCTCGCTCTACCAATTTCACGCAACCGGCCAATCCAGCGTTTGTCAGATAGAGTTAAATCAAAAAGTTCTAACGCTCTGTCTGTTGCTTTCCGAAAAAGCTCCGGATTTTTATTTTCTTGTTTACTGGCTCGCGATACTTCGCTACCGATATTTCCCATTTGCTCGGCTAGAGAAAATGTAAACCATTTGCCATTCGCCAAATCCTGATGGATTGATTGGTTCATTAATTAATAATTAAATTATTTACAATCGTTTTTATTTTCTCCCGCTCTTTTTCATTTTCAACATTTCGGGTTCTGTTTCCAAGCGTTGGCTTTAGATTTATCATTGAATCAAACTCAACAAAATCTTCTACGAAGTTTTCTGGATAAAGGTTTATTCCCCAAGTATTTTTCCTTAGAGAATTTTCTTTTTCCATAAGCAGAGTTTCCATGTCCACATGCAGCTCGCCTCCGACGGCCATAATTTTTTGTTCCACATCAACCACAGCTTTTGCCAGATCACCGAATCTTTCCTCGGCAATCTTTTTTAATTCAATTCTAGTTATTGGTTTTTTGATAATTCTTATGTCTGGCATATTCAGTAGCTTAATTAAAATTTGTTAAAACAGCAAACTTTCTAACGTTATTCTTCCCTATCTAGTTTTTCCAAGACGAGAGGTTCGATGTTGGCACTTTCGCCGGTGATGCGCAGGACATCTTTGTCCATCATTTTGAATTGCTTGCTGGCGGAGGAAAAATGATTGACGGTGGTGGAAAGAGCATTGCCGAGTTTGTTGTGATACTCCTCGTAATTTTTTAAATGTTTGCCCAAATCCTCTACTCTCTTGATGATGTCTTTAGCCGTTTCTTCTATTTGCATTGCTTTGAGTCCTTGGAGCACTGTTTGCAAATATGCTAAGAAAGAAGTTGGCGAAACGATGATCACTTTGTATTTGCCGGCGGCGCGCTGAACCAAATTTTCCGTATCGTCGGTAATGGCGCCGACTTTGTTGACCAAAAGATCATAATAAATCGCTTCGTGGGGAATAAACATAAAAGCGAAATTGGTAGTCCCCTTTCCCGGCTGAATATATTTTGAGGTTTCCAGGATCCGGTTTTTTAAATCATTGATGAACAATTTTTCCAACCGCTCTTTTTCCGCCGGATCGCGGGTCTCGGCCATTCGATTGTAGTTTTCCAGCGAGAATTTTGAATCAATGGGAATAATTTTATCTTTGACGAATACCACTGCGTCCACAATGGTGCCATCTGAAAATTCATATTGCATTTGGAAATTGCCTGGTGGCAGGACATTTTTTAGCAAGGTCTCCAAATAATATTCACCGAGGACACCGCGCTGTTTGGGATTTTTCAAAATATCTTGGAGCGATTGCAATTGATCAGCGAAAGAAATAACTTGCTTATTGGTTTCATCAAGTTTGGTCAAACCAGTTGTCACTTCCCGAATTAATTTCGCCGATTCGGAAAATTGGCCGCGCATCGCTTCGCCCATTTGCTTGGTAGTGTCGCCGATTTTGCGGTCCACGGTCCGGGTCAGCTCGTTCATTTGTTCCAGCAAAAGTTTGAAGCCGGTTTCGTCGCGCGGATTTTCCGAAGCCCGGCGCAGACGCCGAAATTCAAAAATCAAAAATAAGCTCAAGGCGACAACAAAAATTAGAGCGATAATTAATCCCCAATTCATGAAACTATTATACACCAAATCTGAGGTGTGCTAAAATGTTATCATGACTTTACATCAAAAAATAAAAAATGAAATAAGAGAAGCGATGTTGGCCAAAGAAGCGGTGCGATTGACGGTAGTGCGCGGTTTGGCGTCAGCTTTCGTTAATGAGTTGGTAGCGAAAAAACGTAAACCAACCGAAGAATTGAAAGATGACGAAGCCTTGGTCGTTATCAAGCGAGCTGTTAAACAGCACAGAGATTCTATTGAGCAATTTACCGCAGGCGACCGCAAAGATCTGGTCAAGGAAGAAGAAGCCGAGCTTAAAATTCTGGAAACTTACCTGCCAAAAATGCTTGATGAAAAAGAAATTAGGAAAATCGCCACGGCGGTTAAGGCCAAACTAAAGGTTTCTGACAAATCAAAAGCGGGCATTTTTGTCGGGGTGGTGATGAAGGAGTGTAAAGGTTTAGCCGATGGCGCTTCGGTCAAAAAAATCGCCGAAGAATTATTAGCTTAAAAAGTTTTATGGAAGCTAACGAACATTTCAAATTAATGCATACAGTTGTTGAAAACGAAATTGATAGCGATATGGCAATTAAACATCAGAAAGCAGAAGCAGAATCAGCCAGACGAAAAATAGTTGTTAAATCAAAAGCACAACAGGCAAAGAATTGGCAAAAAGAATGGGAAGAAAAAGAGGAAGACCGAAAAGATTGGCAACGAGAACAACGAAAAAAAATGGCTGGTAAATAAACCCTGAATTTGACATGAAAGAAAATTTAGCTATGATTTTGTTTGGCGCTTTCACAGACGTGAAGGCAAAAGAACAAAAAAATAAAAACTCGTGAAAACACTGTTCTCGGCTACCACAGGACACGGCCTCATGATGAGAACTACCTTAGGTCATTTTTTTTACAACACGGCACCTGAAATGACTGGCGTTTCGGCCGGTCAGCGTAAAAAAAATCGTCACTTTTTTAAACCAGAAGAAATCCGTGTATTGAAGGTGGCACCACCAAATCGCCGCCGATAAAACTTTATCCGTCACAGCCGGCACCTTGAGTGCCGGCTGATTTTTTTGTATAGTTTGGTTATTGCGGGGTGGTGTATTGGTATATTTTTTAGACCAAACATGATAAAATTACTCTGTGATCAAATGCCAATTATGCGGGAAAGAGTTTCTGGTGATAACAAATACTCACCTGAGAGCGGTTCATAAAACAACAATCGCCGATTACTCGGTTCATTTTGGATCGAAAGGTACTGGCTTTACAGTCAATGTAATGAGTTTATCTAAGAATGATTCGCGTTATGTTAACTGGGTGGAAAGTTTAGCTAAGCGAGAAAACTTGGGGTGGTCAAAAGGTTATACAAAAGAAAGTCATTCATCTATTGCAAAAATTTCTAACACATTTAAACATAGGAAAATTGACAATTTTGCCAAATGGAGAATTTGGGCTCGCAAGAATAATATTATTGCCAATCCCCTTTCTCTTAATAGAGATGGGGACCTAGCTTTTTTGATAGGACTTGTGTTAGGTGATGGAAATATTTATCGATTCAAGCGAACGGAATGTTTGCGAATAACACTTGGCACTGATAAACCGAATTTATGGAAATATGCTGTGGCAGTAGTTGAAGAAGCCTTTGGTAAGAGGCCAACTGTGGTAAAGGTAAAAAATTCCAAATGTATGATAATCACTCTTTATCAAAAGATGATAGGTGAAAGATTAGGTGTTCCTATTGGGAATCGTGGAAAACGAAGCATATCTGTTCCCAGATGGATTTTGTCAAAGAGAATTTTTATGTTAAGGTATCTTCGTGGCTTATATGAAGCAGAAGGAAGTTTTTGTGTTCACAAACCAACATCAACTTATAAGTTTTTATTTTCTAATAAAAATAAATCACTATTACGAATTGTTTTTAGGTTTATGAAAAGTTTAGGATTTCATCCCCATGTCAGTAGTTACAAAGTACAGATTTCTCGAAAAAAAGAAGTATATTCGGCTATTAAATTATTGCAGTTTAGACAATATGGTGTTTAATGTTGCGGGGTAGAGCAATGGTAGTCTCGTCGCGCTCTGGACGCGAAGATCCTGGTTCGAGTCCAGGCCCCGCAGATCTTTAGTAAATTATATTCAATGAACTATGAAATTATTTCTAGCTTCTGCGAACAATTCTTTATCCCTCATTGCCAAAAGGCTTCCCAAAAAAGGAAAGGGGGTTAAGGTTTTGTTTATTGCCAATGCATCCGATAATTACTCTGGTGACAGGTGGTGGATTGAGGCTGATAGAAATGCATTCAAAAAAATTGGTTGCGAAATTATTGAGGTTGATTTAAGAAAGACAAACGAAAAAGGATTTGTAAATTTATTAAAAACTGCCCAAGTAATTCACTTTTGCGGTGGCAGTGTTTTGTATTTGACCTCTTTGATTAGAGAAAGGAAACTTGAAAAATCTTTAATTAAAAATGTAAAACAAGGAAAGATTGTCTATTCTGGGACCAGCGCTGGTTCGATGATTACTTCGTCAGATTTGCGTTTGAGTTCGTATGATGACGAGGATAAAGAATATGCAGAAAAAATGAAGGATTTTTCTGGGCTTGGTCTAGTGAATTTTCTGATTATTCCCCATACTAATAATAAAGATTTTGTAAAAAGTAATATACAAATGGTTGAACATTTATCGGAAAATCTTCAGCCTTTGATTTTTATTAACGACAATCAAGTTGTTTGGGTTGAAAATGACAATTTCAGTATTTTGTCAGTCTAGACAAGTTCCAATTTTGTATCACATAACCAGCCATGCATTTTTATGGAATCAACTGTGTTGTTGGAAAAAATTTTTAGATTGAATCCGTATCAAAAACGGGCATTGATAAAACTCGGGCTTTTGACGGCGGGAGATTTGTTACGCCACTTTCCTGCCCGCTACGGCGATGTGGCGGTTATGAAAAATATCGGCGATTTAACCAAAGGCGAAACCGCTGTTATTTTTGGCAAAATTTCCAATCTAAAAACTAGCAAGGCCTTTTACAAAAAAATTCCTATGGCTGAAGCGAAAATTACCGACGAGAGAGGCAACATCAAAGCCGTTTGGTTCAATCAGCCCTACATTGCCAAAATGTTTTCCGAAGGTTCGTTGGTGCGGGTGGAGGGGAAAGTTGCTTTGCGTCGGAGCGATCTTTATCTTAGTAATCCCAAAATTGAGAAGGTAGACAAAATTCCGATTGGCGTTGGCGAATCGCTTTTTGGCTCGGCTGGCGATGTTCACCATCTTTATCCGGTGTATCCAGAAAGCCGCGGTGTTACCTCCAATTGGCTTTATCATTCTGTTCAAAAAATTCTCAAAAGTAGCATTTTGGAAAATTTAACCGACCCGATTCCTTTGGAAATTTTACAAAAATATAATTTACCCGGCTTGAAAACCGCCTTGGTTTGGATTCATTCGCCCAAGACCGAAAACGACGCTCTGGCCGCTCGCAAGCGTTTCGCTTTTGAAGAAGTTTTTTTCATCCAGCTGGAGAGGCAAAAAGCTCGTCGCGATTACGAGCAAAACCCGACTTTTAAAATTATCACTAATAAAGTTGGCCTAAATAATTTTAAAAGTCGTTTTTCTTTTAAACCGACCGGCGCTCAAGAAAAAGCATTGGCCGATATTTTTGCCGATTTTGAAAAAGACCGGCCAATGATGCGCTTATTGGAAGGCGATGTCGGTAGCGGCAAGACTTTTGTCGCCGCCGCCGCCGCTTACGCAGCTGTTGTTACCCGGCCCCCAATCCCCTCGACTCGCGGACTCGCTCAGGGCGAGCAAGATTTTGGCAATCTGCAAGTAGCCTATATGGCACCGACGGAAATTTTAGCTAGGCAACATTTTGAATCGTTCACAGAGTATTTTGCTCACCTACCGATCAATATCGGTTTGATTACTGGTAGTGGTTGTCTAAAATTTCCGTCCAAAACTAACACCGGCGAAGCCACTAAAATTTCTCGTAGCCAGCTTTTGAAATGGGTTGCCAACGGTGAAATACCGATTCTGATTGGCACTCACGCTTTAATTCAAAAAACCGTTCGTTTCAAACATTTGGCTTTTGCCGTGATTGATGAGCAACACCGCTTTGGCGTTATTCAACGACAAAAGCTTATTCGCAAAGGCGAAATGGCGCCACATTTGCTTTCCATGACCGCCACACCGATTCCGCGCACTTTGGCGCTGACGATTTTCGGCGACCTGGATTTGACTTTGTTGGATGAAATGCCGCCCGGCCGCAAGCCGATTATTACCGATTTGGTTTTGCCGGATGAACGACAGAAAATTTACGAAAAAATCCGTGTGGAAATCACGGCCGGGCGGCAGGCCTATGTTATTTGCCCAAGAATTGACGAACCCGACCCGACAAAATTACTGGCTCTTCAAGCCAAGTCGGTAAAAGCCGAAGCTAAGCGGTTGAAAAAAGAAATTTTTCCCGAATTTGAAATCGGAATTTTACACGGTAAATTAAAACCTGCCGAAAAAGAAAAGGTGATGGAAGATTTTAAAAATGGAGCTCTAAAAATTTTGGTGGCTACTTCAGTGGTGGAAGTCGGCGTTAATGTGCCCAACGCGACAATGATAGCGATTGAAGGCGCCGAGCGATTCGGTCTTGCCCAGCTTCATCAATTTCGCGGTCGGGTGCAAAGAAGCAACCATCAGGCCTATTGTTTTGTTTTTACCGAATCGCAAAAAGGCAACGCGGTGCGACGGCTGAAAGCTTTACAACAAGCCGCCAATGGTTTTGAATTAGCTGAATTGGATTTGAAAATTCGTGGCGCGGGCGAGCTGGCCGGCGCGCGCCAGTGGGGTTTGTCCGATATCGCCATGGACGCTTTGAAAAATCTCAAAATGGTGGAAGCCGCCCGCGCCGAAGCTCAAAGAATTATCGCCGAAGACCCAACCCTAAAAAACTTCCCCGCCCTAGCAGAAAAAATCCACCGTGCCGAAGCAATTCATTTGGAATAATTGAATTTGCTCCGATATCAGCGGTCGCAAATATCGGAGTAACAACAAATTTTTGAGAAAGAAATCTGAGTTTTTAAGTTGTGTGTTACGCAATCTCGCAGACACCGGCGACGCAAGCCAGTTCTTTTTTCAGGTCAGTTTCGTTTTGTTTTTCGTAAGAAATAATTTTGGAGAAATCCAAGTGAGCCAGCCGTTTTGCCAATTCGTAATATTTCTTCTCGTCAATCGGCTCATAGGGGGCTAATTGATAGACATGATTATCGCGGGGTAAAAACGACAGACCGCCAATTATCTCCCAATTTTTATAAAGCCAATCAGCCACTGCAATCCACTCGTCATCTCCAACTGACACAGTTACCGACGGATTGTGCTCTGTATATTTTGTTTTAACAATCTTCCAATGCTCTAATTGTTCAATGGCCGACAGATCATCTTTGAAAATTGAACCGGCTGGTGCTTTGACTGGAAATTCCAAAACATAAGTGGTGGCATTTTCCAACGACTGGCCAACTTCTGGATGATAAGGCACACCTTGATCTTTCAACATTTTGAACAATGAATCAGTGGCAGCGATACGGATGCGGCGGATGTAATACTGGGAATGGCGCGGGTGCATACCCGAAGCGCAATCTACCATTTGGGAAAGTGTGCCTGATGGCTTGACGCAAGTAATGGCAGTAGAAGCGCTGATGCCAAATCGTTTGGCATAGGTCTGATTAACTTTAATCGCTTCCTTGCGTAATTTTTCTAAAACTTCCGGCCGGCGAACTGTCGGACAATCCCATTGGCCGGTGATAGAAACACCCAATAGGCGTTCTTCTTCGCAATGTGTTCCCCACTCTTTGGAAAGATATGGAAAATTGGTGAGTGAAGATTGATAAGTGCCGAGAATAGCGGCAACTCGGATTTTTCTCAACAAGGACTTTTCGTCGTCTTCTGTCCGAGCGACTACTTCCGAAAGATTACAAAATTGCTTACTTTGCAATAAAATTTCACCACAAGGATTGGTGCCGATGAGGCCAATAATATTACCGTCTGGAGAAAAGTAGCCAGCGTGTTTTTGCCGAAAAAGTCTTATTCGTCGCTCTGGCAGTTGTTTATTTAAGCTACCACGGTTAAAAATACCTCTTTCACCGGAACCACTCATGGCTAAAGCCAACCATTCTTCCAAAAATTCGGCATTAGTGGGTTTTTGAGTGTAAACAGCAGAATTATTGGCCAAACTTCTTTGCGGGTCGGTTAGATAAAATTGGCCTTTCTTGGCGTCGCGAATTTCTTTATCGTCAAAATCTGAAAGAGAAATCATGGCGCTTCGTCTAACACCTCCAGCCACCACACAATCGCCAATCATACAAATAACGTCGTGGACATCCAAAGTGGTCAGCCGCTTGCCTTGCCGTTTCAATATTTTACCGCGAGTGAAATCCAGCAAATGGCGCAACGGATCTGGCCCCGAGGCTTTGCCGCCCATAGTTTTGAGCCGGGCGCCGGCCGGTCGGATTTGTGAATAATCAAATTCTACATCATAGCCTTCG
>Ga0209542_10020975_pt1 | contig 10280 bp, 9 predicted proteins | sample RifCSPhighO2_01_FD_184028 | JGI IMG/M metagenome (GOLD analysis project Ga0209542, IMG submission 184028) | Soil microbial communities from Rifle, Colorado - Rifle CSP2_plank highO2_0.1 (SPAdes) (version 2) | ecosystem: Environmental > Terrestrial > Deep subsurface > Rock core/Sediment ...
CGCCGATAACAGTAGCGCCCGCAACGAAAACAGTAATAAAAAGCGCCCATCGGCGCACCCATAAATCCTTTTTCACTGGATTTGCAGCAATGTCGTTGCGTATGAGGCGCATCAGAACTAGAAATACTGGGAATAAGACAATTATTGAAGCGATCTCGAATCGCATGCTACTGGAGTAAGGATCTATGTAGCCGTTTAGGATGTCGGGAAATGCGTAATTAATGTAATCGAAGAGAAGATTGATAAATGCAAATACGCTTACATAGAGAGCGACCATCGACGCTATCCAGAGAAAGAAGTCCTTTGGCGTTACCTTTGGTTTGTCCATAATATTATTGCAATACCGGATGGCGCTCTAACTTCACAATTCGCTTTCCATGATCAATGATCGTCACGGCATCCTTATCAACCGCTTTTGCCACCGCGCGCAGTTCAGTAAGAATTTCCTTTTTTGCCTTATCGACAACATCATCTACCGTAGCTTTGACATAATCTTTCGTTGCCATATCTTTAGAAATGTCCCGAACTTGCTTGTCTAACGATAACAAGGTCTCCAACACAATGTTCTTTGGTGCTTTCTTTACCATGCTCGCATTATATCATCGAGCTTTACAAAGCAAACTCACACAAAAGCAACCCGCCGGGCGTCTCGCGACGATGCGGCGGGGTGGATCAGCGGGCGACACAGAATTGCTCCTGTCAGTGGAGGCGACGAGTAGAGATGTATAACTCTTGATACATTTTCTCCAATTCATCAGTCGCCTCCTCGGACGTCCTGCCTCTTGTGGCGAGCCACGCCGCAGAATCCGCGAGGGCAGACGCAATAGCTGTCCTCTCCGCCACCACCGAAGCGATTGCGGCAGCAAACGCGACTGCCGCCGCCGGGTCCCACTTTTTGCTGAGCTCGCGATTCGAGAACTCGTGCAAGACGGAACCGACGGCGTCATACAACTCCGAATTCGCGGCAACCCCTTTCCACGCCGCCCACGAATTCAGATGCGGCACGTACCGGAGCCATGTCATGAAGACCGGGTCCTTCAGAATTTTCCGCATCGGGGTCTCCTTGTTAACGGCTATTACTTTACAACGATATAAATATTCTGTAAATAGATTTTATCCGTGCTTAAATTCCATCACATCTCCATCTTGAACAACGTATTCCCTGCCCTCGGAGCGTAAAATGCCCATTTCGCGGGCTTTTGCCCATGAGCTTGCTTCCAATAGTTTGCTCCACTGAATGACATCTGCGCGGATGAATTTGTCCCGGAAGTCGGTATGGATTGCGGCGCCCGCTTCCGGAGCTGTTGATCCGCCCTTAATAGTCCATGCACGCGTCTCGTCTTTTCCAGTGGTGAAAAATGAAATTAAATCGAGCATTTTGTATCCGGCCTTAATCAGCCCGTCAATTCCGTCTTCAACGCCGAGCTCCCGTCGAAAATCCTGTTTTTCATCAGGATGCACATCCGACAATTCGTTCTCCACGCCTACGTCTACAAACACATACACTGCGCGCGAATCATTCAAAAATTGTTTGAGCTGTCGCCAGCGCTCTGCATTTTCTGCATCAATATTTAGAGCTCCACTCTTTTTATTGAGCACATACAGCACCGGCTTTTGCGTTACGAGATGAAGTGATTTTATTGCCTGCTGTTGTTCTTTCGTCAGACTCGCGTCTCGCACTGCTTTGCCGGATTCGAGCATTGGCACGATTTTTTGAAGCGCGTCTCGCAGAGCAATAATTTCTTTGTCTCCCCCTTTTGCATCACGCTCCGCCCTCTCGAGGGCTTTCGATGCTGTTGCGAGATCCGCAAGTACGAGTTCCATATTTATAACTTCTATATCGCGAAGCGGATCGATCTCGCCGTGCACGTGATGAATGTCGTCGTCTTCAAACAGCCGAACCACTTCCGCTATCGCGTCGCATTCGCGGATATGTGAGAGGAATTGATTCCCAAGTCCCTCCCCTTCCGCCGCACCTTTCACCAAGCCCGCGATATCTACGAATTCAACTGCCGCTGGAATCGTTTTCTCCGACTTCGACATTTCGGAAAGTTTAGTAACGCGCTCATCAGGGACGCCGACGACGCCGACCGATGGATCTATAGTGCAAAAAGGATAATTCTCCGCCGGCACTCCCTTTTGTGTGAGCGCATTAAAAAGCGTGGATTTCCCAACATTCGGCAACCCGACTATTCCAATTGAAAGGCTCATCGCTGCATAGAATATATGAGAAAGAATAAAGCGTCGACGTTAGCATATTAGTCCTGTATAAAGTAAGAGCCTAACGGCAGAAAGGAGGAGCCATGTGGCTCATCAGGCTCTGGCATAAATTGCCAAGCTGGGCGCAGGATGTCATGTTTGCCCTATCCGTTGCCATATTGCTTGCCTTCAATATTCCGGCGCAATAGGCAACACAGACACAGGGCAGTATGCCCTGACGTCCGAGGGCGGAGTCCATCCCGCCCTTTTTCTTTATTCTGTCGTTTCTGGCGTGGTAGTTTCTTCAATCGGCTCGCTCGCCCTCGCCTCGGTAACTACTGTTTCCTGATTTTCTCTAATTTCTTCGCGAGTTTGCTCGTCTACTCTTTCTTCTCTCGGTTCTCGTTCTCTTCCCGCATTTTCAGTTTCGGTAGGCTCATCGCTGGGCACTTCTTCATCAACAGGCGCAATTTCTTCCGGCGCGTTTTCAACGCCAGTTTCAATTGGCTGGTCCTCCGGCTCGGTTGATTCTGACTCTTCGATATCAAGTGGCGAATCTTCAACTAGTGTAGTTTCCCCAAATGCGCTAGTCTGTTCAATAATAAATCCAGCACCAACTTCCCACGTTCCGGCCGTAAAAGTGTTTCCTGAAGATGTTTCCGTATCTTTGAAATAAGAAAGTGTTGCGCCAGTATTTTGAAGCGACGAGATTAGAAAGACGCAGACCACGGTCACGGTAGACGTCAGACTTCCTATATAGTGCCGTGCAAAGAAATGTCGCTCCTGCCCTGTTGAGTCCGTCAAAATCCTCATGGGTACAAAGACATCGTCCATCGCGAATTGGCGTACATATTCTATTGCCTGTGATTTCTCTAGTGTTCGGGCTTTGAGCTGGACTTTATTCGATTTCCTCACTCTGGACTTGCGCGGCTTTCGCAAGAATCGCACTTCTTGGAAAATCGCGACAAGTTCCGCCAGAATTACTAAGAAAGCAGGAAATGCAATCAAAAGCGCAAATCCGAGCGGCTGGCGTGCAAAATCAAGAACGAAACCCGCAAAAGGAACTGAAAGAAACACTTTTCCGATAACCTCATTATTCGCGACCTCTTGTTGATCCGCCTCCTCGTTCGCGTCCCCCTTCGTTGTATAAAATTCTGTCGTCCCAACTTTGCGAACTCCCTCCACGCGATGGGTCGTGGGAACTGCGGATGCGCTGTCTTCTCCAAAAGTTATTATGTCTCCCACCGAATAAGATGCGCTCGGTCGTACAAAAACGAGAGCACCGACATGAACCGCCGGTTCCATCGAGCCCGATTGAACTATCTTTGTATCAATGCCATTTCTGAATGGCACTATAGAAATGAGGAACAGCGCGCCTACTGTAATTAAAAGGCCGATGAAAACTCCGTAGAATATGTTGAAAATAGTTTTCATGGTTGATTAGCATCTACGCCTGGAGATCCTGAACGCTCCGGGCGTTCTGATCGCTCACCGCGCTCGTCTCGTTCTCCCCTCTCTCCTCGCTCGCCGCGCTCGCGTCCGTCATCGATCGTTCCGCCAGCGCACAAAAACCCCTGCTTATCTCGGCTCGACTCCGCATTTATAGAAACATCGACTGAAAATGAATCAGTTTGAGCAGCGTTGCCCAACTCCCCACCGCTGCAGGACATCTGCGCTGTGGTTAGATTCACTCCCAAATCTCCTGCGCACCATGCAATTCCTACATAGCGCGTTGTTCCGCTCGGAAGAGCCTCGCCGAGAGAGGCATCGGCGATCGCATACGTCCTCTCATTCAATACTGATGAAGCAGATTGAGTTGTCGTGCCGAAAAGCGGTGACTCCCCTATTTCAAACACATCATCGCCGTCATCGCGCCAGGCGAAAAATTCCATTCCGTCAGCAAGTTCTCCGGATGCATTTCCATTCGAGTCCTCTAATGATTCAGGTTCGTTGACGCCATTTTCGTTGCTTTGAAGATTCCTGAAATTTAGACACATCCAAGACGAATCTCGACTTTCAAGATGCATACTAATGGTCGCTTTGCCGGAATCTTTTGGCAGAATATTGTCGAAGTTGAAGAATTTATCAATGCCAGGCACTAAATCTTTTAGCGCCCACGTCGAGCCCGGTACCAAGAGACCGTTGTAGAACGCGCGGCTATCGATCGTGAGGTTGAGCTCGTTCTCAAGCGCGAAGGTTATTCCCGGCATTCCGCCACGCACTGATGCTGCGGCAACAGCAAGCACGAACACGCCTGCTAAGAGGAGTGTTCGTGCTGCTATTTTTGTAGTCGCCGCGTTCATGTTCGGTCACTGTTCCAACTTACGCGTTTAGGCTTGAGCACGTGAAGCTAGAGTTATTTCGCGATTGGACTGCTTGAAACTCAATACTGCCAACGAGTCCATCCGTCTGCGCATCGTTCTGATCACCGGCAGGCATTATGCATGCACCAGTTGAATCGAAATCACCAAAGCAGTACATGAAACCGGCTGAATATGATTCACCAGGAAGTATGCTCGAATCAATCAGCCATGTATTTGGAGCAGTGGGATCTGCAGCTGAAATCCAGCCTGCAGCTGCAATTTCAGCGCTGGTAAATCCATTGCCATCACCTAGATCCCCGTTGACATTCAGAGGTTCACCAGAGTCGAAGACACCATTTTCATTTTCATCAGAGTAGATAGCAAATTGCAGATAACTCTGCAATTCTCCATTTTGATCGCCATCGCTCAAGTCGCCTGCTTCGACTTCAGTCTCAATGCGATCATTTTCCGGCATCAAGGTGAATGTCTGCTTCGCGCACAGAAAGGCCTCATTCGACGAACCCATGAGATCGAATGCGCCCTGCCCTGAATCCCCGGGCTTGAGATCAATAAATGTATAAAGTGTCCGGCCAGCGTTATCAGTCTCTAGCGCGAATTGACCATTTCCATTTGAGGTTGAGCTAAACCGGGATCCAATCGACAGGTCGACAGAACCTGCCGTGAATGAATTTGCATTCGAGGTTTCTGAATCACTGAAAAATGCGCCAGTTGCCCCGGCTGTCACAGCGCCGGCGAAGATTATCATTCCGACACTTGCAAGTATTCTTACCCAACTTGTTATTGCCATATTATTTGATTGTTAGTTATTAATTTTTTAGTAATCAATGATTTTGAACGGAATCGACCTTCGTTCGTGCTCGCGACAAAGAGCTATTTTGCGTTTCATCGATCTTGGCTAAAATTCCGACACGCAAAACAGCTCTTCGTTAATCGAGAGCTGTAATCATCGATGGCTAGTGATGCTGATGTACAACATCTTATGTGCTCCTCTTCGCCTTCCCCGAAGCGGAGGCCATGCACACACGAATTGTAGAATTACTAAACTGTAGCGAAAATGAAGAATGGCTTACGTTTCAGTGGAAATCCTGTGATAACCAATCAAAAAACTGTGCATATAGTTGTGCACAGCCTGTTCCTAATCCTGTGGAAAAATAACAAAAAACCCCAGAGAACAAAAACCCCAGAGAACCTACCTACGTGCTTTTTCCCCGAGAACCGACCTAACGGCTACTGCGAAGCCGTAGCAGCATTTACGAGCCCATACCCATACTGCGTGTCCTTGCCTGCAGTTCCGAGGTCCGTTGCGGTTGAGTTTAATTTAGCTCGGACTTCATCATATATTCCATTTAGACCGTTTGTGTTTGAAACTAAACCACTTGCAATAATCAGTGCCGCCACTCCCGCAACATGTGGCGAAGCCATGGATGTACCAGACCCGAACTTATACCAACAATCGCCATTAAGACAGATCGGCTGCGGGTTGAGGTAACTTGTCGAGTCGTTCCATGTGGAGAGTACGGATACACCGGGTGCCACGATTTCTAGAGCGCTTCCCGTGCTTGAAAAACTTGCTCTCTTGTTGCTGGAATCAGTAGCCCCTACGGCAATCACAGAAGCATATTTAGCGGGATAGATAATGTTGTCGCCCTTGCCGGCCATGTTCCCAGAATTTCCAGCTGCAGCGACGATAACCACACCGGCTGCAGCAGCGTTATCAAACGCCCTTTTTACGGCCGTACCAGGATTTTTAGAGTTTCCTAAACTTAGATTGACAACTTGTATGCCGTGCGCAACTGCCCATTCCATGGCGGCAATAGTTCTGCTCCAAGATCCAACTCCATCGTCGTTTAGAACTCGCAGCGCATAGAGATCGCAATCCGGAGCAACGCCGACTACGCCAATACCGTTATCTGTCGCACACGCGGTACCGGCAACATGTGTGCCGTGACCATAGACATCCATAGGCCCATCACCAGTGGAATCGTCTTCCTGGACGAAATCATGACCACCGGCATAAACACCGACTAAATCAGGATGATTGTAATTGATACCAGAATCAATGATGCCGATTCTCACTCCGGTTCCGCTGTTGCCATTAGCGTGAACAGTGCCAGCACCGATCTTTGCTACGCCCCAAGAATTATCAAGTTCGACATCTGCGGGATACACAAAATCGTCCATCTCCACCGCAGCTACATTTGGATTGCGTAAAAGTCCGTTGATGGCCGCTTCTGGGACGCTTGCCGCAATGGCCGGCGTAATGCTGTAGGTATAGCTTATAGTGCCGCCAAAAGCTCGAACAATCTTTTCTTCCGCTTTCCCAGGTGTTTTATCAAAACTCACGAGAACATCAACTCTATTAATGTTGGTGTTCTCTGCGGCAGAGAGTTGTGAAGCTCCAAAGATTATTGCACCGATTAATGCGACTCCGAGCACCAACGACCCGGTTAATGAAAATAATGTCTTATCCATGATATCTCGATTACTATGCTGCTAATATTGACCACCAAGACCAAAAGCAAAAAAGTTTTTTAAAGAAAATCCGCGCGAAGTACCGGCTCAGGGTGAAGACCCGAGGCATCGCTGTGTCCCGCTCCAAGCGCCTCTCCTACGCCTACGAGCGCATCGCGCACATCCGTCCACAATGCGGACGGATTAGCCGCTTTATAGAGGGCTGCAGCGCCTGCTACGTGCGGGGATGCCATTGAAGTGCCGCTTATTGTGCGATATCCGCTTTTAATCCACGTTGAATATATTGAAACACCGGGAGCGCCGAGATCAACCGGCGAGCCGAAATTGCTAAATGTCGCAAATGTATCATCGGCTCCATACGAGGTCGCTGGCCCAAGCCCGCCGAGAAATCCATCGGTGTCCGCCAGAGCCGAAACCGTTATCACCGCGTCATTATATGCCGCGGGGACTTGCGAATTGGCGTTAATGGCGCTGTTGCCTGCCGCGACCACGATCGTGACGCCCGCGTCGCGTGCGCGGCAAATCGCCTTATGAAGCGCGTCGTTATTCGAATTACCACAGTTGTTATCCGAAAAACCGCCGCCGCCCAAGCTCATGTTGGCAACAGTTATAGGCCCGCCGTTTGCCGGTGCCTTCGAGGTGACAAAATCTACGCCGCAAATCACCGATGACCAAGAGCCGGAGCCGGAATTATTTAGAACGCGGACGGCCCACAATTTTGCCGCCGGTGCAACCCCCACAACGCCCTGACCGTTATCAAGGGCCGCAATAGTGCCCGCGACATGCGTGCCATGCCCGTTGCCGTCGTTGTAGCTCGAGCCCGAAGAACAATTCTTGCCTCCGGCAATGTTTGCCTTCAGATCCGGATGCCCGGTCTGTATTCCGGTGTCTATTACGGCGACATGCACACCCGCGCCTTTATTTGCTTTTCCTTCCGCGTTAATGCGATTAATTCCTGTCGGGAGCGTTTGCACTGTTTGAGCAGAGACTTTATCAGCGGATACGTCGCCGCCGCGATCGCGTCGGCCGTCGGCAGAGATCCTATATTCATCACGCGAATCGCCGGCATCAATCGAAACCACGCGGTCCTCGCTGACGAACGCCACGCGCGGATCATTTTCGATGGCCGCTTTTTCCTCTTCACTCATTCGTGCCGCAAATCCATGAAGCGCGAATCGGTAAGATGCAATTCGCTCGCCCACTCTCGCCGAGAGTTCCTCCTCCGCTAAATCGGCATTAGAAACAGAATCTTTAAGAACTACAATATATTGACCAGGAATCCGCTCTGCCGTGCGCAGGGGTCGTTCAGGTCGTGTAGAATCTATCTCCGCAAACACAAACGCCGCAACAAATAGTGCCACCAAAAGTACACCAACAGCACTTGCCGAGGCAATCCTGCCCGCCTTTTCCATATGCCCGCAATATACCACGAGAAACTTGAGCTATCAATGAAGAATATGGGACAGCCGCACCGCGCCAAAGAACGCCCCAAGCTATCCAATATCGGCCTAGAATCAGGGTTTCTGGGGGCAAGAAAGCCCAGAGAAACACAGAGAACCTACCTCTGAGTTTTTTTCGTGTTTTCCTATCTAACACGCACTCTTGTCCTATTCAGATAGTTCGCTGTGCTGGTGTTCGAGGACGCATCGCCAGTCAGAATCGTGCCGCCTACCCCGCTTGTGCCACCTCTCCCGCCACCGCTACTGGATGCGCCGCCGTTGTTGTTGTCGCCGCTTCCCGCGGTGATATCACTGGCAGAGCCGCCATCGCCGCCAGTACTCCCGTCGGCAGAATTCTCGCCGGTGCTGGCCCGTGCGCGTGTACTGTTCCCAATCCTATTAGGGCAGTCACAGTCGAGGGTTAGATTGAAGACGTTGACTGCGATAGATGAACTGTTCATTTCCTCCGGAACTTCGAGGTCCACGTCGCTGTCGTTAGCGTCATTCATTGTGAGCGCCTGCGCTGAAGCATTTCCAGTTTGAACAAGGCCACCGGGACCGCCACTTCCTCCATCGCCACCACCGCCCGCCGACGCACCTCCGTTATTGAAGTTGCCGCCGCTGGCCGCAACACCTCCTCCCGCTCCTCCAGTGCCGCCGACGCTTCCACCTGCGGTATTTCCGCCGGTTGAAGACTTGGCGCTAGTAGAATTGGTAATTGATCCGCTATTGCAAATATTTATCGTAATTCCGCCAGAGCTGACAGGAACGCATGCGGGTGGCGGGGGCGGCGGGGGCACTAGATCAAATGCTGCGCATATTGGAACAATGCTGTTTGCGAATGAAGCACCCGGTCCGCCAAATTCTGAATGGATTGCATCCAAGGATGCAATAGGAGAAGAAATAATAAGGCCCGTTTGAACAAGTTCGATTCGAGTCTCCTCGTCCGCCGGTAAATCGCTAATCGCATTCGTAGATGCAACGAGAGAGCTCCCGGCATCATAAAGGCGTAGGAAAAAAGATTCGTATGGCTGTATCACAGATAGCCCTTGGGCAAAATGGCTATCCCATGACATCAGCGTTACGTCGTATGTCCCCGACGGAATTGGAGCCGGAACAGGGCCAAACGTTGCTTCCGCTGCAGTAAGATCAGATCTAATAAAAACGGCCGACTTCTCTTGACCTGCCCCAAGCATGATTATCGTGCGTCCCGGTTGGGGCAAAAGCGGACAGGCGGGCGCTGTCTCTGCATTAGCTGAAACTGGAATAAGCACAATGAATGCTGACACCAGAATCGCCAATTGCAGAGCTCGATTTCTCACATTCCAGTATGTATAGTTCGTCATGCTTGTTTATCGGCCCCGATCTGGGCTCTGCGCCGGGCAAGAAATTTGAGAACGTCTGTCACTGCCGCATTCTGGGTCTGGTTGCGTTGGAGGGGTTATCTCTTCTTCATCTTCTGGCTCTTCTGACGGAGGATTTGTCGGTCCTATGTTAACGACAATAATTTCAACATGCTCATCGCCTGTCGTTACATTGCCGCCGACATTGCCGCCGGAATTTGCGGTGCCGTTAGTCGAATTTGAAATGCCTCCCTGGTTCGGCTTGGTTGGTTTTGGAGCTGGGGCGGGCGCAGGTGCGGGTGCAGGGTCCGGTTCTGGAGTTCGGCCGGTGGTGCCGCGATCCCTCGTCGCACTTTCCCTGTCATCGGCAACTGCAGGTGATGCGTATGAGAATATAAAAATAAATGCTAATGCAATTAAAACAACACTAATTTTGAGAGAAGGCGAGAATTTTTTTGTGCGTGCAATCATGTGCACGCTGGTTCCCCTGTCACCGCGTCCCC
>Ga0209542_10020976_pt1 | contig 10280 bp, 12 predicted proteins | sample RifCSPhighO2_01_FD_184028 | JGI IMG/M metagenome (GOLD analysis project Ga0209542, IMG submission 184028) | Soil microbial communities from Rifle, Colorado - Rifle CSP2_plank highO2_0.1 (SPAdes) (version 2) | ecosystem: Environmental > Terrestrial > Deep subsurface > Rock core/Sediment ...
CCCTGGCCTGCGGCCTTATCTGCCTCCCCTCCTTTTTTGACTATTCGCTTTTTTCCCATACCTTTTGTTCGTAAGCTTTGATGTTATTATTTTTTACGTTTTCTCAACTGCACGGCGGCCGCTACCCATGGTCTTGCGCACGTTGCCGCGCACTGTCCGGGAGTTTGTTTTTGTTCGCTGGCCGCGCACCGGAAGACGTTTCTGATGGCGCAACCCGCGATACGCGCCGATATCCTTGAGCCGTTTGATATTTCCTGCGACTTCCCGCTTAAGATCCCCCTCGAGCTTAAACCCCTCGACAATTTTCCGGATGGCGTTTTCCTCCTCGGGAGACAACTCACTCACTTTACGCATCGGGTCTATTTTTGCCCCCTTGCACACGAGCGCCGCGCGCGAAAGCCCGATGCCATAGAGCTCGGTTAGCCCCCAGGCAAGACGTTTGTTATTTGGAATAGTAATACCAGATATACGCATAAGTAAAAAATTACCCTTGGCGCTGTTTATGGCGTGGGTTGCTACACAAAACATATACCCGCCCTTTCCGGCGGATAAGTTTGCAGTTGGCGCAACGCGCCTGTACTGATGCTTTGACCTTCATGTATGTTAGAGTCGCCTCGTGATGCGGCCTTTGCCGCCGTAGGGATCCAAGCGCACAAGCACTTTGTCTCCCACTAACACTTTGATGCGATGTAGGCGCATTTTGCCCGCAAGATAACAAAGTATCTTTTCCCCGGTATCAAGGACCACTCGAAACAGGGTATTAGGCAAGGCCTCCTCGACGGTGCCCGGCACATCTTTTGCCTCTTCTTGCATCAATTGACGACGATATGCATCATACCAAAGCTCGTTTCAGCCGTCAACAGGGCTCTATTGTGTCCCTACCACAACCTTGATTTTATCGGGGTCACTGGGGAAACTTCCTTGCCAGAATGGCCGGAGTGTTGCGTCCGCTCGGACTATTGATGGGTTAAAGGAGCTTATGATTTCTTGCAAAGCTTCCCGATTTTTGCCTAAAATAGCTTCTTTTACCGCCCCCGGGTCAAATTGCCAGACCAAGGTTGCCGAGCCGGAAAGCGAAAGTCGCAAAAAACCTTCCAAAGGCGCGGAACTTGTAGCCAAGGTTATGGTTACTTCCGAGGAGGCCCCCTGAAGCGCAACCGCTTCGCCCTTGTATTCGGCACCAAGCGCTCCGCGGGCAAGAGCCGCCGCAAAATCCGTCAATTTGATAATCGCCACAGAACCCATCGCACTTTGAGAAAGCGTTGCACTTTCTCCATTTTGAGTTTTAACAATGCTGGCATATACGACCGCGAGCGTTCCCGGCACCGGGAAAAACCCTTCCGGCACTTCGGCTTCTGCGGAGGCGCGCAACGCCGAATCAAGCTCGAGTTTGAGTGCCGCCTGTGCTTTTGCCAGTTCCACCGGAGGAACTGCCGGTTCATCACCTACAAAACCCCCGCTTATAGACCCTTGTGATTGCGCATAAAATTTATCATACCGTGGGTCGCCTTTAAACCCGGGGATAGTGAAGCGGGTAGAATCGCTACGGTTATAATCAGCGCCCGGTGAATCGGCGTAGACCGTTGCGGTAATGGTCCCGGGCTTTAGCGAGCCGTCAGCATTTTTTGTCGCTCCCGGCACGGTCACCGAGTCGCGGATGCGATAAATTTTTCCATCCGGTGCTTCAAAACGCGTGTTGGCGATAAGACGCTGGGTAGCGGTCGAATAGATATTATAAATAGTTATAACACCGGAGGCCTGCCGGGAAACCTTTGCAGTGCCACTTGCGGCGACGGTCGTCGTTGCGGAACTGCGCACGACCAGATTCTCATATGAAAGCCCCCCAACAGGCGCTTGAAGCCGGGCTTCCAAGATTTTGGGCGGAGTTACTGCTTCCGTGCGAGGGTAGACCGTGACTGTCGCTCCCGCAAAAACAGTAGAGAGGAGCAGACCGCCGACAACACACACAACAACAACCCCTACCGCAATAAACCAAAAGGTGCGTCCGAGACGCCGTCGCCGCCTCGGGCGCTGCTCTTCTTCATCAAACTGCTGCTCTAGCTCTTCATCTCGTGGCGGTCTTGGAGGGGGTGCCGCACGACGATGACTGGTGGGAACGGGAATATTGCGTATGGAGCGATCTCCTTTAGGAATCATGTCACGCATAGTAAAAACTATAACACAACATTGCAAAGATTAGGAGGCAGCAACCTGCCTGCCTGCCGGCAGATCAACAAAAATCGTTTGAAGCATCAAGAACAGATCTGGTCGAGCATGTGCTCCGACATAAGGAGTCAGGTGATGTGCGCGCAGAGCTCGCACCATTCCGCCCTCGGGAAACAAATCTTGGAGTGCTTCACCGCCGAGTGCTTTTGCAAACCATTCCCCCGCGGGCTCATGTGCAACAACGTAGACCGAACGGGCGGGTCCGCCAGCTGACGGGTCGGCAAGTAGGTCTCGCGCCACGTCTCTAAACTCCCGCGTAAAATGCGCTGCGGTGGAGGAAAGCGACTCCTCAATATGACTTGGTTGCACGAGAAGCGCCGAACGGGCCTCTGCTTCAGTAAACCCGCCGTGAGCCCGAAGTGTGCGCAAAAGCAGATGGTGTCCGAGAGGAGTTGTTGCGCGGCCGACAATGTTGCCGTTGTGCACGAGCAAGAGTTCTGTCACTTCCCCATTAACAACAGCGATGAGTGTTTTTTCTTCAGGAAAGATGCTATTTGAAACACTCGCCAGTGCCCTGCCGAAGGGATGCAACGACGCGGGAATCTCACCAAAATATTCCTCCACTGCTACGGCAAGCGGGGCGGTAAGTGCCTCTTCGTGCTGCCAATTGTCCTCAAGAGTTGTCCAGGGAGGAGACAGAAAAATATCCGCCCTCGCAACTTCTCCCACATGAGAGAGCTTGTCGTGACCTCGTATGCGAGCGGCTACTGCACTGGTGTGGTTGAGCGCCTCGCGCGCGGCACTCGCAACAGCGCGCGCAAGTGCGGGGGCAGATACCGAGTGGGCGAGTGGCAAAGACTTGCGCAAAGCCCCAAAGATTTTTGGTTGGTGCTCCGGCAAAAGCTGTACCAAAGCGGCCGCAACACTCCCGCTCCCCACATCCAAAAGCACCACCGTCTTACCTTTCTGCTTCTCCTCTCCCCCACCAAAAAACATATAAAAAGTATACACCCGAAAAAACGAAGCAGAAAACAAGTTTGACGGAACGTTGAGAGACGCGACGGCGCCGGGTCATATGGATTCCATATCATCTTTGCTCGCTCGGAATCAAAAATAAATTTTTGTTCTCTCGCTCGCTTGATGATAGGAAAATTTCAGCAAGAAATTTTCCGCGTTCCGGCAAATTTGGTTTTTGTGCAGTTTTTACTCTAAAACTGCTTTTATGCGGCGGATGCCTTGAGCAACTGCTTCTTCTTTCAAAATTTTAAAGCTATCCCGACGGTGCCCGTCGGGACCTACAGCACCGGCTAACTCACCGGTGCTTCCGGCATGTGGCCCACCGCAAAACTCTATTGAAAAGGCGCTATCAAGTGGCCCGACAGAATAGACCGAGACACGCTCCGGATACTTGGCCCCAAACTCGTGCTCGGCACCGAGCTTCTCCGCCTCTGCGAGAGCCATTTCGGTGCGTACAACAGGCAAATCTTCTTTTATTTTTTGGTTTACTATTTTTTCAACCGCCGCAATCTGCTCTTTAGTCATTTTTTCGCCGTGGCTAAAGTCGATACGCAAACGCTCTTGGGTTATATTACTCCCCCGTTGCTTAACCTGCAGTCCCAAAACCATTTGCAATGCTTTAAGTAATAGATGGTGCGCTGTATGGAGCCGCGTTGTCTTCTCGCTCGTATCCGCAAGACCTCCCTTAAACTTCTGCTCGCTCCCCGCTCGAGAAAGGGATTGATGTTTTTCCATTGCTTGCTTGAAACCTGCTTCATCTATTTTTATTCCTTTTTCCTCCGTAAGTTCTTTGGTCAGTTCAAACGGGAATCCGTAGGTCGTAAACAAAATGAACGGGTCAACTCCCCTTTCAAATTCTTTGAGTCCGTGTACTAAGGTTTTGCGGAATCGCTCTTCCTCTTTACTAATTTCTGGCACATCCGTCACTTGAGACAAACTTCCGGGTGAGAGGCCAAGCACATCGCAGTAGCGCACTGCGCGCCGTATTAAGCGCCGCACCACGTACCCGCGCTCAACGTTACTAGGGCTTACACCATCCGCAATGAGTTGCCCCGCCGCTCGCACATGCTCTGCAACAATGCGGAATGAGCGTTTATCATCGTCATATTTTTTTCCACTCAATTGCTCCAGTTTTTTGATAATCGGAGTAAACGCGTCTATCGCAAATACATCCGGGTTATCAATTGAGGCGGCCGCGATGCGCTCTAGCCCGCCGCCGAAGTCAACGTTTTGCTTCGGGAGCATACCGAAAGAGCCATCTTCTTTTTTAATGTACTGCATAAAGACCGAGTTTCCGATTTCCAAAAACCGGCCACAATCGCAGTTGGGGTGGCACTCTGCTCCAAATTTCGGGTCATGCGGTATATCCACAAATTCATAAAACACTTCGGAATCCGGACCACCGGGCTCTCCCGCAGGCATCGCCTCGGGAGTCCCCGAGCGCGTCCACCAATTTTTTGAACCATAAAAACGAATTCTGTCTTCCGGAATTCCTAAGCTTTTCCAAATCTCCGCTGACTCCGTGTCTTTTGGGATATTATTCTTTTCATTTCCTTCGTAACAAGTAACCCACAACTTCTCCTTCGGTATTCCGACTTCTTTGGTCAAAAATTCAAAAAACCATGGTAGCTGTTCTTTTTTAAAATAATCGCCCAAAGACCAGTTGCCGAGCATCTCAAAGTAGGTCGTGTGGCGGTTGTCTCCCACCTCCTCTATATCCATTGAGCGGAAACATTTTTGTGAGTTGGCAATCCGTTTCCCCGACGGATGATCCTCGCCAAGAAGATACGGGATAAGCGGTTGCATCCCCGAGCCGGTAAAAAGGGTGGTCGGGTCGTTCTCCGGCACAAGCGAAGCGCTCGGCAGTATCGCATGTCCCCGCGCCTTAAAAAACTCCAAATATTTAGACCGTATTTCGTTTACTGTCACGTCCTCACTATATTACAACCGAATTAGTTTTTTGAAATGCGAGCCAGATTTGAAGGGGCCGATGACGGCGAGGTTTGCTCTGTTGTTTTTAAAGAGTTTTTTTGCCACAGCACACACCCGTACCGCTGTTACTTTACGTATTTTTTGAATGTAGTCCTCTGGACTCTCTAGTGGGCGATGAAGAATTTCTTGTCCGCCGAAATACTCCGCTGCCTCATCGGAGGACTCTATACCCATAAGCATGTTGCCAATGAGATACTCTTTTGCTTTAGCGAGTTCGTTTTCGGGAGGGAGAATTTGTTTTATTTGTTTGAGTTCGTTGAGAATGACCGAAAGCACAAGCTCTATACGTGTATTGTCAACACCAGAGGCAATGACAAATTTGCCGTGATCTAAATTGTTTTCTGATTCAGCTCGGACGTAGTAGCACACCCCCATTTCCTCGCGCAGTTTTTTAAAGAGCCGCGAGCTCATTCCCGCCCCCAAGATCGCCCTCAGCACTTCGATGGCGTAGGTATCTTTGTGTCCCACAGGGACACTCCTAAACCCAAGCCGAAAATGCGCCTGACTACTCTTTTTATATTGCACTCCTACCTGTGGGCTTCTTTGCGCTTCACGCACGGGAGGTTTCCTTGGTTTCCGTGCCGGAGCGGAAGCACCAAAATATGTTTTTACTTTTGAGAGCGCGGCTTTAGGGTCGATGTTTCCCGCGATCACAACCACAGTGGCTTTAGGAACATAATGTTTGGTGCGGTATTGCAAAAAAGTATCCCGTTTCATTCCGCGGATTATTTCTTTCGTCCCCACAATCTTGCGTCCGGCGGGTTGGTCCCCATACATTACGGCGTCGAGAAGATCCCCCGCACCCCGCATCGGCAAGTCTTCGTACATATGCATTTCCTCGATAATCACCCCTTTCTCTTTCTCAAGTTCCTCGGCGGGAACCGTGGGGTTGAGGTAGAGATCCGCAATAACATCAAGGAGCTTAGGAAAAAGTTCCGAGCGGGCTTTGGCGTAGTAGCCGGTGTATTCGTATCCGGTGAATGCATTTGATGTCGCACCCAAGGCATCGAGCTCGTGAGAAATTGCAGAGGGTGTTGCGCGCTTTGTCGTGCCTTTAAAGCACATATGCTCCAAAAAGTGCGAGATACCGTTTTGTTTTTTCTCTTCGTAGTGGGAGCCCGCTTCAACCAGAACCAGCACCGTGACAGTGGGGTTGCCCTTCATCGGAATGGTAACGACCCGGAGTCCATTTTTGAGTACGGTGCGTTTTGTCTTCATTGCATATAAGATACTAACTCTCTCTTCCCTCAAACACAACCCTATTTGTTAATTTAACTAAATTAGCAAGTATATATAGTAGAAAACTTTTGAAGTTATAAGATACTGAGGATGACCCTTAAGGCCGGGTGGTGCGGTTGTATAAGCGAGTAATTAATTGTAGTGCTCGTTTGCTCCCGCTCCAGAAGGTCTGCTGCGTACAAAATGCTAAGATGCCGTGAGGTTGAAGGGAATGAAAGCTTTATTTCCTCGGCAATATCACCCACCGCGGCCTTCCCCTTTCGATGCAGGTATTTTACAACCAGAAGCCGCCGGCGATTGGCAAGCGCTTTTATAACCTTCTCCACACCCCTCACATCGGCTTTCATCTTTCCAGTATTATCATGTTTAACTAAATTAAGAAATAGAGGAAGAGAAAGGTAAAAGATAGAAAGGAGTAGTTATGTAAACTGCTTCAAGATTTCGAAATCTTTAAAGAGCGTTTCTTTGAGATGTTGGTTGTAAATTGCGGCAGCCGGGTGATAGAGCGGGATTATTTTTATGGGGCCGTAGCTCGCAGCCGCGTCAAATATTTTGCCGTGCGCTTTGCTTATCGGTTCCAAAAAAATCGTAGCGTCAAACTTGTTCATGATATAGCCGTAAGAAAAACGACCGAGCGGCGCAATAACCTTCGGCCGTATGGTGTCTATTTGCCTATCCAAAAACGGTCCGTACATCTCAATCTCGCTCGGGAGCGGGTCACGGTTCTCCGGCGGGCGATCTTTAACGATGTTGGTAATGTAAACACTCTCACGCGGGATATTGTTTGCGGCGAGCATTTGATCCAGGAGTTTCCCGGCAGCCCCTACAAACGGTCGTCCCATTTTTGCTTCGTTTTTGCCCGGCGCTTCTCCCACAAACATAATATGAGAGTCATGGCTCCCCTCTCCCAACACCGCATGGTAACCGTTTGAGGTACGGTAGTCGTATAGCGATGACTCCTTGAGAGCTACTACCTCATCCCGGATTTTTTTCATCGCTTCAAATTTACTCATGCTCTTTCCCTTGCAAGAATTTTAGCTTTTGTGGAGACCCCGCCGCGGTTGTAACCACCCATGCCACCATCAGCGCGCACAACGCGATGGCATGGAATCTTCGGGTCGTAGTTTTGGGAGAGGATACTCCCCACCGCCCGGTAGGCGCGCGGGCTACCTGCAGCGCGAGCCACTTGGCCATAGGTCATCGTTTTGCCACGCGGGATTTTGCGCACCACGGCAAACACCCATTTGCCGAATTTAGAAAAGCTGTCCGGTCGTCTTTTCAACATTGTTTTTTGGATGTTTTTTGCGGGCTAATACTGCTTTTTCGACCTTTGGCTGTGTAGCAAGAAGTGCCTTCCCTACCACTTCGCGATAATTGCAGTAGTCGCAATCCGGCGCCTTGTTTGGGACAGCGTCACTCTGAAGACACTTTTTAATATCTAAGAGTGTCTTTTCTATCCAGTCAGCGTTTCCTGTATACGGAACGAGCGTGACTTCAAACTCCAGCGTTGCATCAAACGCCTCTTTGTCTTTGGATGCGTTGGCGTACACAAAATAACCAGTGTCAGAAACCGTATGGCCGTTTTGCCGCAGGAGCCACTGATAAATCTCCATTTGTCGCTTGTACCCCAGGTGCCAGTCCTTATCGAGCGCTTCTATCTTTTCATCCTTGCTGGTTGCTTTGTAGTCAACGACAATAAGCTCGCCTTTTTTGTTGACCCACACGTCATCGAGCGCCCCCGATATTGTAAAGCCCGTCGGCGCGTGCTGGCACTCAATACCTTTAAAATTCTCCCGCCACGTATTGATGTCTTTGTGTACAAAGGGGACCGCGTTAATGCCGTATTGCTTCATCAAGGGGTGGGCTGTCGCACCTGCGCGGTGCACATCAAATTCTTTTTTAAGCAGCGCGTCTACCGCACTGTTGAGGTTAAACGGAAAACCTGGCGGGCGCGCGACCCCCAGTTTGTTGTCAATATAAAAACAGCGGGCGCATTCCAAAAAGAGCGCGATTTTTGAGCGCGACAGGCGCCACTTAGGCCCGCCATAATTCCAATCGGGCTTGCGGTTTGGTTTATAGTACTGGCTCACCGAGCCATTTTAGCTTATCAATCGGCTTCTGTCCCGAAGTAACCGCGAACCCAATTTTCTATATGCCAAAAGAACGAGAATACGGCAACCGCTATAAGTGTGGTCGCAACCGCCAAGAGATACAAACCGAAGCCCGAGGCCATGCCGATACCTGCAGCAACCCAAATCCCCGCCGCGGTTGTGATTTCCTGTTTCTGCCCGCCCATGAGTGCTAGCCCCGAGCCGATGAAGCCGATACCGATGACAATGGAGCCAGCAATTTGGAGCGGATTGATACCGGCAAAGAACGAGAGCTGGTAGCTCGCGAGTGTCCCTATGATGACAAAGAGGCACGAACCCAAGCTAACCAAGGCGTAGGTGCGCATGCCCGCGTGCTTGCCGGCAATAGAGCGCTCAAGCCCCAAGAGTGCTCCCAGTATCGCCGCTACAAGCAGGTTTATCGCGAGAGCCGTCTCAACAAGAGAGAAAAACTGCGGACCGAGCTGTAGTGTCTGGTCAAACATTATTGCGTTTGAAACTGCGCGAGGATGGGCTGTCCGTTTTGATCAAGAACTTCCTTGTCGCTTTCAAGCGAGAAAATACGGTCACCGTTGTCGAGCCGCTGCCCCACGAAGTAGCTTTGTCCGGAGATTGTTCCTCGCAAGAGGTTGACCGAACCACTCGCGTTCCCCGGAAAGAACAAAGCGGCACCCAAAGCATTGCCGGGCGTACCATCGCGGCTTTCATACACGACGACCCATGTCGGAGACACTACGGCAACGGCCGTCACAGAAACAGTGAGCCCGGCATTTTGTGTTTGAGGAATAGTGAGTCCTCCGGCGGCTACGGAAGTAGAGTCAGGAGTTGTGTTGGTTGTGTCATTTTTTCCAGATGTAGCAGCTCCCGGAGAGAGTGCTGACCACGCCCATAAAATAAGCGCGAGGAGAACGAGCCCCGCAACAGACATCCAAACAAACCTGGATCTGTTTGGAAGCTCAAGCGCTTCATTACTGGTGCTTGCAGCAGCTGCCGGCTTTTTTAAAACAACGGGAGTCTTTTCCCACGGCACTTGTTTTTTTTGCGATCCGGCACTGTTCGCATCTCCCGGCTGTGACCACGACAACCCTCCGCCTTTATTATCCTCCATACAGCATTCTGAATTAAACGGGTAAATCTACTTCCATCATACTGCACCTCCGGGGACACACAACGCACCCGCTTCTTCCAAAACCTCGTCGGCCTTGGCTCCGGTAACACCTGCGTGCGCGAGTGCTTCGGTCTTGTTTTGGAGCGCGTTGCACAAAACCATCCTTTGCTGAAGCAGAGCAACCTTTTCCCGGTTGCCAAGAGTCGTGAGCGCAGTTATCGGGTAGACCCCGGCCGACTCGATACGGTCTTGCAACGTCCTCCCTTTTGGATATTCCCACCCCAAAAGCTCGAGCCCTTGACAGTTTGCGTATGTAACCGCGTGCGAGGTGAATTTGGTGTTGGTGACGAGGAGGCCTTTTCCCTTGCCAATGTCGTCGATGCGAGCTTTGACATAGAGCGCCGTTTTTAAATCGGTCTTAAAACCCGCCGCGTTATGAAATTTTGCTTCAACGTACGTCATCTCACTTCCCCGGCTCAAGACCACATCTACTTCGTGTTCAACACAGGTGCCTTTAATTATTTGGTCTACTTTTGCTTCAAATCCCTCGGCGCGAAAGATCTCGGCAATGTAGGACTCAAAGGGAAAGCCAGAGGGTCCAAAATCCAGTATCGCGCGCTTGAGGGAGTAACGCGCTGCTATGCCCCGCT